>ERZ1106976.2332-NODE-2332-length-17182-cov-9.553687_pt1 | contig 17182 bp, 12 predicted proteins | sample MGYA00403687_ERZ1106976 | MGnify/ENA primary metagenome ERZ1106976 (study PRJEB35170, sample SAMEA104062446) | human gut metagenome | biome: human gut; feature: human-associated habitat; material: faeces | place: Denmark | collected 2013-02-22 ... | reverse complement strand
AGCCATGCTTGCGGACATTGAAGCCGGAAAAGTCGGCACCGTTATCGTCAAGGATATGTCACGGTTAGGGCGAAACTATCTGCAAGTGGGAATGTATACGGAAATGATTTTCCCACAGAAAGGCGTCCGCTTTATCGCTATCAATGACGGAGTGGACAGCGCACAGGGCGACAATGATTTTGCCCCTCTGCGGAACATTTTTAACGAATGGCTGGTGAGAGATACGAGCAAGAAAATCAAAGCAGTAAAACGGTCTAAGGGTATGAGCGGGAAGCCCGTCACGAGCAAACCCGTATACGGCTACTTTATGGACGAGGACGAAAATTTTATCATTGACGGGGAAGCCGCCCCTGTTGTGCGGCAGATTTACAGCTTGTGCCTTGCCGGGAACGGGCCGACCAAGATAGCCCGTATGCTCACAGAGCAGGAGATCCCCACGCCGGGAACGCTGGAATACCGTCGGACGGGAAGCACCCGCCGCTACCACCCCGGCTATGAGTGCAAGTGGGCGACCAATACCGTGGTACATATCCTTGAAAACAGGGAGTACACGGGCTGTCTGGTAAACTTCAAGACGGAGAAGCCGTCCTACAAGACCAAGCACAGCGTAGAGAACCCCATTGAGAAACAGGCGATTTTCGAGAACCACCATGAGCCTATCATTGACACCCAGATGTGGGAGCGTGTGCAGGAGTTACGCAAGCAGCGCAAACGCCCGAACCGCTATGATGAAGTGGGCTTATTCTCCGGCATACTCTTTTGTGCCGACTGCGGCAGCGTCCTTTACCAGCAGCGTTACCAGAACGCCACCCGCAAGCAGGATTGTTATATCTGCGGGAGCTACAAGAAGCGTACCCGTGACTGTACGGCGCACTTTATCCGCACCGACCTGTTGACCGCCGGAGTGACCGACAATCTGCGGAAAGTCACCAGCTATGCAGCGAAGCACGAAGCCCGGTTTATGAAGCTGCTGATCGAGCAGAACGAGGACGGGGGCAAGCGCAGGAACGCCGCAAGGAAAAAGGAGCTGGAAGCCGCCGAGAAGCGTATCAGCGAGTTATCCGCTATCTTCAAGCGGCTGTATGAGGACAGCGTGACCGGGCGCATTTCAGACGAGCGTTTCACGGAGCTGTCGGCAGACTATGAAGCCGAGCAGAAAGAACTGAAAGAGAGAGCCGCCGCTATCCGGGCAGAGCTTTCCAAAGCGCAGGAAGCCACGGTAAACGCAGAAAAGTTTATGAATGTTGTCCGCAAGTACACCAGCTTTGAAGAACTTACCCCTACCCTTTTGCGTGAGTTTGTGGAGAAAATCGTTGTGCATGAGTGCAGCTATGACGAGAACGGCACACGCAGACAGGACATTGATATTTATTACTCTTTCGTTGGCAAGGTAGACCTGCCCGAATGACCGCCCGACCTATCCGGCGCAATGCGCAAACGCCGGATAGGAACGGCAAAATTTTTTACACTTCTACTACTTCTTTATCACACATCAGCAAAATCGCAGGGCATGAAGCAGCTTATGGCGGGCGGCGGCGTTGCCTTGATTGGCGGCGTTCTCGTTCCCCTGCTCAAAGGGCTGTTCGGTTAAGCGGCGGTAATGTCCTATGCAGAGCATACTTGACGCGATTAACGAATGGATCAAGGAAATCCTGATCGGAGCGATCAACGGAAATCTGTCAACTATGTTCGGGGACGTAAACGAAAAGGTCGGTACGATTGCCGCCGAGGTAGGCAAGACCCCGCAGGGGTGGAACGCAAGCATATTTTCCATGATACAGACGCTATCGGAAAATGTGATCGTCCCCATTGCGGGGCTTGTTATTACCTACGTTCTATGCGTGGAGCTAATCAGCATGGTAACGGAAAAGAACAATCTGCACGACATCGACACGTTCATGTTCTTTAAGTGGTTTTTCAAAGCGTTCGTTGCGGTGTTTATCGTCACGCATACCTTTGACATCACTATGGCGGTATTCGACATGGCGCAGCACATTGTTTCCGGCGCGGCGGGCGTGATCGGCGGCAGCACCAGCATTGATGTTGCCGCCGCACTCTCGTCCATGCAAGCCGGACTTGACGCAATGGAAATCCCCGAACTGCTCTTGCTTATGCTCGAAACAAGCCTTGTCAGCCTTTGCATGAAAATCATGTCGGTGCTGATAACGGTTGTTTTGTACGGGCGTATGATTGAGATTTACCTGTACTGCTCCGTATCGCCTATCCCATTCGCCACCATGACAAACCGGGAATGGGGGCAAATCGGAAACAACTACTTAAAAGGCCTGTTTGCCCTCGGCTTTCAAGGCTTCCTCATTATGATATGCGTCGGCATTTACGCGGTTTTGGTAAACAACATGATTATAGCGGACAATCTGCACACCGCAATATTTTCCATCGCAGCCTATACGGTGCTGCTTTGCTTTAACCTTTTGAAATCCGGCGCACTGGCAAAATCATTATTCCATGCACATTAAAAGGAGGTTTTCCATCACCAAGAAATACAGCGTTATTTACGCAGATCCCCCGTGGCGGTATGAACGGAGCAAGGTGCAGGGCGCAGCGGAAAAGCACTATCCCACCATGAGCATTGACGAGCTGTGCGCCCTGCCTGTGCCGGAGCTGGCGGCGAAGGACTGCGCCCTGTTTTTGTGGGCGACCTTTCCGCAGCTTCCCGAAGCCCTGCGGTTGATCCGCGCATGGGGCTTTCGGTATCGGACGGTGGCGTTCGTTTGGCTCAAACGTAACCGCAAAAGCCCGTCCTGGTTTTACGGTATGGGCTATTGGACGCGCAGCAACGCGGAAATCTGTCTGCTGGCGACCAAGGGCAAACCCAAGCGGCAGTCGGCGGGCGTACATCAGTTTCTTATCAGCCCCATAGAGCAGCACAGCAAAAAGCCGGATGCAGCGCGGGAAAAAATCGTTGCCCTTATGGGGGATTTGCCCCGTATTGAGCTGTTTGCCCGACAGAAAACGCCGGGGTGGGATATATGGGGCAACGAACTCCCAAACAGTATTGAAATGTAACGAAAGGAGATTTTTCTATGGCGTATGTACCCGTTCCAAAAGACCTGTCCCGAATCAAAACAAAGGTCGCTTTCAATCTCACGAAGCGACAGCTTATCTTCTTTGCGGCGGCACTCCTTACGGGATTGCCGCTTTTCTTTTTACTCAAAGACAGAGCGGGGACAAGTCTTGCGGCATTCGTGATGATCCTCGTTATGCTGCCCTGCTTTCTGTTTGCCATGTACGAAAAGCACGGGCAGCCCCTTGAAACGCTGATTAAGAACATCATACAGACAAAATTTATCCGTCCGAAAGAAAGACCCTATCAGACGGAAAACTTCTACGCCGTCCTCGAACGGCAAAGACAACTTGAAAAGGAGGTATCGGCTATTGTCAACGGCAAACGCAAAACACGCAGGAAACAGGCGTAAGCTCACCTGCGCCGAGAAAAAGGAAATCGCCGCCCTGATCCGAGCGGCAAAGGGCGACGGAAAGGCGCACACCGCGCAGCAGACCATACCGTATCTTGCCATGTACCCGGACGGTATCTGCAAGGTTACGGAAAAGAAATACTCCAAGAGCATCGCCTACGACGACATCAACTATCAGCTTGCGCAGGCAGACGATAAGACCGCCATTTTTGAAAATTGGTGCGACTTTCTCAACTATTTTGACGCGACCGTTAGTGTGCAGCTTTCCTTTATCAACCGGGGAACGCGCAGCGGCGGCACGGAGGAGGTCGTTGCGATCCCCGCGCAAAACGACGCTTTCAATTCCATCCGCACCGAATACGCGGATATGCTGAAACATCAGCTTGCAAAGGGCAACAACGGCTTTGTAAAGTCAAAGTACATTACCTTTTCCGTGGAAGCGGACAATCTGAACGCGGCAAAGGCGCGGCTTGCCCGTATTGAAACCGACATACTGAATAATTTTAAGGTGCTGGGTGCAGCCGCCCGCCCCATGACGGGCTATGAACGGCTGGAAGCCCTGCACAGCGTATTCCACCCGGAGGGAGAACCGTTCCGTTTCTCTTGGGAATGGCTCACCCCGTCGGGGCTTACCACAAAGGACTTTATCGCCCCGTCCTCGTTCCGTTTCGGCGAGGGCAGATATTTCCGTATGGGACGCAAAATCGGCGCGGTCAGCTTCCTTGAAATCCTTGCGCCGGAGCTGAACGACCGTATGCTTGCAGACATTCTCGACCTTGAAACGGGGATCGTTGTCAATCTCCATATCAAGAGCATCGACCAGACCGAAGCTATCAAGACCATCAAGCGCAAAATTACCGACCTTGACAAAATGAAAATCGAGGAACAAAAGAAAGCGGTACGCAGCGGCTACGATATGGACATCATCCCCTCTGACCTTGCCATGTTTGGCGGCGAAGCAAAAAATCTCTTGCAGGATTTACAGAGCCGCAACGAGCGAATGTTTCTCCTGACTTTCCTTGTGGTAAATATGGCGGACACGAAGCGAAAGCTGGAAAATGACATATTCGCAGCGGCGGGCATCGCGCAGAAATACAACTGCGCTCTCACCCGCCTTGACTACCAGCAGGAGGCGGGGCTGATGTCCTCTGTTCCGCTGGGCGAGAACCTGATCCCCATCCAGCGGGGGCTTACCACATCAAGCACTGCGATTTTCATTCCCTTTATCACGCAGGAGCTTTTTCAGCAGGGCGCGGCACTCTATTACGGGCTGAACGCCCTGTCAAGCAATATGATCCTCTGTGACCGCAAGCGGCTGAAAAACCCCAACGGTCTGATCCTCGGCACCCCCGGAAGCGGCAAGAGCTTTGCGGCGAAGCGGGAAATCACAAACGCTTTTCTCATTAACGACGACGACATCATCATCTGCGACCCGGAAGCGGAATATTACCCCCTTGTGCGCCGCCTGCACGGACAGGTGATCCGCATTTCCCCCACAAGCACCCAGTATGTCAACCCTATGGATATTAACCTCAATTACAGCGAGGACGACAACCCCCTTGCGCTGAAAAGTGACTTTCTCCTTTCCCTCTGTGAGCTTGTCATCGGCGGCAAGGAGGGGCTGATGCCCGTGGAAAAGACCGTCATTGACCGCAGCGTAAGAAACGTGTACCGCCCGTTTCTTGCAAACCCCGACCCGGCGAAAATGCCGATCCTCGGCGACCTTTACGACGAGCTTTTAAGACAGCCGGAGCCGGAAGCGGCGCGGGTGGCGGCGGCATTGGAGCTTTACGTTTCGGGCAGCCTGAATGTCTTTAACCACCGTACCAATGTGGAGCTTTCAAACCGCCTTGTCTGCTTTGACATCAAGCAGCTTGGGAAGCAGCTTAAAAAGCTGGGGATGCTCATTGTGCAGGATCAGGTGTGGAACAGAGTAACCATAAACCGGGCTGAAAAGAAATCCACCCGCTACTACATGGACGAGTTTCATTTGCTCCTCAAAGAGGAACAAACCGCCGCCTATTCTGTGGAGATTTGGAAGCGTTTTCGTAAATGGGGCGGGATCCCAACCGCCATCACGCAGAATGTCAAAGACCTTTTGAGCAGCCGCGAAGTTGAGAATATCTTTGAGAACAGCGATTTTGTCCTCATGCTCAATCAAGCGCAGGGTGACCGGGAAATCCTTGCAAGGCAGCTCAACATCTCCCCGCAGCAGATGAAATACGTTACCCATACCGAAGCGGGCGAGGGGCTGATTTTCTACGGAAACGTGGTGCTGCCTTTCCTTGACCGTTTTCCGCAGAATACCGAGCTATACCGGGTAATGACGACCCGCCCGGAGGAAGTGGGCAGCACATGAGATTAGACACCATCATCAACCGCGACGCGCTGTGCGCCCTGCGGGAGCTGCCCGCCGAGAGCGTCCATTGCTGCGTCACAAGCCCGCCCTACTATGCCCTGCGGGATTACGGCATGGACGCGCAGATCGGACGGGAGGACACGCCGGAGCAGTACATCGCAAGGCTTGTCGAGGTTTTCCGTGAGCTGAAACGGGTGCTGCGCCCGGACGGTACGTTTTGGCTGAATATTGCCGATACCTACTGCGGCACAGGCAGCAAGGGAGCCTACACCGACCCGAAAAACCCGAAAGGCAGAAACGGGCAGCGCCTGTCCCTTGCAAGACGGGCGGCAGGCTGCAAGCAAAAGGATTTAATCGGTATTCCGTGGCTTTTAGCCTTTGCCCTGCGCTCTGACGGGTGGTATCTGCGCAGCGCGATTATTTGGCAGAAGGACAACCCCATGCCCGAAAGTGTGCGGGACAGACCGAGCCGCTGCTATGAGAACGTCTTTTTGCTTACGAAGTCAAAGAGCTATTACTATGATGCCGCCGCCATTGCGGAACCCATTGCCCCAACAACGGCGGCGCGATACCGGGGCGGGCGCAGCGCGGGACACAAATACGACGGCGAGGTACCCGGACAGGGCAAGGTGCAGGGCATCAACCGGGCGCGGACGGGCGGCTACTACGATGAAGCCCTCATGCCGACCACACGGAATAAGCGGGACGTGTGGCATATCAACACCGTACCCTACAAGGGCGGGCATTTCGCCGCGTTCCCGCCGAAGCTGGCGGAAACCTGCATTTTGGCGGGCTGTCCCAAGGGCGGCATTGTGCTTGACCCGTTTTTCGGCAGCGGCACGACGGGGCTTGCGGCAAAAAGCCTTGACCGCCATTACATCGGCATTGAACTGAACTATGACTATTGCACCCTTGCAAGGGCGCGGATCGGAGGTGAAACAAATTGAGCAAAAAGCTGAAACCCCGCGATAAAATTACGCAGAAAATGAGCCGGGACGGACTTATCGAGGTCAACGAAACCGCAGGCACCGCCGAGCTGGTCAGCGGGCGCGAGCAGGACGCGGATTTTTCCAAGCAGCCCGAACAGGCGGCGCAGGAAGCAGCGCAGCAGCTTCCGCATCCCTCCGGCAGCGCGGCAGCTCGTCCCCATACCCCGGAGCTTTCTCCGAAGCGGGACGACGCCGCAGCCGAGCGTGTTTTGGAACATATCGACGCTGCCCATACCCGCGCAGCATCCAAAAAGGCGATAAAGCGGGCGCAGCGGGAAGCGGTGGCAAAAACAAAGACCTCACGCCTGCAATTCACCGAGGAAGAACGGGCGACGCCGGAGCTTCAAAAGGCGATCCGCAAATCAGAAAGAGCCGCCGACCGCTTGGAGGAAGCGCGGGCGGCTATTCCGAAAAAGAAAGTCTTGACAAAAGAGCGCACCTTTGACGAAGCCGCAGGCAAGGGCAAAACTCGCCTGCGCTTTGAGGAAAAGGAAAAACCCATACCGGGCGGCAGGCAGCAGCATAACCCCCTCTCCCGCCCCGTGCAGGAGGTCGGCGTTTTCGTCCACAATAAGATACATTCCGTTGAAAAGGACAACTCCGGCGTGGAGGGAGCGCACAAGAGCGAGGAATTAGCCGAGCGCGGCATCCGGGCAGGGGCGCGGCAGGTGCGAAAGAGCCGCCGCAGCCGCAAGCTGAAACCCTACCGGGCGGCGGCAAAAGCAGAAAAAGCCGCGTTCAAGGCAAACGCCGATTTTCAGTATCAAAAGGCGCTGCACGACAACCCGCAGCTTGCAAGCAACCCCGTTTCCCGGTTTTGGCAGAAGCAGCAGATTAAGCGGCAGTATGCAAAGGCGGTACGAACGGGCGGTGCAAAATCCGCAAGGAAAGCCGCAGAAAACACCCGCAAGGCGGCGAAGAAAACCGCCGAAGCGACGAAAAAGACCGCCGCCTTTGTAGGGCGGCATTGGAAAGCCTTTCTGATTGCCGGGTGTGCGCTGCTGCTGTTCATAATGATTTCAGCCGGGGTATCTTCATGTTCCAGCCTGTTTTCCGGCGGCATTACCTCCGTTATCAGCACGTCCTATGTTTCAGAGGATGCGGATATGCTTGGTGCGGAAGCTGACTATGCAGCCCTTGAAGCGGAGCTGCAAAGCAGGATAGACAATATCGAGCGCGACCATCCGGGCTATGACGAATACCGCTACGACTTGGACGACATTGAACATGACCCGTATGTGCTGACATCTATCCTTACCGCGCTGCACCTTGAATACACCCGCGCCGAGGTACAAAGCACCCTTGCCATGCTCTTTGAGCGGCAATACACGCTGACGCTCACCGAGGAAACAGAGGTGCGCTACCGGACGGAAAGGCGAACGGGCACCTACACCGACGCGGAGGGCAACACCCAAACCTACACATATACCGTCGAAGTTCCCTATAACTATTACATTCTTAACGTCAAGCTGGAAAACTTCAATCTGTCGCATCTGCCTGTCTACATTATGACCGAGGAACAATTATCCATGTACGCTGTGTATATGTCCACCCTTGGCAACCGCCCCGACCTGTTCCCGCACAGTGCATATCCGAACGCTTCCACCCTGCGGGAGCCGACCTATTACGAAATACCGCCCGAAGCATTGGAGGACGAAACCTTTGCGGCGATCATCGCCGAAGCGGAAAAGTATTTAGGCTACCCCTACGTCTGGGGCGGCAGCAATCCAAACACTTCCTTTGACTGTTCGGGTTATGTGTCTTGGGTCATTAACCATTCCGGGTGGAATGTGGGGCGGCTTGGAGCGCAGGGACTTTGCAACATCTGCACTCCCGTAACAGGCACACAGGCAAGACCGGGCGACCTTATCTTTTTCAAAGGCACTTACGACACCCCCGGTGTTTCGCACGTTGGCATTTATGTGGGCGATGGCATGATGATACATTGCGGTTCGCCCATCTCCTACGCAAACATTAACACCACCTATTGGCAGAAACACTTTTACGCCTACGGGCGGCTGCCGTAAAAAATGAAAGGAGTATTACGAAATGACAAATAGTAAAATTGACCGCATTGAAAAGGAAATGCAGAAAACGCGGGAGAAGATTAGCGAGTATCAGAACAGGCTGAAAGAGCTTGCGGAGCAGAAAACCGAAGCGGAAAACCTGCAAATCATCGCTCTTGTGCGCTCCATGCGCCTAACCCCCGCAGAGCTTACCGCCCTGCTTTCCGGCGAACCGATCCCCGGCATTGCCGCCGCAGGTACAGACTACATGGAACAGGAGGAAATCGAAAATGAAGAATAAAGGCTTTTTCAAAACAGCCGCCGCCCTGCTTGCCGCCCTTGTCCTCTTGGGCGGCTTTTCCGTTACCGCCTATGCGGATGTCGGCGATTACTACGACTATGAGGACGAATATAGCGAGGAAGTCACGGGCGGCATGGAGCCGCAGCCCCTTACGCCGGATGGTAATCTGTCGCTGATTGACGACATTGAGGGAGAAGCCGCCGAGGACAAGCAGTTTATCGTTGTGCAGAGCAAAAACGGCAACTACTTTTACATCATCGTTGACCGCGCCGCCGAGGGCGAAAACACCGTACATTTTCTCAATCAGGTGGACGAAGCCGACCTGATGGCGCTCATGGAGGACGGCAGCAGCAAGGCGCAGCCACCCGCCGTTTGCACCTGTAAGGACAAATGCAAGGCGGGCGCAGTCAATACCGCCTGCCCGGTATGCTCTGTCAATATGACCGAATGTGTAGGCAAGGAAGCCGTGCCGGAGCCGGACGATGCGCCGCCGGAGAAAGAAAAAAGCAAAGCGGGCGGGCTTGTGATCTTCCTTGTTGTTACCCTGCTTGCCGGTGGCGGCGCGTTCTACTACTTTAAGATTATGAAGCCGAAGCAGGGTATCAAGGGCGACACCGACCTTGACGATTTCGATTTTGACGATTACGGCGAGGATGAGCCGGAAGCAGGCAGCGAGGAACAGGAGGACGAGGAATGAGGTTAGTCATTGCAGAGAAGCCGAGTGTGGCGGCGGCACTTGCCGCCGCCCTTGGCGTAAAGAACAAAAAGGACGGATATATGGAGGGCGGCGGCTACCTCATTTCATGGTGCGTGGGGCATTTGGTGGAGCTTGCGGAAGCCGCCGCCTATGGGGAGCAGTACAAAAAGTGGAGCTATGACAGCCTGCCGATCCTACCGCAGCCGTGGCAATATACCGTATTCAAAGACAGGCAAAAGCAGTTCAAAATCCTAAAAGACCTCATGCGCCGCAGCGATATTTCCGAGGTTGTCAACGCCTGCGACGCAGGGCGCGAGGGCGAGCTGATTTTTCGCCTTGTCTACCATGCGGCGGGGTGCGATAAGCCCTTTTCCCGCCTTTGGATTTCCTCTATGGAGAAAAGCGCAATCAAAAATGGCTTTGCCGAGCTGAAACCCGGCGAAGCGTATGACGCGCTCTATGCGTCGGCTCTGTGCCGCGCAAAAGCGGACTGGATCATCGGCATCAACGCCACCCGCCTTTTCTCCGTCCTACACGGCAAAACCCTAAACGTGGGGCGCGTTCAGACGCCGACCTTAAAAATGCTTGCAGACCGGGACGCGGCGATCACCTCTTTTAAGAAAGAAACCTATCATATCGTCCGTCTTGATGTGGGCGGCGCGGAAGCGGCAAGTGCAAGGATCTCCGACGCCGCAGATGCGGAAGCCCTCAAAACGGCTTGCGAAGCGTCGCAGGCCGTGTGCGTTTCGGTGAAGCGCGAGAGGAAAACCGAGCAGCCGCCCCGTCTGTTTGACCTTACAGGCTTGCAGCGGGAAGCCAACCGCATTTACGGTTACACCGCAAAGCAGACCCTTGACCTTGCACAAGCCCTTTACGAAAAGCGGCTACTTACCTATCCGCGAACGGACAGCAATTATCTGACCGACGACATGGGCGATACGGCGGCGCATATCGCCGCGCTGCTTGTCGGCAAGCTGTTCTTTATGGATGGTGCAGACTTCACGCCCGATGTTTCCCGGACGCTTGACAGCAAAAAGGTGTCCGACCACCACGCCATTATCCCGACAATGGAGCTTGCGAAAGCAGACCTTGCCGCGCTGCCGGAAAGCGAAAAAAATATCCTCACCCTTGCCGGGGCGCGTCTGCTGTTCGCCGCCGCCGAGCCGCACATTTTTGATGCGGTAACGGCGGTGTTTTCCTGTGCCGATACCGAGTTTACGGCAAAGGGAAAGACGGTTCTTTGCGACGGGTGGAAAGAGCTTGAACGACGCTACCGGGCGACGCTGAAAGGAAATCCCAACGCCGAGGGCGACGAGGAAAACGAGCTTATTTTAGATGCGCCGACCTTTGCCGAGGGACAGAGCTTTGACAGTCCAGCCGCAAGAGTTACGGCGCACGACACGCAGCCCCCGAAGCCGCACACGGAAGCAAGCCTGCTATCTGCTATGGAACGCGCCGGAAGCGCGGACACCGACCCGGACGCAGAACGCCGGGGGCTTGGCACTCCCGCTACCCGCGCCGCCGTGATTGAAAAGCTGGTCAAATCCGGCTTTGTGCAGCGCAAGGGAAAACAGCTTATCCCAACCCAAAAGGGCAACAACCTTGTTTGCGTTCTGCCCGATACGCTGACCTCTCCGCAGCTTACCGCCGAATGGGAAAACGCTCTGACGCAGATTGCAAGGGGCGCAGCCGAGCCGGAGGACTTTATGCGGGACATTGAAGAAATGGCGCGGGAGCTGGTGAAAGCCTATCCGTTTCTTTCCGAAAATCAGAAAGGCCTGTTCAAAGAGGAACAGACGGTGATCGGCAAATGCCCCCGCTGCGGCGGGAACGTCTGCGAGGGCAGGAAAAACTACTACTGCGAAAAGAAGGGCTGCGCCTTTGTCATGTGGAAAAACGACCGCTTTTTCGAGGAACGCAAAACCGCCTTTACCCCGAAAATCGCCGCTGCGCTGCTTGCGGGCGGCAGGGCAAAGGTCAAAAAGCTGTATTCCCCGAAAACGGGTAAAACCTATGACGGAAGCATTGTATTAGCCGATACGGGCGGGAAATACGTCAACTACCGTATCGAGCTTGCGAGGGGCAAAGAACTTACGCAGCAAGCATAGGAAAGGGGTACCCTTTCCGTAAAATCCCCGTTCTGACGCTACGCGCAGAATGGGGATTTTGCTTGTTGGGAAGTGTCCCAAACCCTCTGTAACGATGAAAGGAGGCGTAAGCCATGCAGAACAAGCCGAAAGCAGAGCTGACCGCCGCCCTGATGCTTCTTGATACCCGCAGTATGTCATTTGATATGCGGGAAATCGACAACCGCCGCTTTATGTTCTCCCCGCAGGCGGGGGAGCTGATTTTAGGCAGACAGTATAGGGGCGGGCAGCTATACAAAAGCCATGCCGAGGAACACTTTGACAGCGGGGCGAAAGCCCCTTTCGACAGCTTTATCCGGGGCTGGATCGGCACAGGCAGTGACTACCCGGACGGTGTTATCCACTTCGCCCCGAATATTGGCACAGACAATATCACCGCCTTTGACAATGCGTTTTCCACCCTGCAAATGTTCAGCGAAAACGGCGCGGCGGGAGATACCGTCGTGCGCGGCTTTGGGCGCAAGTGGGAGCAGCCGTTAAAAGACATCATCACACCAACAAAAGAAAGGAGCAAAACCGTGAGCGAACAGGAAAAGAACTATTCCAGCTATGATTTTGACAGGCTGGAAGTAGCAAAAAAGCTGGTAATTGAGCGAAGCATCTATTTTGAAAGTGAGAAAGCGGATATTTCCGCGCTGACCGGGCTTTCTCTTGCGGAGCTGACACGGCTGCGGCAGGAGAGCGCGGCAGCGGAGCAGGCTGTATTTGACAGGCTGAAAACGGAGGCAGCCGCATGGGAGCAGCAGGCAGGCAACACCCGCTTTCTTGAAAAAGCCATCGAGTATGTGCAGACGCCGCCCGCCAAGCACACATCCAACAAATGGGAGAAAACAGATTATGAATGGCAGCTCCGCAGTAACGCAGTCTATCAGATGCGCTATCACGTTTATGAAAACACCCGCTATGACAGACAGGCGCAAAAATCCGTGCCGTATTCATGGAGCCTGACATGGAGTGTCTACACCAACGGACCGAACCATGGACAAAACGTAAAAATCGCCGGACAGGAGCACAAGACCTTTTCAGACAAGGCGGCAATGGAAAAATACCTTGCCGGACGCATCAAGGCATACGACCGCCTGTTTACCGAGACTATGCCGCCCGTTCCGAAAGAATACGCGGAGCCGTTCAAGGTGAATGGGCTGCTGCTTCCGGGTTATGCCATTGAGGGCGAGCCGCCGCAGCACACCGCGCCCCAGCAGGCAGCGCAGCCGACACGCCTTGACCCGGAAAAGGTGGAAATGGACGCTATCGGCACAAGGCAAGCAGCGACGCTTACCACAGAGCCGCCGCAGCCGCAGCCCGTTATCCCTATCAACTTTACCGCAGAGAAGCCAGCCGAAAAGCTCAAGGAGATTACCGCCCGTTTGGAGCAAGGCATTACGGAGCTGTTTGACAGCGAACGCTACAAAGAGTATTTGCGCGTTATGTCGAAGTTTCATAATTACAGCTTCAATAACACGCTGCTTATCGCTATGCAGAAGCCCGATGCTTCCCTTATCGCGGGCTTTACCGCTTGGAAAAACCAGTTTCAGCGCAACGTCAAAAAAGGTGAAAAAGGCATTAAGATTATCGCCCCGTCGCCGTTCAAAATCAAGCAGGAAACGGAGAAAATCGACCCGCAGACCCAAAAGCCCGTGATCGGCAGGGACGGAAAGCCCGTCACCGAGGAAAAGGAGATCACTATACCCGCCTACAAGGTGGTGTCCGTCTTTGACGTGTCCCAAACCGAGGGAAAGGAATTGCCGGATATTGCCGTGGACGCGCTGACGGGCGATGTGGAGCAGTACAGTGATTTTTTCGCAGCCCTTGAAAAGACCTCTCCCGTCCCCATCGGCTTTGAGAAAATCGAGGGCGGCGCACACGGCTATTATCACTTGGAGGACAAGCGCATCGCGCTTGACGAGGGTATGAGCGAGCTGCAAACGCTCAAAACCGCCATTCACGAAATCGCCCACGCAAAGCTGCACGATATTGACCTGAACGCTCCCAAAGACGAGCAGCAGCCCCGCGTAGACCGCCGCACCTGCGAGGTGGAAGCGGAAAGCGTCGCCTACACCGTTTGCCAGCATTACGGGCTTGATACATCGGACTACTCTTTCGGCTATGTTGCCGGGTGGAGCAGCGGGCGGGAGCTTGCGGAGCTGAAAAGCTCCCTTGAAACGATCCGCTCTGCCGCCGCAGACATCATCAACAGCATTGACGGACATATCGCAGAGCTGCAAAAGCAGCACGAAGCCGAGAAAGCCGCGCCCGATCTTGCCGCCGCGCAGGAGCAGCAGACCGAAAAACCCCTTACGGACTTGCAGAAAAAAGCCGCCGCAATCGCAGAGAAATACGTGGCGTTTTCCACGCAGGAAAAAATCGGGGTGATCGCGCAGGCGTTCGGCGGTACTGCGGGCAGGATTGAAACGTCGCCTTGCACGGGGAAATGGCGCGGCACAAGCGATATATCCATCCGCTTTGATAACGGCGCGTCCCTGTTTATCGGCAACCGCCTTACGCCGAAAGCCAAGACCGCAGCGGTACAGCGGGAGCTTGTCAACGCTACCCTGCTGCGGTACAACCCGGAGATCGTCAGCGCGGCAAAGGAAGCCGCTCTCGCTTCCCTCATGGAGCGCGAAGCAAAGGACAATGCCATTGCCGCGCAGAAGGGCTTGAATCCCTACACCCTGCTCAACGTCGAGTTCAACGACGGTGCGGACGGTCAAAGCAGCGGATATATGGGCTGGTACTATGTGACACTGGCGGTAGACGGAAATATCTGTTCCCATATCGAAACCGGGCTGAATTACGACATCGCGGATGGCAAGGTGAGTGCAGAACCCACGCGGGAGAAATATTTTGCGGCAGGCGCGTTGAAGGATAGTGAGGTGGACTATGTTTTCAACAACGTCGGCTTTTCCTCTGCTTCCGGGCTGTATGCGCTACCCGTCAGCGATGCCGTTTTGCAACGTGCCGAAAAGACGCTTGCGGAGCGCACACAGGCGCAGGCGACGCAGCGCACAGAAAAAGACGTGATTTATACCATGCACACCAATCCACGCAGCGAAAGTATTGCCGACCGCTCTTTCCTGCAAGCCTATGAACAGCAGCCGGACGGGAAAGCCATACCGGGCGACTTGCTGTTTGTCGGGACGCCGGAGAAATGCCGGGAGCTGTTGCAGAGCTTGAACGCCGGGGAGCTGACGCAGGGCGAGGTCAAGGCACTTTATGCACAGGCACAGGCGCAGACCGCCGAGCAGGACAAGGACACCTTTTCCATTTATCAGCTAAAGCGCGGGGACGAAACAAGGGACTTGCGTTTTGAGCCTTACGACCGCTTACAGGCAACAGGACACGCCGTAGACAGGGCAAATTATGAGCTGATCTACACCGCGCCTCTTACGCCGGACACTTCCCTTGAAGATATTTACACCCGGTTCAATCTCGACCACCCCGCCGATTTTAGGGGGCATAGTCTTTCCGTTTCCGATGTGGTGGTGCTGCATCAGAACGGGCAGGACACGGCGCATTACGTTGACAGCATCGGCTATCGACAGACGCCGGAGTTTTTGCAGCCGCAGAATTATCTAAAGCACGTCGAGGATATTGTAGAGCAGAACGACAACAATTTTGACGGTATCATCAACAACACGCCGCAGACGCCCACCGTCGGGGAATTGGAGCAGAAAGCAAAGGAGGGTGAGCCGATTTCCCTGATCGACCTTGCGAACGCCATCCATGCCGATAAGGAGCGCGGCAAAGAGGAAAAACCATCTATCCGGGCGCAGCTTCGGGCAGAAAAGGAACGGGCAGCACAGAAAAAGACCGCGAAAACAAAAAATCACGAATTGGAGGTATGAGCATGGTACAGTTTACCGTTGAAGAAATAAACCTGTTGAGCATTTACCATGAGGGCGGCAAGGCGCAGCTTATGGAGAACATGACCGCCGCGCTGCCCGATATGGACGCGGATATGCGGGAGCTTGCAAGGCGCACCCTTTCCAAAGTGGACGCTTTAACCGATGAAGAATACGCCGAGCTTGCCGTATATGCCGCTGATGAAGCATGAGCGCGGTTAAGCGGCTGACACCGCCACAAAGCCGGAAAGTCAACACCCTTGTAAAAAAGGAGTGCTGCAACTATATCAATGGAAAATGCCTTTTGCTGGACGATGGGGACGAGTGTGTTTGTCCGCAGCTTATTTCTTATTCGCTGTTTTGTAAATGGTTTCGCGTCGCTGTACTTCCCGCCGACAAACTCCTATATGCGGAACTGATGAACACCGAGGACAAGAAACGGTGTATCGAGTGCGGCGCGTTCTTTGCGTCCAGCTCTAACAGCGTCAAATACTGCGCGGAGTGCCGCAAGCGGATTACCCGCAGACAAGCCGCCGCGCGTATGAAAAAAATGCGTTCCCTGTTACGCGATAGGGGCGCAAAAGCCCTTGTGTAGTGCAGTTCTGACAGCCGTTTTCCCATCGGGCAAGGACTTAACACCTTTTCCCTCAAAAATGGCGTTCTACTGCGTAACATTTTATCGCTGTACCCATAAGAAAGCCGGGGCGCGGATAGTCTTTACCGACTGTCTGCGTCCCGGCTTTTAAAACTTCAAAACCACTTTGTTTTTTCATCTCTGAATTGTGGCATATCATTTTGGGCGTATGGATTATAGGTATTGAGATTACAACCAAATTCTTTCAACTCCATTATTTTGTTATTTTCCGTCCATACTATTAAAGAAATTCCGTCAAATTCTTCAATATTACCATTATTCATTTTGTTTTTGAAATACCATTCTACAATAGTTTGATTTTCCTTATGAAAAAATTGTTTAATATCCCACACTAAGACTTTTCCACGAGTATTCCATTCATCAAACCAATGTTTTACTGTTTTTCGACTTTCATACTTAGGACTCCAACTTTCAGTGTAAATCACATCTTCTGTAAAAATACTATCAATCCCTAAATCTTGTTGTTTTAGCCACATATCAAACCATAAATGAATAATTCTTTCTCTTTCATTCATAACTTTTAAATCCTTTCTCTATATTGATTTGAGGGGTTGCACTCTTATCTGCGGTAAGTAAACGGTATATCGTAAGGGGGATATACCACGTAGCAACGACAAGCCGCCATATTAAAATGCCCCCGCCGATAATGCCGTCCAAAATGAAGTTAATGGCAACGATACCCACCGTTCCAGCTATGTCATATCCATGCGGTACAAGCCATACGAACATACGGCGAATGCCAAAGGGGA
>ERZ1106976.2331-NODE-2331-length-17184-cov-4.573589_pt1 | contig 17184 bp, 14 predicted proteins | sample MGYA00403687_ERZ1106976 | MGnify/ENA primary metagenome ERZ1106976 (study PRJEB35170, sample SAMEA104062446) | human gut metagenome | biome: human gut; feature: human-associated habitat; material: faeces | place: Denmark | collected 2013-02-22 ... | reverse complement strand
TACACCCCCTACGGCAGAGCATTCTCCCGTAGGAATTGCGGTAGGTTTCTTTGAAACTGCATTTTTGAACATATCCAACTTGATATTTACGGAAATCTCAACTCGGTCACGGAAAATATCAATACGGTCAACCACTTGGAATAGCATAGCTTTTTGCCCGTCAACCTCTTGTGTGTCAAAATCGGTATTCCAATTCTGCATTTTCACATTAAGAGCAAACGCACCTTGTTTACGCTCGGTCAGTTCGGCAAGCTCTTCTTCTCTCCTTGCAACTTGTTCTGTACTTTCCTTAACCTCAAGCTCCTTTTTTGAAAGAAGCTCTTGCAACATCTTACTGTCAAAGCCGCTTTCGCCTATAAGCGATTTTACAACCTCGTCTTTCAATGCACTCAATTCAAAAACTGCTTTACTTTGTATTTCTTTCAAACGCGCCAATTCGCCTTGTATAAACTCTATCTCTCGATCAAGACGTTCTACATAGGATTTAGACACATCTTGAGTATTCAGCGTTCCCATATACCTTTTGATAGCTTTTACAACCGTATTTTCAACCTTTTGGGCACTGTATGTAGATTGTCCCTTGCAAATATCTTCTTGCGGATATGCAAACGAACTACAACGGTATTTCGGAATAAATTTACGTTCTTTCTCTCCGTCTATAATAATCGTTCTGCTCTTGGCTTGAAAAGAAGTTAATTTTCTTCCGCAGTAACCGCAGAACAAAAGCCCCGATAGGAGCATTGTGCCGTGTGTAGTTGTCTTGATACCTCTTTGACGAGTGCTACGCTTACGGATAACCTCGTGCGTGGCGTTCCATTCTGCTTCGGGTATGATAACAAGCTGCTCCATAAGGGGAGATATTATCTCGTCTCTGTCACTCTTGCTTTTAAGCACGTAATAACCCTTATACAGAGGATTGTTTACGATCTGCCGTATTTGCGTAGCCGACCACAAACCGCCGCTTCTCGTTCTGTGTCCGTTATCGTTGAGATACTGTGCCGTTCTTCTGAAGCCGTAGTTTAATTCCCGTATCACATAGAAGATAGTGCGGACAATGGGGCTTTCGTTTTTCTCGTCTATCGTTATATCGAGAATCGGTTTGCCTTTATAATTGTTTCTTCCGTTGTTTACCATTTTGAAGCCGTAGGCAGTACCACCGCCACGATACCGACCTTCCGATACCGCTTGTCCGATAGCGTCCGAAACTCTCTGTGACGTTTTTCGGCTCTCGCCCTCGGCTTGCCAATAACGGATATAGGTTATGAGCTTACTTGTGTGGTCTCTCGCGCTGATTTCTCCCTCTGTATAGGAAAACACTATAATACCTCTTTGATTGAGATAAGAGACGATTAAGGGCGTTTCATCGGCAATTCTGCCGAGACGGTCTGACATATAAATCACAAGACGGTCAAACTCTCGGTTGTCTGCCATTTTCTTTATGTCTTGGATAGCGTCACGATTGTTTGCCGACACCTTAAAACCAGACACGCCGCCCTCGGTAAACACCTTTACTAACTCCCAACCTTGCGAATCTACGAAAGGCAAGAGAATAGATTTCTGTTGCGGTATGTCAAAGTCGTGTTCTCGGTCTGTTTGTTGCTTTGACGAGGCTCTTAACAGTACGACAACTCTTTCTTTTTCTGTGCTTTGTGCTTTCATTTATATATCCTCCGATTTTTATATTTTTGGCATTTGATAACCTTAAATCTTTTGCGGAACAATTCGGGGAGATTTTCGGTTGTAAGCGTCCCGTCCTTTACAGATACAACCGAAACTCCATTTTGAGATAAATGCCGTATTTCTTCCGTGATATTTTCGGGCGAGGCATTAAGCACATCAAGAGTATCTAAAAGTAAAATATCATACTCTCGGTATCGTGCCATAACCCGCAAATTTCGCCAAGTCATATTGTCTAAATCTCCAAATTCCGTTACAGTACGCACGATATGATAGCCGTTCCTTTCGGCAAAAGTCCGTAGTCCCTCATACTGCAAATCCAACTCTTTTTGCGTATTTCCGCGACAATACACAACTGCTTTCAACTGTTCCATTTTTACCTCCAAAATCTGTATTTTACTCACAAAAAAGTGAGCAGGTTAACGTCTTGATGCAAATTGATACACCCATCAATTTTTCCAAGACAAAATCCTTACGGAAGTGGGATACCCACATTCGTCTAAAAAAACAAAAATGGAGAGTTTGTTCGTCTCATTGAAACGAATCAAACCCTCCAAGTTATCCAACGGATTATGATTGTTTTATTCTGTTTTTACGTTTTTCAAAACAAAGACGGGTATCCCGTTTCTGTCTCTTTTTGTTTAGCCCAAAATCGCAAGTGATGCGTTTTTGAGGCTAAACTTTAACCTGCTCACTTTTTTAAGTGATTTTTTACCGTTTTATAGACTTTCCATCATCAAAAAGTCTTTTAGTTTAATATGCTTTACAACGCTCGTTGAATAGTCAATATCATCGTTTGTAATAATGATTTTTTGAGAAAGATTATCTATATTTCTAAATGCGTTAAACTCTCTTTGATACGCTTTTTCCTCGGCTACGCTATATGCTACTTGCACGTAGTATTGCTTTGAGCCTTTCGTTGCCAAGAAGTCTATTTCCTTGCCGTTATTATTATATACATATACCTCATATCCCATATAAACAAGCTCGTTGTAAACGATATTTTCAAGGTTATGCGTGAGGTCAAAACGGTTGTTCATACAACGGATTGAATTGAAGCAAACGTCGGCATTATAGATTTTAGAATAGTACGAAAGCTCTTTTTTTGTCTTGGGAGAATACTGCTTGACCGATTCGATGATATACGCTTCTTCCAAATAGCCAAGATATTTCATTATGGTATTGACGGAGCAGCTTGTGTGTTCCTGCTTGATATAGTCGCGAATAGAGCTTGCAGAGAAAATACGACTATTGCTACGTAAAATGAAATTTACCAAGCTCTTGAACAAGCTTTCTTTGCGTATCTTGTATCGTCTGATTAAATCGTTGATAACAATTGTATCGTCTAAATCATTCAAGTATCGGCTCTGTGCTTCGGAAGAATCAAACTCAAACCGTTTCGGGAAACCACCCCAAACAAGATAATCCGTAACCGAGACTTCCTTCCCAAGTTCTTTGCAATACTCTACAATTTCCTTGTATATGAAAGGTCTGATACGAAACGCAACGTATCTTCCCGACAGTTCTTTCGTAAATTCGCCCGATAAAAGTTTGGAGTTTGAGCCTGTGATAAACAAAGAATAATTATAAAGTCTTAATGTTTTACAAGCGTCTTGCCACCCGTCAAGCGTTTGAATTTCATCAAAGAACAAATAACATTTTCCGTCTTTTTTATTTTCTTCGACATAAGAAATCAACTGATCGGCGTTTGTTGTATTGGCAGACACCTTTTTGTCTTCAAAATTAAGATAAATAATGTTGTCCGTTTTTTCTGCTATTTCTTTAATGATTTGCTCCATAATTACCGATTTACCACATCTACGGATTCCCGTAATAATTTTGATTAAATCGGATTCATAAAAGGGGCGAACTTGCTCAATATAGTGCTCTCTTTGTATCATCTTCATCACCTCGACTATATTATACTGCAAAGTTTTCTGTTTGTCAATCGTTTTATTCAATTCTACTGAAAGATTTTTTCATTTATTGAAATTTGTTCATTATCCTACATATTAGAAAAAGGTGAAAGATGCAAACTTCCACCTTTATTTAATTTAGATTTTTAAGCACTTGATTACAAAGAGTTTCATTGTGTTCCAAGTATGTAAAACAAGAGATATATCCACCATATCAGGAAAATGAATATATAGATTAAGTGTATCCACAATCCCCATTTTACTTAACAAAGTTTTTATTTCAGGAAAATTTGCTTTATACTCATCGGGTATCAAATCTCTATTCAAAAGCAACTTACAAGCGCAAACGCGTCTATTTCCTTCCGCAACCACCAACTTACCATATTTATTTTCATAACAAGTAATCATTTCAGACCCGTGCAAGCACTGTGTTCTATTGATATTCTTTGCTAAAGTTATTATGTCGGCATATTTAAGCAAATGGTTAATCACATCACTCTGTTCAGGCATTTTGCTAACATTATCAACGAGAGTACTCGAAGCAAAGCGAGGATTTTTAACATCCAACAACAAATCCGACATACTAACCGCACAATACTTGTAAGGTAGTGACATAAACTATTCTCCTTCTGTTTCAGCTACATCTCTTGTAATTCGATAATAGCCTAATACTTCTTCAATTTCTGCATCGTCACACTCATATTCGCCATCTTTAAAATGATTAAGTGCTATGATGCTTTTTGCTTTTTCTCTTTTATCGGTAGGTAAGTTAGAAAACTTTTCCCACCATTCGTTTGCCAAATCACAATCGTTCTTTGAGTGCTTTGTATATCTCTCTGCAAGGCGCGTCCTTAAATCCTCGTCATACATCCTACGATAGATAATAAATGTTTCGGGCATCCAAAGGATTTTCATAAACTCATCAACATCTCTACCAAAGGCTTCTTCAAAGAAATCGACACCACGTCCGATTTTTCCTTTTGTAGAATTGAGAACTGCTTGTACTGCACGAATAAATTTTCTATTCCAATGCTTTCCAATGTAGTCTCTATTCATAAAGAACTCTTTATCGTTAATCGGATGATATTTCATCGGGAATGAATATATACTTGCCCCAAGTTCTTCGCATAAATCCACATTCATACGCAAACGATAGTACAATTCTTCGGGCTTGTCCTCAAAATTATAAAGCAAATAATTTGACAAACTCTTTATACCGCTTTTTACTGCGGTACGAATAGATTTTTCATAAATGTCTTTCAGTTTCCAATGGTCAAATGCAATTCGCAAAGGATAAATGTTCACTTCAGCAAGTTTAGTCATATTTGCCTCTGTTATCAAGCGAGAATCGATTCCTTGGTTAAAATCAACAATGCGCTTTCTTTTAGACGGTTTATGAGTCTTCTCATACAAAGGTCTTACATACTCATCAAGTTCAAGAATGGCTTGTTTATATGCAGTATAGTGATACAAACAATGAGCTTCTTCAAGTTTCATATAAAGCTCTGTTTTTTCCGTTTCATCCTTTAACTTTTCAATGCGTTCTTGATTCGGTTTGCATCATAATACAACTTGTGTAAAACATCATAGAAATACTCTCTCAACTTATCCTCAAAGGCAACTCTTGTGACATTTTCATTAAAATAATCTCGTTGAGAGTTCGGAATAAGGTCTTCGTTTACCGCAAAAACTTCACCGACAAAATAGTAGTTTCCTCTTGGCTCTTTGAATAAATCGGCTAAAATATCGTCATTACCCAATTGAATATTGGAACTTCTCAATCTTAATCCTCTCATAAGATTGATTTTGGGGATTGACTTTTCAAATCGAGACAATCCTACCCACATCCAAGCTAACAAATTGCCTTCATCATCCTTGAAATCGTGAAATTCCAATCTTGAAATCTCATCATAATTTTTCAAATTTGTGCCTGACATTTCTTTTAATTTGGTGGTGTATTCCTTAAACACTTGCGCCCCATTGACTTTCACGCAATATTCATCAATTACACGGTTATTTTTTCTCGCATTCTCGTAAATTTGATTACGCAAAATAAAAGTATTTTTATACGGGACGGGAGCTACGAAACTCAAATATTCTCTAATCTTGCTTTCGTCAAGCAAATCGGTGCTTTCATTTTTAATATCAAAAAGTTCAACCTCAAAGTAATGCTCGTCAGTATTCTCGTCGGCAATTTCATAAGAAATGTTTGTATCCCAAATATCATCAAGAGAATATTTGGTTTTCTCAACCAACATTTCTCTCATTCTTTTGGCATCGCAAATCATAATTGACTTTACATTTTCGCCCTTATAGCTTGTTGTAAACTTTAATTTCTTACAATATCCAATACCACAAAGACGTCCAATACCACGAAACCCTTTATTCTTACCACGTTCTTTATTACTATTGGCAATATCGCCGAGATCATCTTTGAAAGAAGCCGCCGCCACACCCGTTGCATTATCACGCACACTAATGTATCTCTTTGAGGGATCGATATAAATATCAACGAGTCCTTCTTTTTCTCCCAACAACCCTTGTTCTATTGCTTTATCTATTTGGTCACAAGCGTTCTGCACATACTCACGGTAAATAACCCTTGAGTCTTTATACATACCGGTTGTAAGGTTATCAAGTATGTTTTTTCCTACCTTTGCCATAAGTTATCCTCACTTAAACTGTTTATAAATGGGCTTCGGGAATTTAATGCTCAACAATGACCTGAAAACAGGATTTTGAATAATATACTCTCCTTGCTTTAATCTCGTCATCATTGTCTTATATACAGAAGGAATACTCTTATAATCACTCTTGGTAACTTCAATAGAGTTTGTCCTTCCGTATGCGTGAGTAGAACAGTTACCCGTCACTCTGTCGTGAATAGCACTTCTAAATTGTTCAGCAGCGAAAAGGACAACACTCAAAGAACGACCTCTTTCCGCAACATCCAATACTTGACGTAATATCGGAGAATTTTTAGGTGTTTCTTTAGATGCGTACTTATTTAACTCATCTATAAAGATTACAATTCTTGAAGGGGGATTTACCCCTTCTTCGCCACTATATTGCCCAAGCTGTAAATCATAAATAGTACGAATGGCATCACCAAATACATAAGCCTGTTTATCTTCGGAAAGTTTAGCTATGTCAATAACGTGTACTTCATTCTTTTTGATGTGCTTGATGGCATCTCCAATACGAGTTTCATTATCATTTTCACGAATATCTCTCGCAAAAATCTTGTTATCGGTGATACTCTTGTTAATAATACGATAGAATTTACGCCAACTCGCCACGGGGATTTCCTTGGCTTTCCCCGAAGTTTCGGTAGAACATTTTTCGTGTACTGCCTCTAAAAATTCTTGCCAATCACTAACGTGAGCAAATTTGTCCTGTCCCGACATAATATAGGTTATTATCGCATCCATTGTTTGCGTAGAGTCATCTATATTTGCAAACATTAAGTCGAGATTTTCTTTATCGTATTTATAAATATACTTGAATTTCTTTGCCTTTTTCTTTTTGATGTTATCCTCTACTTCTTGAGGTGTCATATAGGTATTCTAATGACGAGAGTTGGGAATTGAAAAAGGATAATAATAGTGAACGTTCTTAAATGGCTCCGTTGATAATCCTAAAGCCTTATATTGCTCAAGCGTTGCTTTCTTGGCAAGTTCAGGATTTCTCTCATCATCAAAATCATTAGCTTGGTCTATTGCGAGAAGGTCTTTTCCCTTGACATTGAAAAGGACAAATGAAACACTATCCTCATCATCGTCTTCAGTTGATTTCTTCAAATAACTATCTTGAATTGCTTTTAAAAGGAACATTGCGTAGGATGTTTTCGATGCCAAGCCCGAAATACCCGAAATATTCAAATGTGCACCTTCCGGACCGATGATAAACTTTGAGTTTAAGTTGACGGGGAGCGTAACTTTTTCACAACCTTTTGTTCCCTCATACATTTCCAAATATCCGCACACAAGAGGATTCTTTATATCGTTCAATCCAAGCGCATAGTTTATTTCTTCCGCAGTAGCCAACATAACTTTTGCATTGCTCTGCAAAGGGATGTAGATGTTTTCAGTATTGCAAATTACTTTTGCCGTTACATAGTTCATTCCTACGCGCAAAGTATTTTCTTCAGCGGTAACATCGCCAAAATCACTTGAAATAAAATTAGTCAAGAAACTTGCCGCATCCGTTATATGAGCAATATCTTCAATTACACCATAAGAATAGGAATTGTTAACGTGTTGCACCTTAACAATATCAAAGGGATTCAATATCAAATCGGGTGCAGTCCAAAAAGTAAAATCATCTATGGTTGTCGGATTTTTCTCCGTTGCCAAAACTCTACCAATTAAATTGTTTGTACTCATAATTCTTTCTCCTTAAAACAGATGCAAAAACATCTCTGTGCTTATATACTTGCTCTTAACATACGATTCGGTCAAGAATACGGGATATAAATGGTTTGTCCATCTTTTATCTGTGCCATAACAAGTAGGATTTCTCTCGTTGATGATGTTTGCAGAAATTAAATCTATTACATCACTATCAATGCCTTTTTCTATTTCCTCATCCATCATAATTTTTTCAACTTTTACAACGCCATCAAAAGGGGTTTGTGTTCTTCTTTTATCACGGAGACGAATATACCAAACACCGAACTGTACATCCCCTAAAAAATCCCTATTCTCATAACGAGCAACAGGCGTTCTGTGATATACGGGTAAATAATCTGCTATATAGTTTGAATTTGGCTTTCCCGTATGGTCGAGACAACTTTCAGGATTAAAAGATTTGGACACACCAATTACCCATTGATAGTTGTGTTTAATTTTTTGCAAAACTCGTAAATCCTCTCGACCTGATTTCATTTCTTTATATTCAAGAGAACCGTCTTTTAACAAATAGCTATCCTGTCCAAGTCTTTTGTTTTTGACCAATTCGGACACCATTCTTTTTTCAGCCTCAATCATATAATCTTGAATTTTCCCAACAGCCAAATTATCGAGCTTTGAATCAGGCGCACCGACTTTTGATGTCGAGTAGGGTAAAATTGCGGAAAATTGAATCCCCAAATTTTTCAACTCTTGACTTTCATTCACTTTCTTTACCTTTGAAGCGAAATAAGCCGTATCGTCCCAACCATCTGCATTAGCTTTATCGGGCAAGGCAAGAACAAATTCACGATAAAACAGTTCTTTGTGCATTCGTCTTTCCTCACGTCTGCAACAACCGACTCCTATTTGCCCTGCAACTACGGGAAAAACTTGCTTGTTATAAGCAATATCATCAACCTTGAAAACGTGTCGTGAGCCATCTAAAAAGTATTTAATAAGCGGCTCATCGGAAACTATTTTATCTGCTAAAGGTTTAATATCTATCGATTTCTTGTATTGGATTGTTTCCGCAGAATCTCTCCATTTCATAACTTTGTTTGAGTCATCGTCATAATCAATGGAAGGCAATCCTACGGAATCATAACTGTATTTATAGGTATGATAACTTTTACCTTTCGTTTCCTTTTCGATTATTTCCATTATCTTTGGCATATCAATCCTCCGAATCAGGAACAATGTCCATAATATCGTCAAAAGTACAATTTAACGCTTTGCAAATTTTTGTCAAAGTATCCGTATTCACATTTTCGTTTCTATTGAGCTTTTGAATCGTATAGGTACTCAATTCTGCAATTTTCGCCAAGTCTTTTTTCTTCAAATCCTTGTCAATCAGCAGTTTCCATAGTTTTTTGTAACTAACCATTTTGCACCTCTTTTTTACAAGAAAGAATAATATAATACATTATACCACAAAATTTTCATTTGGTCAATATAAAATATTGCGATAGCACCATTTTTGAAGATTTTTTATAATAAAAAATATGAGACTCGGTTTCCCAAAGCCTCATTAAAGCAAAATATAAAACTTATTTGTACTTAAATCCGTAAACTTTCTTTCTTGGCTTTTCGCACTCTCTATGAATACTATCCACATTTTCAAAATACTCCGTTATTTTTAAGGGGATGTAAATTTGGTATTCCTGCTCCATCAGGGATAACAATAGATTTCAGTCCAGTACATCCTTGGAAGGACGAGCTGAGTATAAATACTACACTTTCATCGCTCGGGATGACGCTGTTTTTACATCCTTGAGCCAAGGCTTTATCTGCAGTTTCAATCAAACAGTTTCCGGCGCTGTGGAATATGGTGTTTTCCTCTGCAACGGTGATCTGCTCTAAATTGCTGCACTCCGAAAAAGCCCAGGTGTCGATTGTTGATACATTCTTTGGGATAAATATAGAGGACAAGCTACGACAACCTGTAAAAGCCCAATGACCGATTTTTGTGAGGCTGTCAGGGAAGGTGATTTGTTTTAAACTCCAACAGCCTGAGAAAACGCTCATATTTATGGTTGTTACACCGGTTGGAATATTCACAGACGCAAGACCGACACAGCCGGCAAAGGCACTCGTACCAATGCTTGTTACGCTATCCGGAATCATAATTGAAGTCAGTTCTCTGCAGCCTCTAAAGGCTTCTTCATCAATGCTCGTGATACTATCCGGAATTATGACCGAAACAAGGGAGGCTCCCGCGAAAGCTTTTCTGTTGATTCCAACGACGGTTTTTCCGTTATACGTGGAGGGAATAATGATTGCCGTATCTGTGCATGAGCCGATACTCATAATATAATAGACGTCTCCGGAGAGCTTGTATTCCAAGCCCTCGGCGGTCTTGTAAGTCAGTACATCAAGCTCGGTTGCTTCGATATATCCACAATCTTCGCAAATGTGTTCTCTTTCGCCCTTTTCTGTTTCCGTAGGAGCTTTAACCGTTATTTCATAATAAAAGCTATGTGGCAGGAGGTCGTCCTCCAAGTTTTCCTTCTTTCCACATGAGCAGGTGCGCTCTTTTACACCTTTTTCAGAACACGTTGCATTTTTCAAGGTTTCCCAATTGCCATAAGTGTGCGGAAGCATTGCGGTAACCTCTGTTTCCTCATCTCCACAAAGCGAACACGCACACACTTGCGTTCCCGTTTCGGTACACGTTGCATTTTTTAGGGCAGACCAATCACCATAATTGTGTTGAAGCATTTGGGTTGTGCGGGTGTTTTTTTCACCGCAAATCGAACAAACGCACTCCTCCACGCCTTGCTCTGTGCAGGTTGCGGCTTTCACCGTTGTCCACTTAGAATATTGATGCTCAATGGGGGCGATAGGAGCAGCGTCTTCCGTGCTATAATCATTTGTCGTTTCCGCAGGGGAGTCGGAATTGCACGCAACTAATGTGGAAATACATAAAAGCATACACAATAAGAGCAAATGTACTTTTAGAGTTTCTATCATAATGATTCTCCTGTTAAAGCTTGTCTTTGATTGTTCCATGGTGAAGAATAAAACGTTTTTGCTATGAAAAAACGTTTTAAAAAAATAAGCACGGCAACCGAAACCATAAAGGTATCGTAATTGCCGCACAAATTTGGCGGAGAAGGAGAGATTCGAACTCTCGAACCCATTTCTGGGTTACACGATTTCCAATCGTGCGCGCTCGACCAGCTACGCGACTTCTCCACATAGCTAAAATCTACAACACTCCTATTATATCATTTTTCAAGCCGTTTGTCAACATTTTTTTCAAATCCGGCAAAATTTTTTTCTCAAAGTAAAGATAACCGTGTAATTCAAAGCTATATCACTTTGAGAAAAATTTTAATGCAAATTTCATATCACACCTTTAATATGCATACAACCGATATGCGGTGTTCAGTTTCATATATAATAATACCGACAGAAATACGAGTTTATATTTCCCTTTCACATATCCATTGAAGAAAGCTTCGAAAAGCCGTTGGAATAGCATAAGACGAAATTATCTCCTCCGGAGCCACCCAAGTATAGCGCTCTGTTTGGTTAAGACATTCTACACAATAACCTGACATATGCCACTCTACATGAGTAAAAATATGTCGTGCTTCTCCACAAGAATACAATGAAACCAGACCAACTCCCTCTTTCCGTAGAAATCTTTCTCTTTCCATAAGATCAAGTTTTCCATCTATACAGCAAAACTCCCACATTCCCGCGAGAAGTCCTTTTTCCGGGCGCTTTCGGATGGCATATTTACCTTCACAGCAAAAAATAAAAACCGTTTTCTCTTCTATTCTGCGAGATTTTTTCGGAGACCGAATCGGATACTGAGCCACTGTACCGTCAATGTACGCACGGCAATGCTTATGAAGCGGACAATCTGCACACCGAGGCAGCCCGTTAGGAATACAAATTGTCTCTCCAAGCTCCATTAAGCCTTCGGTAAGAAGCGCTGCCTGCACGCCTTTAGGATATATCTTCTTTAAATCCTCCGTAATTGCTTTTCGAGTTGCGGGAAGCATCACATCCTTTTCGCAGGCAATCAAACGGGCGATCACACGCATAACATTTCCATCTACCGCGGGCTCCGGCTTGTGATAAGCAATCGAAGCGATAGCTCCCGCCGTATATTCCCCGATACCCGGGAGCTTACGAAGGTTCTCCGCATCATCGGGAATTTCGCCGCGATACTCATTCATCACACACTGTGCCGCTTTTTTTAAGTTTCTCGCCCTGCTGTAATAACCAAGTCCCTGCCACAGCTTCATAAGCCGTTCATCACTTGCTTCAGCCAGCGAAGCCACCGTCGGAAATTCCGAAAGGAAACGTTCATAATAAGGGATTACAGCTTCAATCCGCGTTTGCTGAAGCATAATCTCAGAAATCCAAACATGATACGGTGTCGGATCATTTCTCCACGGAAGCATCTTCTTATTATTTTCATACCATTGACAGATAAGGGGTATAACTGATTTCAAAAGCTCATTTTTATTTTTCATTTTTCAACCTCCTCATCAACGAAATTTGTGAAGTAGACGGGACATGGACAAGCAAATACGCCATCAAGGCGTAAGCCGTGAACACAGCGGCATTGCCCTAAATATTCAAATCTATTTTCATTTTCTTCTATTCACATTACAGCTATGTTAAAGCTAAAAGAAAATATCAAGGGGCTGCCTCCACTAAAGAAACAGCCCCGGCAATATGGAGCAAATGACGGGAATCGAACCCGCATATCCAGCTTGGGAAGCTGGTGTTCTGCCACTGAACTACATTTGCAGTTGGTGGAAACGAGGGGGCTCGAACCCTTGACCTCTCGGATGTGAACCGAACGCTCTAACCAACTGAGCTACGCTTCCATGATATATTATTTTAGCTCTTTCACAGGAATAAGTCAATAGATAATCCCAAAATTAACTTTTTGTTCAAAATATTCCGCTTTTCTTATACCATAGAGCACTGTAAGAATGGATATACAAATGGATTTCTCGCTTAAATAACGGTTCAGCGGATTTTGATTTTATTAAAACTTATAAAACGTTTTTCACTTTCTTTTCGGAAAAGTTACGTTATTTCTTTCGTTGATGCTGACAGGAAAATAAATAAGAATTTATTTACATAAAAATGCCTTCCCGTTTTCTGCCAAGAAATGCGGAAATTCGTTCCCTTCATAAGAGTAATTCAAAATCTCCTAACCATCGGTACAAATTCCGCATTTGCTTATCCCGCTTTTATGACACATCTTTAGGAAAAAGCGAACAACAGCAGCTGTCAAAAGCATAGGAAAAACCAAAATAAATTTCCATTCTGCAAAAAATCATTTAGGCTTTTCCATAATGACTTACATTCATATTTCTCAGAGATCGTCAAAATAAGCTACTATGATGCAGATCAATCTTCTTTATTACATTACAGTAATATTCGCTTAACAGAATTTCTAACGACAAGATGCGGCTTGATCATCTTGATTATAGGTTTATGTTCATCTGCGCTCTCTTTGCTGTTTATCATATTCAAAAGAAAATCGGATATCATCTCTCCAATCTCGTCCATAGGATGCGCAACCGAATCAATATGCATAAAATCAAGCCATTCATTATCATCATAGGAAATAAAGCTTATGTCGTCGGGTATCCTTAAATTCAGACATTGACACGCTTTAAGAGCGGAAAGAGTAAACATACTGCTTGACGATATAATCGCAGTAGACCGAAGATCACTTGCCGAATATGCTATGGAACTCGTGGAATCAACGTCGGCGTTGAGATAGAGGATACTGCCGGAATTGAGTTCCATGCCGGCTTCCGCGAACGCTCTCTGATAACCCTTTACTTTTAAAGAAGCACCTCGGTTAACCTCACTTTCAATAATAAGAATCTGCCGGTGCCCCATATTGATAAGATATCTTGTCGCCATATACGCACCCAGCTCATCATCGATAAAAAACGCATCAAGATAATCATACAGATTTCTTGTAAACTGCAGCACCTTAATATCAAACTGTGCGGTCGCCTTTACCAAATCCTCATTGGAACGTGAAACGGGCATATAAATAATTCCGTCCACCCTTGAAGAAATAAAGGATTCAAGATACTTACGTTCTTTATCCGGCTTTTCATCACTAAACGTAAGCATAAGACGATAACCGTTCTCATTCATATGGCTCTCTATAGACTGAGTGATTGTTGTGTAAAATTTATTATTATAATTTGAAAGCAAAAGTCCGATAATTTTGCTTTGCTTCTTTTTAAGACACTTGGCAGAATAATTCGGAAAATATCCGAGTTTGTTGGCTGCTTCCAAAACTTTTTTCCTTGTTTCCGGATGAATATAGCAATCATCTCTGAAAGCACGGGAGACTGTGGTCTGAGAAACCTTTGCAAGCTTTGCAACATCATGGCTTGTGATCATTATAAAGTAAATCCTTATCTATTTTTTATTTTCACTTAAGCATAAAAATACTTTATGTATTATATTCAATTATATCATGAAGATCTTTGTTTTTCAAGCCTTATTAACACATTTATCGTATTGATTGCAATCAATACAATATAAATGCCATTAACCGCTTCGAAATAATATGCGGACGGAGACATATCTGATTTGCGGAACAGTACGGTAAATGGAAAAAATTTTGACCGCAATAACTTTTTAATAAAGGCACCTCTAATAATTCAATGTTCACAAATGACAAGGAGATTTTTTCGTCAGTCAAAACAAAAAATTCCGCTTCATACAACAAAACTGACATCGTTTGAAAAGCGATGTCAGTTCATGGCTTCTATTGTTATTTTTTTACCCGAGATGCATATTTTACGCCGTCATTTTCTTATTAAAAGCGCTTTAACACATCTGCATCACCTTTCCCGTTAGATTACTTAACGAGATTGGCGATTTCCTCGGCAAAATTATCCTCTCTCTTTTGAATGCCCTCACCCTTCTCATAACGGAAAAAATCAACAAGAGTGATTTTGGCTCCAAGCTCTTTGGCAACAGAATCAACGTATTTAGCGACGCTCATACTGTCGTCCTTAACATATGCCTGATCGGCAAGACAAACCTGCTCATAGAATTTACCGAGCTTTCCGGTCGCCATCTTTTCGATGATGGCATCCGGCTTGGAAGCATTCTTGGGATCATTCTTGATCTGAGTAGCGATAATTCCCTTTTCTTCTTCAAGTCGGGAAGCAGGAACCGCATCGCGATTAACGAACTCGCAGTTCATTGCTGCTACCTGAAGCGCTACATTCTTTGACATTTCAGTAAATTCGGGAGTTGCGGCAGTGGCATCGTCAGTATCAAACTTGACAATAACGCCTGTCGTTCCATGACCGTGAATATAAGAATTAAGCTGTCCCTCGACGACAAGGAAACGGCGGATAGAAATATTTTCCTTGATTGTTGCAATCTTTTCTACGAGAGTATCGGCAACAGTTGTATCTGTTCCGTCGAACTTCATAGCCTTAAGAGCTTCCACATCTGCCGGTCTGTTGGCAATGATTGTTCTGAGAAGACCTTTTACAAATTCAATGAAGGAATCGTTCTTTGCCACAAAGTCAGTCTCTGCGTTAACCTCGATCATAGCGGCTGTCTTACCGTCGCGAAGTATATCTACAACACCCTCAGCCGCAATACGGTCCGCCTTTTTCGCAGCGGTAGCAAGTCCCTTTTCGCGGAGAAGCTTTATTGCTTCATCAAAATTTCCGTCTGCCTCTGTGAGTGCTTTTTTACATTCCATCATTCCGCAGCCTGTTTTTGCGCGGAGTTCTGCAACTGCTTTTGCTGTAATTACTGCCATTTTATTATTCCTTTCTATGTCTGTGATATAGTGTATCTTACCCGAGAAATCCGGAATCAAAACGACTCCGGATTTGTTTTCGGATATTCAAGCAATCAGGCTTCTTCGTCAACCTTCTCTGTTTCTGCGTCGTTTTTTTCTTCCGTTTCGGGAGCTTCCTCGGCTTCAGCCGTTTCTGCTTCAAACTGTTCGCCCTGCTTTCCTTCGATAACCGCATCGGCAATAACGGAGGAGATAAGCTTGATAGCGCGAATAGCGTCATCGTTTCCGGGGATAATATAATCCGCGTCGTCGGGATCACAGTTTGTATCTACGATAGCAACAACCGGTATACCGAGCTTCTTCGCCTCGGCGACAGCGTTCTTTTCCTTTTTGGGATCAACAATAAACACGGCAGACGGAAGCTTTTCCATATGTTTGATACCGCCGTAGCTCTTTTCAAGATCGTTTATTTCCTTAAGGAGCGAAGCAACCTCTTTCTTGGGAAGAAGATCAAAGGTTCCATCCTCCTGCATCTTATTGAGAGCATTAAGACGGGCAATGCTCTTCTTAATGGTCTTAAAGTTGGTAAGCATACCGCCCGGCCAACGTACGTTTACATAGTACATTCCGCAGCGGAGAGCTTCTTCTTTAATAGCATCGGCAGCCTGCTTCTTGGTTCCGACGAAAAGAATATTTCCGTCCTCGGCAGCCATGTCGCGGACGAACATATAAGCCTCGTCAAATTTCTTTACGGTTTTCTGAAGGTCGATAATATAGATACCGTTTCTCTCTGTGAAGATATACTCCGCCACCTTAGGACACCATCTTCTGGTGTGATGTCCGAAATGGACACCTGCTTCAAGCAGTTGTTTAATGGTTACTACTGACATTTTGTGTTATCCTTTCTTCGGTTGTTCCACCACGGCGCCTGTTCTGTAACCGAAGCCGCACCGTGTGTGTATTTTATACCACCGGATAGTTTATCATATTATTTATCGCATTGCAAGTGTTTTCTCGATATTTACAAAATATTTACAATTCACACCCCGTATCCATCTCTTTCTGCGAAAACGCCCCGAATTGTTTTTCCTTCCTTTTCGTATTCATTTTCCTCAATTTTTTCGTAGCAGTTAAGTCTGCTTGCATACTGCAAGCCATTTCTGTCGCATCGGAAAACCAGATATGCGCGAATGTAGACAAAATCAAGTTGGGGCTTGCCCCACACCTCGTTAAGGTTGCTTTAAAAGAATACTTTAAAACCCGCAAAAAACAAAAAAGAATTCTTAATTAAGAAATTTCCTTAAGGCAATACCGCCGGGTTATGACAGCACAGCTTCTTGCCTATTTTCCGACATTCGTCACAAAAAACAAGGTAATAGGAGCCGCTATTGCTTGTATTTTTTGTGCGGGCTGTTGCGTTAAGCAACAA
>ERZ1106976.2322-NODE-2322-length-17214-cov-4.816015_pt1 | contig 17214 bp, 9 predicted proteins | sample MGYA00403687_ERZ1106976 | MGnify/ENA primary metagenome ERZ1106976 (study PRJEB35170, sample SAMEA104062446) | human gut metagenome | biome: human gut; feature: human-associated habitat; material: faeces | place: Denmark | collected 2013-02-22 ... | reverse complement strand
AGGCAAGACCATTGATCGTTATATTTTCGAAAGTAAGGTTCTTCATGATTCCGTCGAATTTACCCCATACGCCGGTATATGCATTATATCTACCCAAAACAAATGAACCCAGCTTATACTCATAGACCGCCCCGAACTTCCCGCTCATGGAAAAATTGCGCAACGTGTGACCTTGTCCGTCGACCGTATATGTCCTACCGCTGGAACCGGGATAAATCGGGCTCCACTCGACACCGCTCATATCTATATCGTTGCAGATACGCAAAGTAAAACCGGGGGTAGCCGCAAGCATATCGTCTATATGAGTAGGCAGCCAAGCAAACTCTTCTCTCGTATAGACCGAATAGGTATTGGTCTGTTCATCGTAAGCCGGTTGAGAAGGTGTGATTTCCTCCGGATTCCACCATTCTTCGCCCTCGATCCATTCGTTCTTGAAACCTTCCTGAATATCTACATCTATCGTTCCGCCCACAGTCAACAGATTTCCCAAAATCGTAGTGAGATAATTCCTTTGTACGGGTATATTGGTTGTAAAATCTTTTGTAACGACCGGGGCTGTTCCTTTCAACATCTCCAAACTGAAATGTATGGCACGTTGCTCGTCGCCGGTAATGAGATAGTCGACTACCAACGTACGGTTATTCGCAGTAGCATCATATCCCCCTTCATAAAATTTATCACCTGTTTCATCTTGCATAATCGCTGCGGTATAAACCTTCGAACTTTCGGCATCGGCACTACCGACAGCCTCGCCGGTAACGGCATTTAAAGCAGAGAAACGTACACAATCGTGATAAGCGACCTTGAAATTATCGGGCATCTCCATGCCTTCGGATGCCCAATCGGTGGTAATCACACGAAGTTTTGCAAACGGACGTTTCAAAGTCATGGCTTCACCGAACGTTTGTGTCACCGAGATATTTTTCATAAAGAAATAGGCATCTCTACTCTCGTCGTTCAATTGAGCATCAAGCCCATCTTTTATCGAAATATCGGTAAAATCGGACGTGTTATAATGCAAATCGGACGTTTCTCCTTGTTTTACAAAATCGGCCCACGCTACAAATTTGTAGGTATTGTTCGGCGTAAGACGAAATTCGAAGGAAACAGGTCCATAGGTATCGACTACCTGAGTCTGGGGTGCAACGAGCAATGTCGCACCATCTTCGGAATAAACAGCCACCTGATAACGAAGATCGTACTTACTCCAATCTACGTTTGTCAATCCTCCTTGTGCACTATTCGTACCGGTCACCGCACGTGTCACCTGCAAGGCTTCGGGAGCTTCGAACATGATACGCACTGCGTCGCCGTTCGGGTTCGCCCCGGGTTCGTCCAATTCATTGGAACAGCCTGTCATCAGCCCCAACAAAGCCATTCCCGCTAAAAAATAATAACTCTTTTTCATGATGAAATAATATAAAATGGTTAAAAATATATTCTCAATCGGGTATCACCACAACATGTTCATTATCGAAATCATCGTCAATACCGATATCGCCGCTTCCTATGGTCTTTGTCAAAAACGGCCCCTTAATAACGGTCTCTCTATTGCGATAAAGGGGCACGTCGATATTCTGGTAATGATTTATTTCTTTCCCATTTCCATCGTATACAAAGACATCTACCAGCACGTGGTCTTCCCGACGATCCGAAGCAAGCACATAATCATAAGCCAAAAGAAGCGTTCCATCGTCGGTCAGTGTCGTGGGAGCGGTTTCCATTGTACGAGTCTCGACAAAAGCATTGGGCATTTCTGTTCCCACATTATATCCGACACTGACATATTGCTTGTATATGATTTTAATATGCAAATCGTCCACAGCACTCCTTTTCTTTCTAAACTCTTGTAAATCGGTAGCCCATAACCGAAAACGGCCAGAGGCTCGCTCCATATATACCGAAACCATGCGACCATCGACAGCTGCCCCAGAAGCCTCATTTCCCGACAACCTAACCGGACCTGCTTTATCATCTCGGCTCGAATCGACTATAAAATCACAATTCCCGGCAGCCGAATTTTTATGATGATTATCCAACGGTTTATGAGATACATTCGCCCTAACGGCATCGAGTTTATCGGTACTGAAATGCCAGTCGGCAGGCTCTTCCTTCGGCACATAATCGGCCCATGCCAACACTTTATAAATTCCATCTGCCAAACAGAAATACAATGTATCTTGCGGAGCGTCTGTCAATCTTTCTACCGATATTTCACGGCGTTCTACCAGATTGCCTTTATTCACATCGTCCGCCACCCCCGGCATTTCATACAGCTCGACAACAAAGCGCAGACACAATCGCTCATCGGCTGTGTAGTTTCCCGAAAGGACAGGTTCTAAATCATTTATCGAAGATTCACCCTCAGCATCATACGTCAATTCTTTATAATACACAGGAGGTGTACGATCGGCATTCAGTTCCACCATTACCCATGTTTTCTCCGACTCGGGATATTGATGGATCGTTTTGTCACATGCCGTTACGAATAACGACACAATGCAAACAAACGCTATGATATGAAAACCGTACTCTTTCATCTCTATTCCTATCTGTTTTTCTTATTCCTACGAGCGAAAGACCATTTATACGACAGATTTACTCCTGCACGCGTAACTCCCCAATAGACATCGGAACCGGATTTAAATAAAGCGCCATTTCTGCGATTACGATAGGCATCATAATCGTACTCGGCAAAACCGACACCTATGTTAAACTCTATTCCCCACCGATTGTCCTTCCCCCATGAAAAGGCATATCCATAGCTCAGCCCCATACCCCAAAGAGCATGGTTAGGATCTTGATAACGCACCTTATCGTTTATGGCGACATTGAACCCCGCCACATGAGTATGCAACCCTATGAAATGACCATTCATAACCGCTCCCGGCCACCACCGTACTTCGGGTTGAACCGCCAGCAAACGTAACTTACGAGTCGATGTAATATCGTAAGGCGAATACCATACCGGAAGGTCTATCGACCAGTGAGGCCACAGCTCGGCCTCAAAACCGAGATTGGCGGTCAGCGCAGCGACAAACAACAAATTGGTCTTAACGGCAATCACTCTTCTTCGATTTTCTGTCGTATTCATCGGAAACGAAGATACCGGTTCCCTTACAGGCAACGAATAGTCGAAAGATAGACTTTCGACATTTACCGGAATACGTTCAGACCGTTCATGACATACGATAGCCATACGTGCATTGCGGAACGGAGGGAATATATCGCGAATAATTCTATGCCATGTATAACCCTTGTCAAGAGCGATAATCTGCGACTTTCTCCGTTCGCTGTCTTTCTCTTTCCCCAAAATATCGAGAACTTTTTCTTTATTGGGAATCTGTGCCCCATTCTTCAATGCAACTTCAAAAGAGTACCAATCTTCCCACAGATTTTCCACCCTCATCAAATCCTTCGGAAATCCTGTCTCTTTCGATAAATATTTCGCCAACGCTTGCGAACGATACTCCCCCAACTTATGGTTCCATTTAGAAGGCCCCTCGGGAGAAGCGCTTCCTCCGATCCAAAGATAGGCTATACGTACCGAAGCGTCTTTTTGTACTCGGCTCAACACTTCGACGATACTATCCAATTGTTTATTAGGGAACAAATCGTATTTATTCACTTTAAATATAACCGGTATAATAGAAGAATGCGCATGATAAAAAACCGAATCTATTTTCCCCTCGGGTAAAAAAACGACATAATCCGGGTAACTCTTAGAAAATGAAAATATAGGGGACTTGGATTCTTGAGCTTGAACCAAGTTCACAAGCAATATCCCCAAAAAGATTAGCAATATTCCCCTTTTTATGTGATTACACTCATTCACTCCGTGATTTTATTTAATATTAAAAATCAAAAGATTTTTTGCAGTCCCTCTTATGTTAATTATTCTGAATGCAAAGATAATTTACCACTCAGAAATTACATAGATTAAACAAAATCTATTAAATTATAATTTTATATTAACACATATAGCTAATAATCAAACACCTATAAAATATGTCTCTTGTATAAAAAATAAAAGCCACAGCAAAACTGTGGCTTCTAAGTGTTTATAAACATTAGAAATTGTTTCAGAACATCAACTTTGCTCCGGCAAAATAGCTACGAGGCATAGAGGGGCCATAAATATAACCCGAATCTCTTTCCTTTCCCTGATCGAAATCTCTTTGATAAGCGTTAAAAATATTCTGAACGCCAGCATTCAGTTGCAGAGTAATGAATTTATACAACGAAAAATCATAAGATATTTTCAGGTTCATATCAAAGAAGTCGGGAGTAGTTACAGCTATATCCTTCGGTATGTAACCTTTCATGTGCTGAACGATCATAGAACCGGTATAAGTTCCCGAAAGAGCTATGTTCAGAGGTTTTACCGGAGAATATGTGGCCGTAAAATAACCATACCAATCGGGGGTACGGAATATTCGCTTTTCTGCCGGAACAGAACTATCTTTGCTCCATTTTTCAGGCCTTGTATAATGACTTTTCTGCCAAGTTACACCTGCTTGTAACTGCACCAAAGAAAGATAGGCTACCTTGCCTTCGACCGTCACCCCTGCAACCTCCGCACCCTGTCCGTTACGTCGTTCTTTTATCACCGCATTGTGTTCTTCGTCTTTCCCTATCTTTTCAAGAACAAAAACATGATTCAATCGAGTATAAAAACCTTCCAACAACAGGTTACATTGAAAAGCCCCGAAACGACGATACATATCGGCCGAAAGACTTACACTGTGGGATTTTTCTTCCCTCAAATTCTCAGCTTGTCTTATCATCGTAGCTTCTCCACCTACCGCAGCAACATGCAAATCTTCATCATACGTTTGGGGAGCCCGAAACCCGGAAGAATAACTTAAACGCAAATTCACATCTCTAACAGGATTGAAACGCAAGTTGGCTCTCGGACTGAAAATGACATGATCTATCAGATTATGTTTATCCAACCGTCCTCCAACAAGGATACTCCAACGATCGTTCTTCCATTCGTTTTGCAAAAAAGCACTCTCGGTATGTACCTCTTGACGAGTCTTGCGATTATACCCTTTCATCTCATCTCGCAAATTATCATAATTATATTCGATACCGGCTGTTAAATCGGCAGGCATAAACAAACATTTATCGAAACTGTATATGTATTGAGTACCTGCCACGACAGTCAAGTCCTCCGTTTCGCCGTATGCGTTAAGATTTTGTTCCGTTCCGTAATAACTGTCCCTGCCGATATGCTGAGCCGAAGCATATACATTAACCCGATGTTTTTCATCGGGAGTAAACAGGCTATAATTCAAACCTCCTCCGTCGATAGAATGATTCAACTGCTCCGCTATATCGGCTTCGTGCGGCGGACGGTTCAGGCGATCGCCACCTCGTCGATATTCACTGATATGATGATATTCAAACGTTAGTTTGGAATAATTGCTGGTTTTCAAATAAGAGCGAAAGCCCAACGTCTGAGCCTTTAATTCGGGCAACTCTGTGAAACCGTCGTTATCGTGGTCGTAACCGCTTCGCTGACGATTCTGCCCGAAAATGTAAATGCCGGCTTTATTATTGTCGGTTACGAGCGAAGCATTCAGCGAAGTATTATTGTCGAAGTCGCCGCTTCCACCGATAGAAGTGATACTGTGCGCTATCGAACCGCTATTACGCAACGGTTCCTTCGTAATAATATTGATTGTCCCCGCTATTGCCGAAGCACCGAATAATGCAGAACCTCCTCCCCGCATCACTTCCACTCGCTCTATCATATTGGCCGGAATCTGTTCGAGGCCGTACACACCCGTCAGTGCACTGAATATGGGACGACTATCCACCAATATCTGCGTGTAAGGACCTTCCAGTCCATTGATACGCACCTGTTGGAAACCGCAGTTCTGGCAATTGTTTTCCACCCGCACGCCCGGCTGGAAGTTCAGCCCGTCGGCAAGCGAAGTGGCATGCGTCGTCTCGAACATTTTCGAATCCAGCACGTTCACAAGCGACGGAGCCATACGCCGAGTCGTCTCGTTCCGGTTGGCCGAAACCACGACTCCATCCAAAGACAAGGCTTCTTCTTCCACCTCAAAGTTAATTTCCAGCGTCCTACCTTTTTTCAACATCACGGGCGTCTCGATCGTTTTATAGCCCATCGTCTTCATCACGACCGTAAACTCTCCTTCCGGCAGGTTCTTCAGATAATAATGCCCCGTGCCGTCAGTCGAAGTCCCGATAGTCGTCCCTTTCAAAAAGATCGTAATAAAGGACAAATGTTCGCCGGTTTTCCGGTCCACCACATGACCGACAATGTTCGCGTCCGATGGATTCAAGGCAGGACCCTCCTCCGCCCGCGCGATCGTAAAGGCACAGCACAGACACAGTATAAGTATAATAATTTTATTCATTTCGTTTGTTTTGATAAAATAATGATTAAAAAACAAATACACACCTTATGCATCTGCCGCTGGAAAGCCTTGCAGACAACAGCTGTTTCCATTGCACGAAAATTTTGTTTCATGCAATGGAAAATAAAGTTTCCTACCAGGGAAAATAAAGTTTCACCTATATGAAACAAACTGAAACTTTATTTTTACTATCTTTCAGAAGGTGAAAGCTTTTTGATACTCCACTAACGGACAGACGCTATTTTATCAGACAAAAGGAGGAGCGCGGAGAGACAGTTTCCCTAAGACAGGGACCAAATAATCCGGATAGACCGGATTATCAATTATTTTATAATTCGGTGTAACATAAATTTGTAGAAGCAGCGAATGGATGGCTCCATCCTGCACATGAACAGTCGTCAGCAAATGGAACAACTGGATTTCCGAAAGAGACGAGTGATGATGGTAGGTGCCGTCTGCCGCTCTCTCGAATGGATGCGAATGGACAATCGTCGTGCCATTCTCGACATGGACGTGCATAAATAAAGAAATACTACTGTAGTACACTATAAAAAGTGCCGGCAGCAGCCATTTCATATATTTAGCCATTGTCTGTTTCACATTCCCCCCTATTAAATTAAAGGTGCGAAGATAAAACAAATAGCCGAGACCAGCAAACACACAAAATTCGAGCAACTAAATGTAAGCGACCGACACCATATTCATAATAATTTGTTACTTTTGTGTGCAATTTTCGAAAGACAAACAACAAATTAAAAACTATAAAATAATCTATGGCTAAGATCACTAAAGAAGAAGCACTTCGCTATCATGCGGAAGGCAAGCCGGGAAAGATAGAAGTCGTTCCCACCAAGCCCTATAGTACCCAGATGGATTTGTCGCTGGCTTATTCGCCCGGCGTTGCCGAACCCTGTCTGGAAATCGAAAAGAATCCGTTGGATGCTTACAAATATACTTCTAAAGGAAACTTGGTTGCCGTTATTTCGAATGGTACCGCCGTATTAGGATTAGGAGATATCGGTCCGTTGGCCGGCAAGCCGGTGATGGAAGGAAAAGGACTGTTGTTCAAGATCTTTGCAGGTATCGACGTATTCGATATCGAAGTGAACGAGAAAGACCCTGACAAATTTATCGAAACGGTAAAGGCCATCGCACCCACTTTCGGAGGCATCAACCTTGAAGATATCAAAGCTCCCGAATGTTTCAAGATCGAAACACGCCTGAAAGAAGAACTGGATATTCCAGTCATGCACGACGACCAGCACGGGACAGCTATCATCTCCGGCGCAGGCTTGATCAACGCGCTGGAGATCGCAGGGAAGAAGATCGAGGACGTGAAGATCGTGGTGAATGGCGCCGGAGCCGCTTCCATCTCTTGCACGAAACTATATATAATGTTGGGGGCAAGGAAGGAAAACATCATCATGTGCGACAGCAAAGGGGTTATCTCCACACATCGCACGGACTTGAACGAATCCAAGAAATTCTTCGCTACCGACCGCGACATCAAGACATTGACGGAAGCCGTCGTCGGAGCTGACGTGTTCTTAGGATTATCGGTCGCCAATGTGTTGACTCAAGATATGGTCCGCTCCATGAATACGAACCCGATCGTGTTCGCTTTGGCCAACCCAAATCCGGAAATCTCGTATGCCGATGCAATGGCCTCACGCGACGATATTATTTTTGCCACAGGCCGTTCCGACTATCCGAACCAGATCAATAATGTATTAGGATTCCCTTATATTTTCCGCGGCGCATTGGACACACACGCCAAAGCAATCAACGAAGAGATGAAATTAGCAGCCGTTTACGCAATCGCCGGACTTGCCAAAGAACCGGTTCCCGACGTCGTGAATGCTGCCTACAAACTGAAACGGACGACTTTCGGACGCGATTACATCCTGCCGAAAGCGCTCGACCCGCGACTCCTGACTCGTGTCTCCTGTGCCGTTGCCAAAGCAGCTATTGACTCGGGCGTATCCCGCCGGACGATCACCGACTGGGAAGGATATGCCAACCACTTGCGCGAAATGATGGGATATGACAACAAGCTGCTCCGTTCGTTCACCGATATGGCTAAAGCCAACCCGAAACGGGTGGTATTTGCAGAAGCCAACCACGGCAATATGCTGAAAGCCGCTGCCGAAGCGAAAGCCGAAGGTATCTGCATCCCTATCCTTTTAGGCAACGAAGAACGCCTGCAAAAGATCGCAGCCGAAGAAAATATCAGCCTCGAAGGGATCGAAATCGTCAACCTTCGTCACGACCGCGAGACAGAACGCCGCCATCGTTATGCCAAGATCCTGTCTGAGAAGAAAGCCCGCGAAGGTGTCACGTATGCGGAAGCCTGCGAAAAGATGGTCGACCGCAACGCATTCGGTATGATGATGGTTGCGACAGGCGATGCCGATGCTTTCGTGACAGGCGTTTACAGCCGCTATTCCGAAGTGACCAAAATGGCAGAGCAGATCATCGGTATCCGTCCGTCTTACACACATTTCGGTGCTTTGAATATCCTGACTTGCAAGAAAGGTACGTTCTTTATTGCCGACACGCTGATCAACCGCCATCCGTCGACAGAAGTACTGATCGATATCGCCCGCCTGACTCAAGATGCTGTGAAATTCTTCGCGCACGAACCGGTTATGGCGATGTTGTCCTACTCCAACTTCGGTTCCGACAAGCAGGGTAGCCCGCTGAAGGTCCACGACGCGATCGACTATCTGCACAAAAACTATCCGGACATGATGGTAGATGGAGAAATGCAGGTCAACTTCGCTCTGGACAAGAAACTGCGTGACGACATGTATCCGTTCAACAAGTTGAAAGGCAAAGATGTCAACACGCTGATCTTCCCAAACCTGAGTTCTGCCAACAGTGCTTACAAGTTGCTCGACACACTCGGCATCAGCGAAACGATCGGCCCGATCCAGATGGGTTTGAACAAACCGATCCACTTCACCGACGTGGAAAGTTCTACGCGTGACATCCTGAACCTGACGACTGTCGCTGTCGTAGATGCGATCGTACAGGAACAGATCGAAAAAGGAGAATAACTCGATTAAGCTTAATAAAAAAATAGCGATGAGGCATTGAAGTTTCATCGCTATTTTTTTGCTATCTGTATACGCTTATCGGAACAACTTCCCATCCTTTTCTCTATCTTTGTCTCCCAAAATTGTTTAGGTATCACATTTATGGCAACTACTACTAAAGAAATGACGGAGGGTGCTCCCCTGCCGCTTATTCTCAATTTCACCTTCCCCCTGTTGCTTGGAAATATATTGCAACAAACCTACTCGCTTGTGGATGCCGCTATCGTTGGAAAATTCTTAGGGATCAATGATCTGGCAGCAATCGGGGCAAGCACTTCGGTCGTATTCCTGATTTTAGGATTTTGCAACGGGTGTTGTTGCGGGTTCGGGATTCCGGTGGCACAGAAATTCGGGGCGAGAGACTACAAGACAATGCGACGGTACGTGACGGTCAGTTTACAACTGGCAGCCCTGATGTCGATCGTCATTGCGGTTCTGACAAGCGTATACTGTGCAGATATCCTGAGAAGTATGCAGACTCCGGAAAATATTTTTCACGGAGCTTACTATTATCTGCTCGTAACGTTTATCGGAGTACCTTGTACGTTCTTCTACAACTTGCTGTCCAGCATCATACGTGCACTCGGCGATAGTAAAACACCATTTTGGTTCCTGCTGTTCTCTACCGTATTGAACATCGTGCTCGACCTGTTCTGTATCCTCGTGTTGGGATGGGGCGTGTTAGGAGCTGGTATCGCCACCGTCGTGTCACAAGGTGTGTCGGCACTTCTCTGTTATTTTTATATGTACAAGCATTTTCCAGTCCTGAAAGGGACGGCTGACGACCGCAAATTCCGCTTTCCACTGGCTAAAAATCTTTTATACATCGGAGTACCTATGGGACTTCAATTCTCCATTACGGCAATCGGCAGCATCCTGCTCCAAAGTGCCAATAACGCTTTGGGAACAGCTTGTGTAGCCGCATTCACAGCAGCAATGAGAATCAAGATGTTCTTTATCTGTGCCTTTGAAAGCTTAGGTATAGCGATGGCTACCTATACGGGGCAAAACTACGGAGCCAGAAAACCCGAACGCATCTGGCAGGGGATCAAAGCCAGCTCGCTGCTGATGATGATCTATGCCGTCTTCACTTTTACAATACTGATGTCGGCCTCCGACAAGATATCATTGCTGTTCGTAGACGCTTCGGAAACGGAAATACTTAAAAACACGGTACTCTTCCTACACGTTTCTTGCTATTTCTTTCCGATCTTAGGGCTGCTCTGTATCCTGCGCTACACCATACAAGGCGCAGGATACACCAATCTGGCGATGCTTTCCGGAGTTTCCGAAATGATCGCACGCACGCTGGTCAGTATCTATGCCGTACCGATATTCGGATTCTTAGCTGTTTGCTTTGGCGATCCGACCGCCTGGATAGCAGCAGACCTCTTCCTCGTCCCGGCATTCATATATGTCTATCGGAAACTGAAAAAGAGCCTTAAGGAAAATTATGCAATCCCCAACAGTTCGACTTCGAACAGCAGTGTGGAATAACCGGGGATCGGACCGGATGTACGTGTCCCGTAACCTAATGTATACGGGATATAAATCATCCAACGGTCTCCCACATGCATCCGCCGGAGCGCTTCCTGCCATCCTTCGATCACCTGATTGAGGCGGAATGCCTCCGGACATCCCCGTTTCCAGGAATTATCAAACTCGCGTCCGTTGGCCAGCGTTCCACGGTAATGGACAGAGACGACATCCGTCAGTTCCGGTGAAACCACACCGGTCCCTTTCTCTATCTCCTTATACAACACACCACAAGGGAGCTTGACGACTCCCTCACCGGTAGCCACTTCTTCTAAAAACCGTAGATTCTTTTCTTTATATTCTTCTTTCTTTCCCATTGTTATTCTCATTTCATTTCGTGGCAAAGATACAAAGCATCCCACGTATAAAATAAACAGAAAGAAATAAAAAGAGGCAAACAATTATACGGCAAGTCTGTTCTTTAATTGCTAAATCTAAACAAAAAAATTATGCACATACGTACATGGTGTTATGCTGTGCTCTGCCTGTTCCTGCCGATAACGCTGCCGGCGCAGAAAGAACACAAATACCTGGATCACGCATTACCGGAAGCGTGGCAGGAAAACGACAGTGATTTTCAACAGACATTACCGGTAGACGACCAGTGGTGGAAAAACTTCAATGATCCCACCCTGGACTCGCTGATTGAAGTAGCCGTAAAGCAGAACTACTCCGTACTGATGGCGGTAGACCGTATCGCTATGGCAAAAGCCAATCTGCGTATACAACAAGGTAGCTATTCGCCAACCCTGGGACTCGCTGCCGGCTGGACCCGGCAACAAAGTAGCGGGCATACAAGCAACCTGCCGCAGACAATAACCCAATACAGCGATGCCGCCCTGTCTATGAACTGGGAAATCGATGTATTCGGAAGCATCCGCAACCGCGTAAAGGCCCAAAAGGAGAACTTTGCAGCCTCCAAAGAGGACTACAACGCCGTGATGGTCTCCCTTTGCGCCCAAGTGGCATCCGCCTACATCAACTTGCGGGAACTGCAACAGGAAGTGGAAGTGGTCAAAAAGAACTGCCTGTCGCAACAGGCGGTCGTCAAGATCACTGAAAAAAGGTACGAAACAGGGCTTGTCTCAAAATTAGATGTCGCACAGGCCTTATCCGTCTACTACGACACAAAAGCCTCTCTCCCCATGCTGGAAGCTGGAATCATCCAGTACACAAACGCTTTGGGCGTACTGATGGGACTTTATCCCTGGGACGTCCGGGAAATCATGGAAACACGGAAGCCATTGCCGGAATACATCGAGACAATCGGCATCGGCATTCCCGCAAACCTGCTACTACGCCGGCCGGACATCCGGGAGGCTGAACGCCTGGTAAACGCACGGGCGGCATCGCTCGGCGCCTCCAAATCAGACTGGTGGCCGAAGGTTTTCGTCAAAGGATCGGTGGGCTTCGCATCTCATGATTTGGACAAACTGGTAAACCATAACAGTTTGACCTACGAGATCGCCCCGGCCATCTCCTGGAACTTCTTCCAGGGAACGAAGTTGGCACAGGCGACACGGCTGGCTAAAGCCCAGCTCGACGAGTCGATCCGGCAATTCAACCAGGATGTACTGACTGCCGTCCAGGAAGTGGACAATGCCATGAATTTCTATAAGAACTCGATCAAGCAGATCGTCGCGCTCCGGGAAGTCGTCAACCAAGGGAAACAAACGTTGGAACTTTCGCTCGACCTCTATAAACAAGGACTTACACCTTTCCAGAATGTACTGGACGCACAACGTTCTCTCCTCTCCTACGAGAACGAACTGACACAAGCCAGAGGATCGTCCCTCTTGAGCCTGATCCAGCTTTACCAGGCTTTAGGCAGCGGTTGGGAGATTGAGAATTAAAAATTATTCGAATTAAAAAATAAGAGAGATGAAGACTGCTATTAAAATAGGGATGATGGGATTGTCCATCGTCCTGCTTGCCGGATGTAAAGAGAAAAGTCACCAGACGGAGATGCCGGCTCCTTCCATAAGCGTCGCGATGCCGGTCGTGCGAGATATCACGCTGACAAAAGACTATCCGGGCTATTTGAGTTCCGACCGCATGGTCAACCTGGTAGCACGCGTGAACGGATATCTGCAATCCTCGCAACTCGTGCCGGGCGCCAAAGTGAAGAAAGGCGACCTGATATTCGTGATCGAACCGGAAGTGTACCAAAATAATGTCACCCAGGCGGAAGCCGCGCTAAACACGGCAAAGGCCCAGGTCGAATATGCCCGCAGCAACTACGAACGCATGAAAGAAGCAGCCAAAAGCGGGGCTGTCAGCCAAATACAGGTCTTGCAGGCCGAATCGACCGCAGCGGAAATGGAGGCATCCGTGCATAATGCCGAAGCTGCTTTGAAAACAGCCCGGACCAACTTGGGCTATTGCTACATCCGGGCTCCCTACGACGGGCGTGTCACCCGTGCAAGCTATGATGTGGGCAACTATATCAACGGCGCTGTCCAACCCGTCACATTGGCTACATTATACAAAGACGACATCATGTACGCCAACTTCAATATCGAAGACAACCAGTTCATGCGGATGAAAATGATTGCCGACCAGAACGATCCGAACGTCAAGATGCCTACCCATGTTTCCATACGCCTCGGACAGGACGGACGGCAAAGTTATACCGGGACACTCGACTACCTCTCTCCCAACGTCGACCTGTCGACCGGTACGCTGAACGTCCGCGCCAATCTCGAAAATAAAGACGGCGAATTGAAAAGCGGGCTGTATGTTACAATCACCTTGCCCTACAGCGAACAGAAAGACGCTGTCCTCGTGCGCGACGCCTCTATCGGGACCGACCAGTTGGGAAAATTCCTCTATATAGTGAACGACTCGAACATCGTGCGCTACCGCCACATCGAACCCGGGCAGTTGGTGGACGATACGCTCCGGCAGGTCATCAGCGGTATCCGCCCCGACGAACGGTATGTGACAACCGCCCTGCTGAAAGTCAGAGACGGTATGAGTATTAAGCCTATAAAATAAAAAGCTATGGTAAAATTCTTCATAAACAGACCGATATTCGCTACCGTCCTCGCCCTGATCCTGGTGGTAGCCGGATTGGTCACGCTACACATACTTCCCATCGCGCAATATCCGGAAATCACGCCGCCGACCGTACAGGTATCGGCTTTCTACCCAGGTGCGGATGCGGAAACAGTAGCGCAGACCGTAGGATTGCCCATCGAACAACAGGTAAACGGTGTAGACGGCATGCTTTATATGAGTTCCAATTCATCCAGTTCCGGAGCCTATTCACTGACCATCACGTTCGCTGTCGGTACGGATATCGACATGGCGACCGTCATGGTGCAGAACCGTGTCAGCATTGCACAAAGCAGTCTGCCGGAAGCCGTGATCGTACAAGGCATCACCACCAAGAAGCAATCGTCCAACATCGTTATGATGCTGACGCTAAGCTCCCGTGACTCCACTTACAGCGGGCTGTACCTGAGCAACTACGCCAGCCTCAACATGACGGACGAACTGACGCGTCTGCCGGGTGTCGGCTCCGTCAGTGTCATGGGAGCCGGAAGCTACAGCATGCGTATATGGCTCGATCCGAACGCCATGCGCATCCGCAACCTCACGCCGGATATGATCTTCCAGGCGATCTCGACACAGAACACACAGGTTTCGGCCGGTTACGTCGGGCAACCGATAGCCAAAGCCGACAATCCGTTCCAATACACACTGACGGTAAAAGGCCGTTTGACGACTCCGGAAGAATTCGGGAACATCATCCTCCGTACGGAAGAGGGCGGCAAGATACTCCGCTTGAAAGATGTCGCCCGTATCGAATTAGGCAGTTCTTCCTACAATGTCACCTCCAAACTGAAAGGACAGCCGAGTGCCGCCATAGCCATTTACCAACTCCCCGGTTCCAATTCGCTGGAAGTGGCCAAAGGGGTACGGGCCAAAATGGAACAGTTGGCAGGCAACCTCCCGGAAGGCGTCGTCTATGATGTGACACTGGACACGACACAGGTAATCAATGCCTCCATCGACGAAGTGCTCGTCACTTTCCTGGAGACGACAGCCCTCGTCATACTGGTTATCTTCCTGTTCCTCCAGAATTTCCGTGCCGTTATCATCCCCTGCATCACCATCCCCGTCTCCCTGATCGGAACACTGGCGGTCATGTCGGCCTTAGGATTCTCGATCAATACGTTGACCTTGTTCGGGTTGATCCTGGCCATCGCGATCGTGGTGGATGATGCGATCGTGGTGGTGGAAAACTCGTCGCGGCTGATGGATACGGGGAAATATACCGCCCGTGAAGCCGTGACCGAAGCTATGGGTGAAATTGTCGGCCCGATCGTAGGCGTCGTGCTGGTATTGCTGGCGGTCTTTATCCCGACGACCTTCATCAGCGGTATCTCCGGCCAATTATACAAACAATTTGCCCTGACAATCGCTGCCGCCACCGTCTTAAGCGGGTTCAACTCGCTGACGCTTACGCCGGCCCTGTGCGCCCTGTTCCTGCAAGCGAACAAAGAACCGAAATTCTTTGTATTCAAAGCCTTCAACAAGGTGTTCGGCAAAACCCAGAAAATATATGACGACATCGTCGGCCGCATGCTGAAGAACCCGTTTGTCACGATGGTGATATTCGGGATCATAACGGCCATTGCCATCGTCATGTTTATGCGTTGGCCGACCACTTTCATCCCGGAAGAGGATGACGGTTATTTCCTGATATCCACCCAGCTCCCGCCGGCAGCCAGCCTGAACCGTACGGAAGCAGTCGGAAAGCAGATCGACAAGATCCTCGACAGCTATCCTGAAATCAAGACCTATATCGGAGTAAACGGTTTCTCTATCATGGGTGGCGGCGAACTCTCGAACGCAGGGACCTATTTCGTGATCCTGAAAAACTGGAACGAACGAAAAGGCAAAGAACATACCGCCTCGGCTGTCGTAAACCGTTTCAACCGCGAAGCCTACGGCATCCAGGAAGCACAGATATTCGCAATGGTCCCCCCTGCAATCCCCGGATTGGGAGCTTCGGGAGGCCTGCAACTCCAATTGGAAGACCGTAATAATCTGGTCCCGACGGAGATGCAGCATGCTATCGAAACACTGCAAGCCACGTACCGGAGCAAGCCGCAATTGCTCAGCCTTTCGAGCATGTACCAAGCCAACGTCCCCCAGTATAACCTGGCTATCGACCGCGACAAGGTGCAATTGCTCGGCCTGCAGCTCAACCAGGTTTTTGCGACTCTAAGCTACTATATGGGAGCCGCCTATGTAAACGACTTCGTCGAATTCGGGCGTATCTACCAGGTAAAGATCGAGGCCAACGACCAAGCTCAAAAAGTTATAGACGATGTGTTGCACCTGAGTCTCGAAAACAATTCCGGCAAAATGGTTCCTTTCTCCGCTTTTACAGAGGTGAAGGAGCAGTTGGGACTGGATCAGATCAACCTGTATAATATGTATAAGTCGGCATCCATCACCTGCATAGCCAATCCGAAATATAGCTCCGGTGAAGCGATCCAGGCTATGGAAGAGCTCGTACAAGAGCAGTTAGGCAATAATTTCGGATATGAATGGACATCCGTCGCTTACCAGGAAACGAAAGCAGGCTCCACCACCATGCTCGTCTTTGCAATGGCTCTTTTGGTCGCCTTCCTGGTTCTTTCGGCCCAGTATGAAAGTTGGACAAGCCCGATCGCCGCCATCATGGGACTTCCGATCGCCCTGTTAGGGGCCATTTTGGGTTGTTTCGTCATGGGCGTGCCGGTCAGCATCTATACACAAATCGGTATCATCCTGCTGATCGCCCTCTCTGCGAAGAACGGCATCCTGATTGTCGAATTTGCCCGTGACTACCATAAGGCCGGCAATCCGATACGCGAATCCGCACTCGAAGCCGGCCATATCCGTCTGCGTCCGATCCTGATGACTTCATTCGCATTCGTCTTAGGGGTGATGCCTCTGCTGTTTGCAACAGGAGCCGGAGCGAGAAGCCGTCTATCCTTAGGAGCGGCAGTCGTATTCGGCATGGCGGTAAACACCATTTTTGCAACGATGTTTATCCCCGGCTTCTACGAGTTGATGCAGTTATTCCAGGAAAAGGTATTGGACAAATTCAGCCGGAAACAGAAATAAGCCGGGATACAGGTAACACCGAACATAGGGAGATGTGTCGAAAGCCCCTTTGTTCCCACATT
>ERZ1106976.2317-NODE-2317-length-17245-cov-12.681210_pt1 | contig 17245 bp, 18 predicted proteins | sample MGYA00403687_ERZ1106976 | MGnify/ENA primary metagenome ERZ1106976 (study PRJEB35170, sample SAMEA104062446) | human gut metagenome | biome: human gut; feature: human-associated habitat; material: faeces | place: Denmark | collected 2013-02-22 ... | reverse complement strand
GCTCCTCCGGCTGGCAATGAAAATCGGCTGGACGCTGAATGTGGTCATTATGGAAGCGGAGCTGACAAGCGAGGCTCGCAAGTGGTATCTGAAACAGGCACGGGAGCGGCAGTGGTCAAAGAAAGAACTGCTGGACATTCTCAGTAGCGGCTTCGAACCGGATACGGAAGCAGATCATGAAAACTCTTCTTTGCGTTTTTCTGAGAGCTGCGGTATAATAAATCAGAAAATGAAGGAGCAGCCGTTAAGCCACCTTGCTATTACATTATCGAAAGCCATGCAAGTGCGAACCTTTCGGTCTTCATTCTGGAAGCGACCAAGGAACTGGTTGGATTTGCTGCTTACTGAGATATGCTGGACGGCGTACTGGTTTATATGGAGTATATGGAGAGCGCACCCAGCGGAAATCCGACGATGTCTCGGTCGAGAAAGCACGCCAGTATCGGTGCAGTGTTGCTGGTCTTCAGGACTTCGCATTCCATACCTGAAAGAGGTCTGACAGATGCAGAATGAAAAATATGAAAACACCACTGCAATCTGAACTCCCCGGAGTTGGACACAGTGGTGTTTTTCTTATTTCTCTTGTGTTTTCAATGCTTTCACGCCTTGCTTGACACAAAGCATCTTGGACGTGTAAATGGAAAAAGCACAAAACCAGACTGCAAAACGCAAAAAACGCGGAAAGCGAACTATCCAGTCTGGTTTATTTTTTCTCGTTTTGCTTGGAATTTATGTAGTATTCCTGCTCTTTCTTGAACGGTGTCTTGTATCCGTTCTTCGCGTGCGGACGGGTCTCATTGTAAAACTTGATATATTCTGCGATCGCCGCTCTGAGTTCCTGCTCAGAGCGGTATTTTGTTCGGTAAAGCTCTTCCCGTTTCATTGAAGCAAAGAACGACTCCATGACAGAATTATCATATGGGATGTGCGCACGGGAAAACGACTGTGTCACGCCGAGCAATTGCAAATAGGCGCAAAAGGCATTTGAACGGTAATTGCTGCCGCGGTCTGTGTGAAACAGTAAAGGCAACTGCGGCTGGCGCTGTTCGTAAGCAAGCTTGAATGTGCTTTTTACAAGCTGCGTGCTGTTTTTCAGACCAATCCGGAATCCTACGACCATGCGTGCATACAAGTCAATAATCACGCATATGTAAAGCTCTTTTTCTTTGTAGCGGAAATAGGTTACATCGCTAACCCAGATCTCATTCGGCCGCGTTGCGGTAAACCGCTGGTTTAGGTGGTTTTTGCACCGCTTTGTCTCTTTTGCGTACTGGCTTTTCGCGCCCTGACGGATACTGCTCAGACCCATATCCTGCATCAACTCACGCACCATCTGTTCGCTGACGCGCCAGCCCTGCTCTTTCAAAACAGCGGCGATTTTGCCGGCACCGTAGATCTGGCGGCTGTCGTCATAGACTGTTTGAATTTTCTGACGAAGCTCCTCCCTGCGTTTGTCGTACCAAGCGCAGCCGCGTTTGCTGCGCAGCAGATAATTATAAAAAGTGCCCCGCGGCACGCGCAGCGCATCGCAGAGCATATGGACGCTGTATTGATCATGCAAACCATCGAGCGCGTGCAGCCGGTTTTCCAACGGTGCGGTCGCAGTGCAGGGTGCTTTTTGCAGGATGTCAATGATGCCCTTCAACCGGTTCACCTTGTTTTCCAAGCTGCGATATTCACGCAACGTAAAACTTGTTTTCTTTTCAGAATTTTCGGTTCGCGCGTCGGCAAGCCACGCATAAATCGTGCTGCGCGGGATTCCTGTTTCAGCGACAAGCAGAGAAACGCTTTTGCCACTTTTGTAGGCGGTGATGATATTTTGTTTTTCTTCTAAAGTGTGTTTGCTGTTCATAAGATCAGCTCCTTTCGGAGGATAAGTATAGCAGATGGTGATATAATTCTGAACGTTTTATTAGCAGGCAAAATCAATAAAAAAACGAAATATGTTATAATATCACCATATAAAGCTGCACTGGAGGGAAACATATGACAAATCGAGAAGAATTCCGCGATTTGCTTTACGGTACATTTTATGAATCGATTTCAGATTCCGCAATCATCAGACAGCAGCACGAAAAAATCCGCACATGGGTTCAAAATAATATACCATCAAGATTGTATCGTTATCGGGCTGTAAACGAGCATACTTTTGACGCGCTCCGAAAGGATGAAATATGGGGCAGTTCCATTTTTTCATTTAATGATCCGTTTGAATGTATGCCCCATTATGATCCGGAACGCGCGAAGGAACTATTAAAAAGGGAAATGGATATAGGGCAGATCGCAGAAAAATACCGCGCATATAAAAACGGAGGTAGCGTGCCAGCTCTTCAAAGCATATTCTCAGAAGAACAGCTTCAATGGCTTTTTTCAGTTCTCCCGGAAGACATTCAACCTGAGGCACTCGAGAAACCTTTTTCGCTATTCCGTGAAAATGCACTGCGTTTATTAGAATGTTGTCAGGATGAATTTGAAAAGGTGTTCTATCGGACGTTGATTGATGAGCAGAAGCGGAGAAGCATTGCCTGCTTTACAGAGTCAAATGACAATTCGGCAATGTGGGGACATTACGCGGACAGCCATCGGGGCTTTTGCATAGAGTATGATTTTCAAAAAATTGTAACAGCCTGTTCTGAAAAGTGTGCAGACGTTCAGCACTGTACCAGTCTGATGATGTCCCCTGCAATTGCGCCCGTGATATACGCGGATGTACGGTATGATGCATCCCAGATCATCCTGCCGCTGCTGCTTTCTCGTATGGCGGATTTGGCGCATACTGCAATCAAACCATTTTATGAAGACCTTTTGGTAATTGTAAAGAGCCTGCTTACAAAATCGTCGGTTTGGAGCTACGAAAACGAGTGGCGAATGATTTCTATGTTACCGGATAATACGCTTTTCTGCCGAATCTATAGCCTGAAACCGACAGCTGTTTATATAGGGGTGCGAACAGACGAGGAGGCAGCGAATACACTTTATCAAATATGCTGCGAAAAAGATATCCCGTGCTATAAGATGGTACCCGCATACCTGAGCGGCAGTTTTTCCATAAGACCATTTGAATATGAAACGCATATTGAGGTAGCGAATCGACTGAAACAAAAAAGTATGCTATAATATTAGAAAATAGAATGGAGATGAGGATATGGCACAGAATGATCAGATACAGCTTTTTGAGAACAAGCGCATCCGTACTGCATGGGATGCAGAAAAAGAAGAATGGTTCTTTTCTATCGTCGATGTAGTTGCTGTTCTGACTGATCAGCCGGACGCCCGACACGCCAGTACCTATTGGGCGGTATTGAAAAAACGCCTGAATGATGAAGGCGCAGGGCAACTGCTTACAAATTGTAAGCAGTTGAAAATGACTGCGGCAGACGGCAAAAAGCGTCTGACTGACGTAGCTGACACCGAGCTGCTGCTGCGCATCATTCAGTCTATTCCATCGCCAAAAGCCGAACCGTTCAAACTCTGGCTGGCGCAGGTCGGCCGGGAACGCATCGAGGAAACCATCGATCCAGAGCTGACGATTGACCGTGCGCTGGAAACCTATCTCAAGAAAGGCTACAGCCGCGAATGGATCAACCAGCGCCTGCAAGCCATTCAAGTGCGCAAGGAACTGACCGATGAATGGGATGCGCGCGGGGTACAGAAAGGCGTGGAATACGCGATTCTGACCGATGAGATCACAAAAGCGTGGTCCGGCATGAACACGAGGCAGTATAAGAATCTCAAAGGCTTGAAGAAAGAGAAGCTGCGTGACAACATGACGACACTGGAGCTGGTTCTCAATATGCTGGCCGAGGCTACGACCACGGAGATCTCCAAGCAGAAAGCGCCGGAGGGTTTGCACGAAAATGTAGAAGTTGCGCGCTCCGGCGGCAAGGTCGCAGGCGACGCCCGGAAGGCTATCGAGCAGCAGACCGGCGTGCCGGTCATTACGTCAAAAAGCGCCGCGCAGCTCAATCAGGTCGTGAGCAATCTGATTGAAGCGACTAGCGAGATTCCGGACAAAAACAAACCGAAAGAGTAAATTACAGAAATCAAACGCTGTGATGTGTTCATCTATAGTGTAGTGAAAACACATGATTGCCGAACACTATAGATGAAATGGCAAAAAAGCCAGTCATCTCAAGGCTTAACAGTCGTAAGGAACTATAAGTCTTGCGGTTGGGGCAGAGAACGGTGTGACCGTTAAGGTCACGCCGTTTTTCTGCGTCCAAGGGTAGATTCTGCAATCATGGGTTCTGCCAGCACGGGGATCTCCACCTCGTCAACAAAATTAAAGATGATCTCCACCGTCTGTCTGCGCTTGCCGCCAGACTTATCCGGTGCGTGAATGATGATCTTCTTGATATACTCATTGACAATCGTCTGCGTCAGCTCGGTGACGTCCACATACTTTTTCGTCAGCGCAATGAAAGCGTCCAGATCGTCGCCCATCGTCTGCCGCTGTTCAACCCATTCTTCCGTTGTTTCAATTTCGAGCTTTAACCGTTCCTGCTCCGCTTCATAATCAGCAGTCATCTTCTTGTACTTTTCCTTGCTGATTTCACCGAGAGCATAGTCCTCATAGAGCCGGGATATGACCACATCGAGGGTGGCAAGGCGCTTTTTTGCCTGCTCCACGCGCTTCTGATCTTCCCGGATGTCTCTTTCCTGATCGGCGCGGCGGTAATGCAGCCACTCCTCCTGAAAGCCCTCCACATCGCTGCGGATATACGCATTGACCGCCCGAATCCGTTCCAGTACCAGTTCCCGCAGTACATCTTCCCGGATATAGTGTGCAGAACAGGTGCCTCGACCGCTTTTGTAGCTGGAGCATACATAGTGGTCTTGCTTGCCGTCAAAGTTCTTGCAGGTAGCAAAGTGCAGCTTATTCCCGCAATCGGGACAGAACAGAAGCCCGGAGAACAATCCTTGCCGTTCCGCTTTTGTGGGACGGCGTTTGTTTTTTCGCAGCTCCTGCACCCTGTCCCACTGAGCCTGAGAAACGATTGCTTCCTGCGTATCAGGGAAGATACACATATCTTCGATGGCATTAGGAATCCGCTTCTTCAGCTTATAGGACTTGGAATAGGTTTTGAAATTGCAGGTACAGCCGGTATACTCCATCCGTTCCAGAATACCCACAACCGATTGGCCAATCCAATGATAAGGGCGATCCGGCATCTTCTTGCGCTTTTTCGGATCAGGATGGTTTTCCGACTGTTTGGCATACAGCGCCTTGGTAGTCAACACCTTATCCTGCTCCAGTATACGGGCAATCTGTTCCGGCCCTTTGCCGTCAATAGCCAAGTCAAAGATGCGCTTGACTACTGGGGCGGCATCCTCGTCAATGATCCAATGGTCTTTATCGGCTGGGTCAGTGCGATAGCCATAGGACGGTTTCCCCAGATGCTTGCCGCTGGTGCCTTTCTGACGGAATACGACCCGGACTTTTTTGCTGGTGTCACGTGGATACCATTCGTTGAATAGGTTACGGATTGCGGCGAATCCATCGCCGTCTCCACGCTGACTGTCCACGCCGTCGTTGACGGCAATGAAGCGAACATCGTAGCTGGGGAAGATGATGTCGGTGTACTGGCCTACGGTCAGATAGTCACGACCAAAGCGGCTGAGGTCTTTGCAGAGCCAGCAGCCCACTAATCCCTGCTTGACGAGTTCAAAGCCCTCCTGTACGCCGGGGCGATTGAAGTTCGTCCCGGTATAACCGTCATCCACCAGAATTTTCAGGTTTGTGTATCCATGATCTCGTGCGTATTTGGTTAAAAGCTCGCGTTGATTCTGTATCGAATTCGACTCGCCATCCTGCGAATCCTCGTTGCTGAGGCGGCAGTAGAGTATCGTAATTTTTTGCTGATCCCTCATAACGTCCTCCTTCACGTTCGGGTCAGCCGACAGAATCGGTGTGCTTGGAATTATATTATCATAGTTTTGTGTCACTGTCATTAACAAGCCACCTCCCGGTCAGAAAAAATGAGCCGTTTTACCTTGGCGGTAAGCGGCTCGGTTCCGTCACAGACGGTTTCAATGGTGTACCATGTGTTTCCAATCTTGCGCTCCACGGTTTTGCAGAAGGGGCTTCGCCTGTTCCAATAGGCCTCGCACTCCTGCAAAAAGGACTCCGGCGGGTCAAAGATCGGATCAAAGTAGCTCTCATGGTCAAAGACCTTGCAAAGCTCAAAGACCAAATCGTCTTTCCCCTCCATCACGGCACGGTTGATTTCGTCAATGCTGATAATTTTTCCCATATATGACTCCTTTCTCATAATTCCATTTCGTTTTTGCGGCTGCGCAGTTGTGTCTGCTGCCGCTCCTGCTCATGCTGCACTTCATAAATGTTGTAGTGAATGGCCCAGAGCTTTTTGACGTCGGCGTAAAGCGGCGAAAGCTCTGTCTGAATGTCCTTATACTCCTGCTCCAGACGCTCACGCTCCCTGCGCCATGCGGTGATGGGCAGCTTGCCATCCTTGAAATACGGTTTCAATTTACGCTCCGCCATGTAGAATGTCCGCAGCGAATCGTCATGCTCCGACTTGTATTTCTGTCGGGATTTTTCAAAACGGATGCTTCCCAGCTTATCCGCAACCGGTTTTCCATCGATATAATACTGTGTCATGCGCAGAAGATCGTCTACCTCCTTGATACGGGATTGCTTTTCCCCGGCAGACGCTTTCATTGCGTTGATGCTGTTCTTCATGGAATGCAGCGCGGCATCCAGATCATCGGTGGTAAAAAGCTGCTTCGCCTGCAAAAAGCGGAACGTATCCGCATACCGCTGTAAGTTGGCTGTCTTGGCCTTTGTGCTATATGCGCCTTTATTGCGGTTGTTGTAATAGGTCATCAGCAGATCGTTCAGCATGGGCGGCTGCGGCTTGGAGAGTTCTTCCTTAACCGCTTTCAGCCATTTCAGCAAAGAGGCGATTTTATTCTTTGCTTCCCGCAGCATGGCGTTGGTTTTGCGAACCCAGCGGTTGAAGTCGCCCTTATCGGTGCGGATGCCCTTCGCTTCCATTGCTCGGACAGACGGTCCTTCGTGGACGGTAGGGATCTGTTCAATGCCTTGACGAGTATAGCTGCGGTGGTCAATCCGGCAATCCAAATCTTTCTCCGCAAACTTCGCGTTGCACAGATCAGCCCATGCTTGCCGCCAATACTCCAAGGTGTCGGGGCTGCCCCAGTCGGTGGTGGGGACAGCGTTGAATACATAGTTGCCCGCTTCGTCTAAAATGCGCTCTCCATGCTCGTCCAGCAGATATTCCCGCCGCTGTTTGTTGCCCCACCTGCCGTCTGGCTCAATGGGGCGAATCGGACACATGACGTGAAAATGCGGATTGGAAATGCCGCCGTCCTCGCGGTCCGGCTGATGCACGGCGAAGTCTACCACCATACCCCGGCTCACAAAATTGTCCAACAAAAATTGCCTTGCCAGAGCGACGTTCTCCTGCATGGAAAACTCGTTCTGCAAGGCAATATCAAAGCTGTATGCGAGCTGGGCTTTCTTTCCACGCTCGGCTTTCTCCACGGCGTTCCAGAGCGTTTCTCGGTCTGCATACTCCGGTGGTGCATGGGATGGCAAAAGGATTTCGGAGCAGATCACGCCGCCCTTGCGGGTGTAGTCGCTGACCTCACCGTAATACTCGCTGTGCAATTTTTCCCCGGCACGATAGGCAGCAGAGGCAATAGCGGATTGTCCCGCGCTGCGTTTGATCTGCGTCACATGAAAATGATATAGTGCGATACTCAACACCTCGTTTCCAGCTCTACCCGGTTGTGTTCGTTGACCGCTTCCATGAGCAAGCCCTTGACCTCCGGCAGGTCAAAAACCTTTTCGGCAAAGGTGTAAAACTCAGCGCGTGTCAACAGCTTCGTCAGCGGAGAGATGCTTTCCATATCCGCACTGCGGACGATCAGGTTGTGTGCGCGTTTAGTTCGGTCGCCGCGCTCATAGTAGGCGATTCGGTTTTCCAGACGCTGCTTCTTGTGCTGTTCCTGTGCAAGCTGCTGCTTAATTTTCTCTTTCTCGGCATTCAGCTCGGCAAAGGTTTTCTGTTTTGACATGGTTAACCTCCTTCGATTTGAAAGATAGATGGATAGAAAAAGACCGCCTACGGTTTCGGTAGACGGTCTAACTTATGGTATGGAATTTTCAGACTTTGCAGCGGGAATGGTCTGCGCCAGCAGGCTGTTTCCGCAGCAAAGTGCGCTGGGATAGACGCGCAAGCGTCGCAAGGGGTGCAGCCCCTTGTACGGAGCAACGCGACGCAAAACAGCCGTGATACTCAGGTATCTGGGCTGTCTGCCTCGCAGAGCGCACATACTCCCGTCAGGAGAGTATAGAAGTGCACCCTTAGTCCCGGTGGGACTTTCGGGATATTCTCGGATCGTCAGCTTTTCTTTCGCTGCCAGACGATCTCGTAACCCAGCGCGTCGGCAAGCTGGACGGCTTCGACATAGCGCAGGGATTCCCGCTGGAGCTTATTGGACAGGTTGGAGACACTGTCAGACCAGCCGTGTTCGTCCCGCAGCAGGTCAACGACCTCCTGCATGGTCATTCCCTGACGGACGATGTACGACTTGATCTCATTTCTCAGATTGGATTTCATCAACTTTTTACCTCCGTTTTTTCGTGTAATTGGTTTTCTTATCGGTGATACCGGTGCATTTACAAATGAAAAATCCTCCGTGCCGCAAATCCGCTCAGATTTCTACCCGTGATGCTCTGTTCACAGTAGCCCCCTGTCGGCTTCATCGTTCTGTGTGAGAACATACGAAGCGGCAGAATATGCCGCAGTCCGGTGCATCGGCTTCACGTTTCGGTAAATCACCGGATGGTGCAGCGCGTTCGACCTGCGGCGAAAATTTTCATGAATTTCACAAGCATTGATTGAAAAGCGCCTGTTTTGGCAGCCCGTCGGCACGCTGTACATAGGAGAATTACGGTATTTTGCTGTGTACATACGTACCGGCGGCGCAGGGCAGGCAGCATTTCACGGCATGGACGGATTTGTTCGCGATTGGGTGCGCGTCAGCTTTCCGGTACATACGTACATAGCGCTTTGCCCCAATTCTCAGATATACGGGGATTGATCAGCGGCTCGATGCCCAGATACCCCCACACTCTGCGCCCGGTGGCATTCGTGACGGTGTTCGTATGCTCCAGATTGTACGTTTTTAGATTCCGCATCAAAAAATCACTGAACGAGCGCTGTCGGATGGGCGTCAGCCCATTTTCATCGCACCAGATTCCATAAATGGCATACAACTCCTTGGAGGTGACGGACATATCCGCTTTCAGCCGTATATAGCCGTTGGACTCCATAAAGTCGATGGCGTTGTTCGCGTCGCGCTTGACATACTCCCGGTTGTTCAGCGTCCGGGGACTTTCTGTGAAACGGAAGTTGTTTGCCGCCAGCCGCTGCAAGCCCTCAAATGCCCAGAGAAAAATGCCCTCGATCTCAAGTTTCATCTTCTCGGCAATGTCAGGATCATCCACACGATCAGCAGGCTTCTCTTTTGTGGTCAGGATCAGTTGGCGGCGATAAAAACCGTTGCTGCGGTCGTAGAGGGATTGCAAATCGCCGTTGGAGAACGCCAGCAGGCGGGCGTACATCCACCCCTGATAGCTCTGGACGCTTTTGCGTTCCAAATCCATCTTGCCCTGTGCGGTAACAATGGATTTGACATAGTTGGTCTGCTTCAGCGCATCCATTTTCATATCATCATCCACAAGAAGATGAATGTGTTCCAGATCGGCGCGGGCAAACCGGTTGTCGGATATTTTTGCAATGCTGCCGTCTTTCATATTGCAGCCAAACAGACGCGCCAGCACAGGGCCGATCTGCGATTTTCCCTCGCCGCCCTCGCCCTTGAGGATCATCATGCGCTGCCCTTTGGTGCTGGGAACGAGGCAATAGCCGATATACTCCTGAAAGGTTGGAATGTCCTCCGGGTAGAGCAGATCGGAAAGAAACCGCAGCCAGACAACCGGCTTTCCCGCCTGCGGATTGTAGGCAATAGGAAACCGGCTGCGCACGATCTCAGCCCGCCCCGCAAGAAAGCTGCCATCGATGCGGAGCGTCCCGTTCTGCACATGAATTTCATCTTGCTTTGGTGGAAAGCTCTCCGTGTGAGCCGCCAGCTTCATGATCTCCACGATGTTGGAAATGGTGCGTGGAATGTTCTTTGCGGCGCAGCACTCCAGCTCGGCGTAGATTTTTTCTTTCAGCAGCAGCGGGTCTGTCAGCCGCCCGTCCGGTGTGAAAAATGCGTTGTCCGCATAGATGAGCTTGTTCTTTGATAGAAACTCCCGGCAAAAAGCCGCCTCATTGACATCCTTGCCATCGAACCATGCTGGAAAATTCAGTCCTTCATATTTTTTGCTCACGCAGCATCCCTCCCATTGATTTTTTCCTTGAGTTTGTCCAGCCGACCATCTGTAAGCAGATAACTAACCACTTCGGCACGTTCATAGGAATCACCTGCGCACAGAATATCCAAGTAATACTCCGCCTCGTCCAGCTTGTGACAGGCTTCCACGAACCGCTTATCCAGTGCTTCTGCTGGTGATTGCGGCGCATACTGCACCTTCCAGTTCCGCAGGACACGAGCGTAATCGGATAGAACAGAAAAGCACAGCCGCTCATTTTCTCTGAGCTGCTGTGCTTCTGTTCGGATGCGCTTTGCGTGGAGCGCCGCTGCGCTGGGCGGCTTGTCCGGTGTAAGGTGGAAGTCTGCTGCCAGACGCTGCGCCGCCTCATAGAGCGGCAGGCCGAACAGCTTTGCGGCAAAGTCGATCACATCGCCGTGTCCCCCGCAGGCGAAGCAATGGTAGTGGTCTTACGCCACATACAGGCTTGGATGCCGGTCATTGTGGAACGGGCAAAGCGCCATGCCGCAGTGGTTGACCTCCACGCCGTACCGCTCCGCCGCCTCCCGGCAGCTTACGCCATATTTGACGTTCTGAAAACAATTCATGCGTTATCCTCCGTAAAATAGATTTGAGCGGCGGCTTTCGCACCTCTCTGTCTGTTTTATGTTCGGATTCGTAAAAAACAGGCGGATGGCATGACAAGTTCATTTCAAAAAACATGACAGGTCTTTCCACGTTCCCGTCTGCATGGTATAATGAAAATAGAAAAAACATGACAGGAGGACGCAGCATGGCACAGGAGCTTATCAGCCACAAGGTTTTATCTCTGGATTTCTGGCAGGATACCGTAACCTATGCAGGAAGCGTCATGCCGACCGGCACGATTGGCTGCGCGGTACTGAATATCCCCGACGGAACGATTGCGCGGTTGGACCAGCCGTGCATGACCTTGAATCTGCTGCTGACCGGCATCGGGGCAAAGAATGTGGATATGCAACTTCTTCCGAAAGCGCAGGAGGCGGGACAGACCATCATTCATGCGCTGCACGATGTCCCGCCGTTCTCCCGCTTGGACAGAAAGCAGTTTGAAGCGTTTCTCATGCAGGCGTTTTCTGAGAAAGCATTTACCGAGCTGAACGAGTATTTGCAGCTCCCGATGGAGCAGCAGGCAGTCAGTAATATCACAGGAGCGCATCCCTTGGCGGCGCTGCTGGTTCGGGTCATTCCGGTGCTGGGGCATTTGAGCTATTCCCTGCGGCAGCACAAGAAAACTATGACGGCATTTGCAGAATTTCTGCAAGAGAATGCCGAAATACGAACGCCTGCGGGATACGCCGCTGCATTCGGGCAGTTTTTTAAGGAAAATGCGACTCTGGAGGAAAGCAATCCCTCATGGATGGCGCTGACCAATGCGACGGTGCAGTATGTCCCCGCGATCCGTCCCGGAAATACGCAGGCGCAGCTTGTCAAGCGGATGCATTTTGTATCCTTCGTTGGGATGTTCCGCGCCGATCTTTTTGAAGGTTTATGCGTCGGACACGCGCCGAGAAAATGTGCTGTCTGCGGGAAATGGTTTCTGACCGCCGACGCACGGCATACAAAATATTGCAGCGGCTACGCGCCGAACGACAGGCGCGGGCGCACCTGCCGCCAAGTCGGGAATCTCCGTGGACGGGAGCAGCGGGAGCTTGCCGCCGACCATCCCATCAAGAAAATCTATACGAAGCGGTTCAACACGATCACGCAGTATCTTAGGCGCGGCACACTCGATGAGCAAACCGCTGCTGTGATGAAAAAGCTGGCAAAGCGAAAAATGGAGCGTGCCATTCGTGAACCAAGCTACGCGCAGGGCAGCTATGCCGCCGAGATGGAGCAGGCAGCGCTGCTGGCGAAAGCGAAAGAAACGATGAAGCGGTAATGGGACGCCATAGCGAAGGGAGGCGCAGACATGGAGGATAGCCGTGACAAACGGATACCGGCGCAGCTTGCAGGCTGGACATGGGAATTGAACAGCTATGCGGCAAAAGTGCCGTTCTCCAATGAGGACAGCCTGACCATGCGTGAAGTCTGGGACGTCTTTCAGCTTGACCCGGAACCGCCGCAGATGGAGTTGAACGGCTACATAGGTGAAGCCATCCATCGCAAAGATCTTGCGTACTTTTCCTTCTTCCTGCACCACGCTGAAAAGCGTCTGAACAGCGTGATTTACCGATTTCTTACCCGCAATAGCATTGACCGCTACGACCCAACGCGGTTTTTGGACTACAAGCTGGAAGTCTTGCAAATGCTGCTGTACTGTCTGCCGAAGTTTGACCCAGCGCAGGAGAGGGAGTTCCTGAAATATGCGAAGCACTATATTCAGGATGGGCTGCTGTTCTGCCGTATGATGGGAGAAGCCGGTTCCTTTGCCAGTCTTGCGGAGTACCGGCGTGTGCGGAAAATTGGCGCGATTTACAACGATTCCGGCAAAAGCCGTGCGGAGGTCGTTTCCGAGTTTGCCGTCCAAAGCGGATACAAGGACGAAAGCGTATCTGCGGATGAGCTGCTGACCATTGCCCAGCGCAACCGCAGCATTGTTTCCCTCTACCGCACGGAGCAGGACGAGGACGGCGAAGAAACCGGCGAGGATGTGATGCGCGACGATAGCTGGAACTACGCCGAAATCCTCTGGAACGGAATACAGGCAAAGGCGGTCACGGCAGCATTTGAGCAGCTTTCCTACAAAGAGCAATGGTATCTGGAAAAGCGGAACGCCATCTGCATGACCTGCGGGCGCGTCAGCCCTTTGTCCACGCAGTCCACCTTTGAGGACTTGGCGGTGGATTTTGAAGGAACGACAGCCAGCGGTGCGGAGCGGTTCTACCGGCGCACGCTGGATAAGCTGCGGCTGAAGCTGCTGGAAAGTGGGCTGATCCATACCGTGACGCTGAAACAGACCGAATGCCGCAAAAGGAACAAAAAAATAGCCGCCGCTGTCTACCTGTATCAGGCGGACAACGACGGCGAATGGGGTGAAATTCGGTTCGATTTTGAAAACGGCACGGCGAAGATCGTAAAGCTGGCGGATTGGGACACGGTAAAATCCAACATCTTTGCAAAAATGGCGATACGCTACATACAGAGCTTGCCGGAGGCGAGATTGCTGAAATCCGTGGTCGTGCCGTTTGAGATGAAAAGGATAGAGTTAGTTTGACCATAATAGAAAACAAAATGTTTTCGTTGACAACACCTATGGGTCACGCTATAATTTGACTGAAACAACAAATTCGGTCATAAGTTTAAGGAGCGTGCGCAGTGGCTTTTACAGAAGAACAAAATGAAAAGATCCGCAACGACCTGATCTGCGAAGCGCGGCACTGCGGTATTACCATCGGAATGCGAAAAACCTCCGTTGAGCAACTGACAAATGCTGCCGGGATCTCCAAGGGTTCCTTCTACAAATTCTTTGATTCCAAGGAACTTCTGTTTTTCGCCGTGCTGGAGGATATCCATACCGAGTGCTTCGCGGCGGCGCAGAAGTCTTTGCAGAAGAATGCGGCGGTTGCTCCTGCCGACCGCGCAGCAGCGGCCATCCTTGCCGCCTGCCGTTGGCTTTCCGAGACGAAAGCCTTTGTGTTCATCGAAAATGACGCAGAATTTCTTCTGCATCGGCTGCCGGTGGAAGTGAAAACCGCCCACTACCACGACGACGAAACCCACATCCGCGCGTTGCTGGAAGCGGGCGGTTTGCAGCCCAAGGGCGGCATGGCGCTGGCCGCCGCCACGGTGCGGGGCTTGATTTTAACCGTCTCCCATCAGGAGCAGATTGGGGTGCTCTATCCGCAGGTGCTGGAAACGCTGGTGCGGGGCGCCTGCCGGGAGCTATTTGCATAAGCGGAAAAGCCGCAGTGATGCGGCTTTTCAAAAGGGATACAGTTAGCTTGCTCTAACTTGTTTGCATCATCTATATGAGTTAGATGGATTTAACATCTCGTTGTGAGGGCGAAATCATGAGAAACAGTCAAAATTTCTGGGATAAAAACGCCTGGCGGTACGACCGCTTCATGCGCAAGGACGCAGCGGCTTACGAGCGGCTGTACGAGCTGCTGCGCCCTGTGGTACGGCACAAAACGGTGCTGGAGCTGGCAACCGGTACAGGTCTGATCGCCAAAAATATCGTGAGCAGCGCTGCCCATATCGAGGCTACGGATGCATCGCCGGAGATGATCGCGGAAGCGAAGCGAGATAATCATTCTGCCAAGCTGCATTTCTCTGTGCAGGATATGTTTCGCCTTCCCTATGCCGATGAAAGTTTTGACGTGATCATTGTGGCCAATGCCCTGCATATCGTGCCGGAGCCGGAGAAGGCTCTCTCCGAAATTCGCCGGGTGCTGAAGGATGACGGCGTGTTGGTCGCACCGACCTTTACCCATGCGGACAACGCTTTCTTCGGAAAGGTCAAAGCATTTTTCATGAAGCTGGCGGGCTTTCCCCTCCACAGCAGGTGGACAAGCCACGAATATCTGGCATTTCTTAGGGAAAACGGCTGGACGGTGCAGAAAAGCACCGTGCTGAAAGCCTCATTCCCGCTGGCTTACGCAGAGTGCGTAAAATCGGAGGGATGAACCATGCAGATCTTGGAACACGGACAAGACCACAAGAGAACGCTGCTTTTTTTCCCTGCACGGCAGAGCCAGTGTGGGCCTTTGCCGACACGGTCGCACAGCTATCTCAAAGCTGGCGCGTTTTTCAGGTAGTGTATGACGGCCATCAGCCGGAGTACCCCGGGGACTTCACCTCCGTGGAGCAGACTGTGGATGCGGTGATTTCTTACTTGAAAAGCTGCGGCATCTCACAACTGGACGGAGCCTATGGCTGTTCCATGGGCGGAGCCTGTCTGACCCGTATGCTGGCATTGGGAGAAATGCCCATCGGCCGAGCCATCATTGACGGCGGGATCACACCCTATCAGTTGCCCTTCTTGGTGCGAAAGCTGCTGCTGGCGCGGGATGTGTTGTCTTTCAAAATGGCGGCAAACAGTCGAAAGGTACTGGAAGCGGCTTTTCCGCCGGGACGGTTTACCCCAGCAGGGCATGATCCTAAAAAGGAATACGACGCTATGGAAGCCTATCTCAAGACCTTCTCCGACCGGACAATTCGCAATATATTCTGGTCTGCCAACAACTATGCGCTTCCGAAGCTCCCAGCGAAAGTTGGCACAAAGATCACCTACTGGTACGGTGACGACGAAAAGAAGGATCGCAGGCGGGATATCCGGTTCATCAAGGGGTATTCCCCCAGACGCGTATTCACGGCATCCCCAAGATGGCTCATGCGGAGCTGGTGATGGTGCATCCGGAGAAATTTTGCCGGTATGCGGAAAAATTTCTGATTTTGCAAGCGGAGGAAGTATGACATGAAAGAAAAAATCAAGCTCTCCGGCGTGCCGGAGACCATGCTGCAAACCGTTTATGCAAGGGCGAAAGAGAGTCGGGGCCGCGGCACCATTCACGATGCAAAAGCGGAGGAAATCACCCGGAAGCTGGACTACGATTTTTCCCTTGCCGACAAGGATACTGCCATGCACAGCGGCGTCATTGCCCGCACCATTGTGCTGGATAAGCTGACAAAATCGTGGCTTGCAAAGCACCCCGGTGCGGTGGTCGTCAATATTGCCTGCGGGCTGGACACCCGGTGCTATCGGATGTCGGGTTACGCACATTGGTATAACCTCGATCTGCCGGAGACGATGGCGGTGCGGGAGAAGCTCCTGCCGGAAAGCGGTTCGATTTCGCAAATCGCTATGTCCGCCATGGACGATTGGGGAGGCGAAATCGGCGAGCAGAATGTGCCGGTGCTGATCGTCATTGAGGGGCTGACCATGTACCTGAACACAAAAGATGTACAGCGGATTTTTGCAGTGATTTCCAGCCGTTTTAAGAAAGCCACGGTATTTGCGGAAAAGATGAATCCGATGATCGTGAGGCACTTCAAGGAAAAATCCATCGAGGGCAGCCATGCAAAATTCACCTGGGGCGTGAAGAACGGTTCGGCTCTTGCGGCGCTGCTGCCGGATTTTCAATTTATGGAAGAACACAGTCTGACGGAGGGTATGGCGGTATTTACGCCAATTTACAAGCTGCTGGACAGGCTGCCCGCCGTGCGGAATATTTCCAACAAGATCATCGTTCTGGAAAAGGAGTGACGGAGGATGTCGTTTTTTGAAAACACCCGGAAGCCTACCGGCTTTGGCGGGAAAGTCATGGTCGCCATGATGAACGTTGGGCACAGCGCCGTGGCCCGGTGGGGGCTTCAATTTTTGGAGCTTGCACCGGATGCCATAGTGCTGGACTGCGGCTGCGGCGGCGGTGCGAACATGAAAAGACTGCTGAAAAAATGCCCGCAGGGGATCGTCAAGGGCATCGACTATTCGCCCGTTAGCGTTGAGAAAACGAAAAAGGTCAACGAGACCGCCATCGCAGAGGGGCGCTGCGCCGTGTTTCAGGGTAGTGTGGAACATATGAATTTTACGGATGCGTCCTTTGATGTGGTCACTGCCTTTGAAACCGTCTATTTTTGGCCGGGTCTGCCAAAGTGCTTTCAGGAAGTCTACCGGGTACTGAAGCCCGGCGGGATCTTTCTCATCTGCAACGAGAGCAACGGCGACACGGATAAGGACGAGAAGTGGACGGAACTCATCGGCGGCATGACCATTTATCGGGATGTGGAGCTGAAAGCGGCCATGCAGGAAGCAGGTTTTATGAACATTCAAATACACAAAAATCCAAAAGATTGGCTTTGTGTTATAGGACGGAAACAGGAGAAGTAATCCTATCGGATGAGGCGGGATTTAGGAGGAATACATAATGTTGCTGCAAGTGATCTTGGAAG
>ERZ1106976.2298-NODE-2298-length-17345-cov-6.596992_pt1 | contig 17345 bp, 17 predicted proteins | sample MGYA00403687_ERZ1106976 | MGnify/ENA primary metagenome ERZ1106976 (study PRJEB35170, sample SAMEA104062446) | human gut metagenome | biome: human gut; feature: human-associated habitat; material: faeces | place: Denmark | collected 2013-02-22 ... | reverse complement strand
ACACTACAAAAGAGGTTTCCCCCGATAACTTCTACTGGAACAGCCGTCTGATTGCAGCCATGACCGATGCTTCTTATGGCAGGTCGGTTTTCCATGCAGAGCGTTATCAGGAGAGCGTGATGGCGAAGAGCCACCAGATTCTGAACCGGTACGATGCGCTTTTGAATAAAGAAACCGATCCTGCGAAACGTCAGGAAATCCGTCAGAGGGCGAATGAGGAAGTGGCGTCTATGCTGAAAAAGGAAGCAACGGATACCTTAAATAAAGTATTATATGAGCTCAGTAACCAGATGAAAAATGCTTATTCCCGTTCAGATGCATGATTGCAGCTGCGCAGATGCAGCTGTGTGCATGGAGCTGTCAATGTGAAGGAACAAGTATGGAAGCATAAATGCGGATTGTGATGTTGATTACTGTGAAATATGCAGAAATGAGGAGAAGACAGATGAAAATTACAGATACCATAAAGTATGTGGGTGTAAATGATGAAACGATTGACCTGTTTGAAGGACAGTATACCGTTCCCAACGGCATGGCGTACAATTCCTACGTCATTATGGACCAAAAGATTGCCGTGATGGATACGGTCGACCGCAATTTTACCCATGAGTGGCTGGATCAGCTTGCCGCCGTGCTGGGAGACCGGAAACCGGACTATTTGGTGGTCCAGCATATGGAACCAGATCACTCTGCTAATATTGCCAATTTTCTGAAGGTCTACCCGGATGCCACCGTGGTCGCAAACGCCAAGACTTTTACCATGATCGACAACTTTTTCGGCGCGGGACTGTGCAACAAAACGCTGGCGGTCAAGGACGGCGAAACCCTGTCGTTGGGCAGACACACGCTGACCTTCCTGTTTGCGCCCATGGTGCACTGGCCGGAGGTCATGGTCACTTACGACGACACGGACAAAGCTCTCTTTTCCGCCGACGGATTCGGTAAATTCGGCGCGCTGGATGCCGAAGAGGACTGGGCGTGTGAGGCACGCCGGTACTATTTCGGCATCGTCGGCAAATACGGCACGCAGGTGCAGGCGCTTCTGCGCAAGGTCGCGCCGCTGGACATCGCGCTCATCTGCCCGCTCCACGGTCCAGTCCTGCGTGAAAACTTAGGCTACTATATCGGACTCTATCAAACCTGGTCCTCCTATACGCCGGAAACCGACGGCATCCTGATCGCCTACACCTCGGTCTACGGGAACACCCGGAATGCCGTGGAATTGCTCGCGGACCGTCTCCGCGCCAAGGGCTGCCCGCGGGTAGAGGTACAGGATCTTGCCCGCTGCGATATGGCAGAGGCGGTGGAGGATGCGTTCCGCTACGGCAAGCTGGTGCTCGCCACCACCACCTATAATGCGGACATTTTCCCTTTCATGCGCCAGTTTATCGAGCATCTGACCGAGCGCAACTACCAGAACCGCACCGTCGCGCTGATCGAAAACGGCTCCTGGGCGCCGCTTGCCGCCAAAATCATGCGCGGTATGTTTGAAAAGTCCAAGAATATCACCTTCACGGATACCACCGTTACCATCAAATCCGCACTGAACGAGGAAAACCGCACACAGCTTGACGCCATGGCAGACGAGCTGTGCCGGGAGTACGTTTCCCGGTCTGCGGCGCTTGCGGACAAAAACGACCTGCGCGCCCTGTTCCGCATCGGCTACGGTCTGTATGTAGTCACCTCCAACGACGGCAAAAAGGACAACGGGCTGGTGGTCAACACGGTCACACAACTGACTGATCATCCCAACCGCATTGCCGTCACCATCAACAAAGCCAACTATTCCCACCACGTTATCCGCCAGACCGGCGTTCTGAATGTCAACTGCCTGTCCGTCGACGCCCCCTACAGCCTCATTGAAACCTTCGGCTTCCAGAGCGGCAGAAACGCCGACAAGTTTGCCGGTTGCACACCCGCGCGGGCAGACAACGGTCTTGCAATCCTGCCGCGGTATATCAATGCCATGCTGTCCCTGCGCGTCACGGATTATGTGGATCTCGGCTCACACGGCATGTTCATCTGCTCGGTTACCGAGGCGCGCGTCATGAGTGACGCGGAAAGCATGACCTATGCCTATTATCAGAAACATGTCAAACCCGCCCCCGAGACTGCGGGCAAAAAGGGGTACGTCTGCAAGGTCTGCGGCTATGTCTACGAGGGGGACACTCTGCCGGAGGATTTTGTATGCCCGCTCTGTAAGCACGGCGCAGCCGATTTTGAACCGATCCAATGAGCCTTGACAGAAAAGATTTTTCACAGGAACGCGAGATCGAATGCACCGGCTGTTCGGCGGAAAACACCTCGTCGGTGCGCGTTTCCCGCTTCATCCGTCGGTTGGACGCCTATTTTGCCACCAATGATCTGGCGGGGGCAGGACAACACCTGTCCTTCTGGGAGGGGGAGATGCGCGCGGACGGCGACACGGCAGGACTCATCACGGTTCTGAATGAGGAAGTCGGTTACTTCCGCCGCACCGGCGACCGGGAAAATGCCCTGCGCGTGACCCGTGAAGTGCTCTCCCTGCTTGATGCTTTCGGTGCCGACCGCCACCCTGCCGGGGCAACGGTGCTGATCAATGCAGCCACTACGCTCAAATTCTGCGAACGCCCCGCCGAAGGCTTGCCACTGTATGACCGGGCACAGGCAGTCTACCGGGAAAACGGCAAAGAGGACACGTTTGAATATGCCGCATTGCTCAACAACAAAGCCGCCGCGCTCTGCGACCTTGCGCGTTACGACGAGGCGGAAGCGTGCAATCTGCGTGCCATCGACATCCTGCAAAAAATCGGCGGGCATGACGGAGAGATCGCGGTCACGCTCGTCAACTATGCCCATCTGCTCTATGACCGGAACGAAAACGACGTTCCGCGCGTTGAAAAGACCCTGGATGCGGCTTGGGAACTGCTCAATTCCCCCCGTCAGCCCCACGATGCCAACTATGCCTTTATCCTCTCCAAGTGCGCGCCTTCCCTGCGCTATTTCGGACGCACCGTTGAAGCGGACGCACTGGAGGCAGTCGCGGCGGAAATCTATGCGGCGGGGGCTATATCATGAACGGGCTCGCACTTGCGCGTGCGTATTATGAAACCTGCGGGAAACCCATGATCGAAGCGCATTTTGCCGATGTCAGTGATCGAATTGCCGTAGGACTTGTCGGGCACGGTTCGGAATGCTTCGGCTTTGACGATACCCTCTCGCAGGATCACGACTTTGCCCCCGGCTTCTGCCTGTGGCTGACCGAGGAGGACGACTGTGCGTTCGGATTCCGCCTGTTCCGTGCTTACCGGGCGCTTCCGGACACCTTCGCAGGTACTTCCCTGCAGCAAAAAAGCCTGCGCGGCGCGAACGGACGCGGCGTGCAGACCATACGGGAATTCTATTCCTTTTATACAGAGACAGGCGACATTCCGGAAAGCAACCGCGCATGGCTTGCCATTCCCGACTTTTATCTTGCCGAGGCGACCAACGGCGCAGTCTTTTGTGATCCCGTGGGCGAATTTACCCGCATCCGCGAAGGACTCCTCCGTCGCCCGGCGGACGTACGGTACAAAAAACTCGGCTCCGCGCTCTTTTACATGGCGCAGACCGGGCAATACAATTATGCGCGCTGTCTGCAGCACGGCGAAAAGACTGCCGCCGCCATCGCGCTTGCCGATTTCTGCCGCCATACGGCAGAGGCGCTGTTTCTGCTCTGCGACCGTTACGCGCCCTACTATAAATGGCTCTTTCGTGCACTGCGCACCCTGCCGGATTGTGTGCAAACGGCGGAAGCCCTGGAGCAGCTGCTTGCCGCCCCCTACGAACAGGCGCGCAATCAAACCGTCATCGAGGAGATCGCCGGTACGGTACAGGAGCGTCTGCGCCGCGCGGGACTCTGCACCTGCCGCGATTCCTATCTGGAGCCGTACGCCTACGAGATACAAAAACAAATCCGTGACGGTGACTTACGCACACTTCCGGTCATGCTCTGACCCAAAAAAGCGTAACAAAATCACTTGAAAACCGCCGAACAATGTGCTATAATAGTGTCACAACACAAAAACAAACCAAAAAACGGAGGTTACAAACATGAAAAAGTGGAGATGCACTGTATGCGGTGAAATCGTAGAATCCGATGTCCGTCCGGACAAATGCCCTGTCTGCAAGGCTTCTGGCGAGAAATTTGTCGAGGTCAAAGAAGAAGAGGGGCGCACCTGGGCGGCTGAACATGTGGTCGGCATCGGCAAAAAAGATGTCCCCGAAGAAATCATCGAGGGACTGCGTGCCAACTTCAACGGCGAGTGCAGTGAGGTCGGTATGTATCTTGCCATGTCCCGCGTTGCATTCCGTGAAGGATATCCCGAAATCGGTCTGTACTGGGAAAAGGCAGCAATGGAAGAAGCCGAGCACGCCGCAAAATTTGCGGAACTGCTGGGCGAGGTCGTAACCGATTCCACCAAAAAGAACCTGGAAATGCGCGTGGAAGCTGAGCACGGCGCAACTGCCGGCAAGTTTGAACTGGCAAAGCTGGCAAAGGCACATAACCTGGACGCCATTCACGACACAGTTCACGAAATGGCACGTGACGAAGCCCGACATGGCAGAGCCTTTGAAGGCTTGCTCAAACGGTACTTCGGCGAATAATCCGAATGAACAAATGAATCAAAAAAGGTGCACCGCTTCCCTCCGGACAGAGGAGATGCGGTGCACCGCTTTTTCTTTGGTCAATATTTAGCTGTAAAGATCCGTCCCAACAAACCCGACATCGTGGAACTTTTCCGGATGCGCAAACAGAATGCGGTCCCAAAGCCGGAGAATCAGCTTTGCGCTGAACAGGTACCCTGCCGGGGTCATGTGTCCGTTCATCATGTAAAGGTTGCGGAACGCCTGATCATAAACGGGACCGTCCCGGTAAAGGTCGATCACATAAGTATCCGGGAAGTAATCGGCAAACGCATACAAAAGTGCCGCCATCTGTGCACGGATGTCTTCCGCCACCGGATCCGCATCCCCTTCCGAGGGCATGGTCAGAAGGAAGAAAGGCGCACGCGGCTGCATGGCACGGTAACGCTGTATGATCTTTGCGTAATACCCCGCAAAGGTGGGCTGATTCTTTTCCGGGTCATCCGGGCAGATGTCCGCCACACTGCCGACCGGCATCCGCAGATTAAGTAAATCATTGACGCCCAATGCCACCAGATAACACTGTGTCGCGTGCGCCGGATCCCACATCCGCATGGCATCCGCATAGCCGTCCGTGTATTCCTTCGCGGTCATTCCCCCGCGTGAAAAGTTATACACGGTTGCACCCAGCTCACGGGCAATGAATTGCCCCCAGGAATATTCAAAATAATCGTGATAACCGTATGCGCCGTTTGCACCGACCGAAACCAGTTCTCCCGACGACAGACTGTCCCCTACAACGGCAATCTTTCTGAAAATCGCTGTCGGGTGCATCGACGCCTCGATCTCCCCGATCCGGATCCGCTCCGTTCTGTTTTCCGCCATCTGTTTTTCCCTCCTGTTTTTCTCGTTTTTTTCTTGCTTTCGTTCTTCTGTCCTTTTGTTTACTTTGCATCCCTGCGCGTCCGTTTTCCGAATACCAGTATGGCAAGCGGAAACAGCACCAGTGCCCAGGCAATCACCACAAGCAGATGTGACCAGCATGTTGCAAAGGTCGCCTGCTCGGTCGTGATCGCAAGTCCGGTCTGCGTAACGGTCTGTCCGATGCGCAGCGTCTCCCACCCGGCGAGCGCAAAGCGTCCCAGTTTGACCGTGGGATAAAACGGCAGAATCCGGCAGACAATTCCCAGCGCACTGCTCTCATCCACAAGCATCCATGCACCCGAGAGAAATGCGGAGGCGGTAATAATCGCGGAGCAGAGCCCGGGAGCCGCTTTGTCACTGAAGGCGGCGCCGAACAGAATGCCGATGGAAGCATAGATCAGGAGCGCCGGCAGCGACAGAAGAATCGCCTCCGGAATCCCCGCAGCCGCAAACGACAGGCTGCCGTTTTCCGCAATGCTGATGACCGTTGCGCAGAGATAGCAGAGTACCGCCTGCACCATGCCGATGGCGAACCCCGGCAGCATATAACCGATGATGAATTCCGCAGGGCGCATGGGCGACGTATACAGTCGGGTCAAAAAAGAGGTTGCGCGGTCCTGCGATACCAGGAGCGCCAGGTACAGCATCACAAATGCGTATGCAAAACAATTGATCCCCGGCGTCAGAATTTCCACGGAAAACCAAAAGGTATTCTGCGCGTCATAAAAGGCAAAATGCATCACAAACAACAGTGCAAGCGGCATTGCCACACAAAAAATGTAGCACAGCGGATCCCGCAGCATCTCCTTGAAATTCCGCCCGGCAAAAGTCATAGCTCTTTTCATTTGGTCTTTCCTCCCTGCGCCGCCGTCGCAATCCGCACAAAAGCGTCCTCCAAATTGTCACAACCGGTCTGTGCGCAAATTTCATTCACGGTTCCCTCGGCGTACAGATGTCCCGCCACCAGGATTCCCACACGGTCGGACAGTGCCGCCGCCTCCTTCATGTCGTGTGTGGTCAGAATCAACGTTGTCTTTCCCTTCAGCCCGCTGATAAAGTCCCAAAGCAGGCGCTGCGCAATCACGTCCAACCCCTGCGCCGGCTCATCCAGAAACAGCACCTGCGGTTTTGTAATCATTGCCATCGCAATGGACAACCGCCTCTGCCAACCGCCGGACAGGGTCGCGGCGCGCTTGTCTGCGTATTCCTCAAGCCCCAGATCGGCAATCATCTCCGGGACACATGCGCGCGCGCATCCGTAAATCCCCGCGATCATCTCCAAATTCTCACGCACCGTCAGCTTGGGCGCCACCGCGGTTTCCTGCGGGGAAACATTGGTAACTGCCTTCACGCCGTACGGGTCGTGCAGAACGCTGTGCCCCATCAGCAGTGCGTCCCCGGACGTCGGCTGCGTCAGGCAGGTCAACATGCGGATGGTCGTGGTTTTTCCGGCGCCGTTCACCCCCAGAAGGCAGTAAAACTCCCCTGCGCGGACGGTCATATTCAAATGATCGACCGCAATTTTATTCTTGTAATGCTTGCACAGATCTTTGGTTTCAATCGCATTGACCGTACTCATTTTTCCTCTTCATAAATCGGCGGCACACCGCTCTGCAAAAGATCATGGAAGTACGCGACCGCCTCCTTGCGCGGGATGGCAAGCCCCTGGCTCTCGTCGCCGATGATCAGCAACATATCCCCCGGCTTGAACCCGAACATTTCCCTCGCCTCTTTGGGAATGACGATCTGCCCCTTCTCTCCCATTTTCACCATACCGAATATCGCCTTCCGCGATTTTTTCTCTTCCATCCGTTTCTCCTTTCACACAAGTTATACTTTTCATACTTATTATACCAAGGAATACTTTTCCTGTCAAGGGCGTTTCGAAAAATATTTTTACATTCCGCATACAGACAAAAAAACAAATCCGAACCAATTTCGATTTACGAAATAGTTCGGATTTGTTTCGTTTGGTGAAGTGACAGATGCAATGTCCGAACTGTTTTTCATGGATTCAATTTCTTCTGAAGTTGGTATGGTGATAGGCGAATCATCTAAAGTAAGAAATACTTCAAAATGATCGTCATAAACAATTATTGCTTTTACAAGCCCGTCAATCAGGCGCTCCTTGTTCTTCTCTATTCTCAGATCGAGCTTATGGAATTTATCAAGTGCGAAAAGGATTCTTTTTCGTCGAGGGTTGCCAAAGCAATGCACGTTACCCTTGACGAAAAAGACGTTCTCGTTTATGCTTTCTGATTCGAAAGACATAAATTTTTTTAGCTGCACTTAGGCATTTGGCCTATAACTTCTTGACTTACTTCGCCTATGATTTTACCCTAGTTGATACAGGTGAAATTGTCGAATAGTAGGGCTTTGCGATCGTCTATACCGATAAGACAGGCAATATTGTCTTCTAAAATATCCGACTGAAAATATGTAGGTAAATCGCCGTCCTAAACTAAACGTTCGCCGGACTTTCCCATATACTGAGTCAACGTTATTTTTATAATCATTCATCAGTTTAACAATATATTTCAATACTGATATTAAAATATAGCAAAATGTATTAAAATGTAGCAAAAAAGTCTTGACAATTCAAAGCTACTATGCTATACTGTGCGTATAAAGGAGGTTTATTTATGGACTATAATAGTATAATCATTGAACTGCTGGACAGAATTAAACGTCTGGAAGAAAAAGTATCATCATTAGAAAACTGTATTGGAAAATTACAAGCTGAAGAATCTGTTCTTCATGAAAAGCCAAAATTTGGCGGGCAAAAGTATCGCGCATTGACGAACTATCTAAAAAATAGTTGTGAAGAACAAATAAAATTGTCTTTTAAGGAAATCGAGCAGATTCTTGGCTTCAACTTGCCTCCTTGTGCTTATAATAATCGGGCAAATTGGGCCAATTCAACATCGCAGTCCCTTGCCCGCAGTTGGCTAAAAGTGGGATACAAAACGATAGAAGTTAATTTAAAGCAAGAATATGTGGTTTTTGAGAAACAGGAATAAGGAGACAGGTTTTATGAACAATTACAGAGCATCTGACATCGTAAAAACAAAACTAATGACGGCTAACGGTAACGCAAAAATCTTTCTTCAGCGCGGAGGCGAATGTTTAATAAAATTAATCCCCACAAATGGGAAACTTCAATGCGATAAATTGCCACTACAAAATATAGATTTCAATATTTTTGATATTGTAATGGATTTTTTAGCGGAGAATAAGGGATATGCCAAAAAAGGTTCGATTCGAGGTCCGCAAAACAATATAGGGTTTGGTAAGTGCGGTCCCGAAACAGTTATATATCAAATTGCAACAAAATACTACAAAAAAGAAATCGGCGAAACTGCGTATGATCCGCTTTTTGTTGTTGCAGGAATTTTGGAATGGGCTGGTTTAGTCGAAAACGGATATGGTTATCTTAAAATGATCTAAACTAGAATTATTGGGAACAGTAAATTCTAGTTTAAGAAAATCAAGATATTATAATTAACAGAACTTTACCATAGAGGAATAGACGGAGGAACTTATTTCGAATAATAGTATACATTACATAAAAAAGAAATATGGGGCAATTCGCCAAGCGGGTTAGCGGCTTTGACGTGCCACCGGCACGTCATTCACTACCGCTCTCTTCGATTTCCTCGGGCAAAAAAGAAAAACCGCCGTTTGGCGGTTTTTCTTTTTTGGTGACCCATCGGGGAGTCGAACTCCGGACACCATGATTAAAAGTCATGTGCTCTGCCATCTGAGCTAATGGGTCATATAGGTGTACGTCTCACGTACCCCGATATTATACTACAAATACGCCTGTTTGTCAACAGGTTTGTCCAAAACTTATATCAACAAAAACAGCGGCTTATCGCACGCTGTTTTTGTGTGTTATATACAATCACTTACAATCGTCACCGCAATCGCCGCATCCTTCGGGGGAAGCAAGCCCGTCCTCGTATTCTGCAACCTTGACGCTCAGTGCACACTCGATCCGCTTGCGGAACAGCTCACAGCCGTACTGATAGACGCCGGTCACCGTACCCGTTGCATGATAAGCGTTGGCGGCACACCCGCCGGAGCAGTACAGCTTTGCCCAGCAGTTCCGGCAATCGGGGCGGGAGTAGGCATTGCACCGTTTGAATTCCTCGCGCACCGCCGTATTGGTCACGCCGTCCCAAAGGTTTCCCATCAGGTACTGCGGCTCCCCGACAAACTGGTGGCAGGGATACAAGTCCCCCCACGGCGTCACCGCCATATATTCCGTCCCCGATCCGCATCCGGAAATGCGTTTGTAAATACAGGGACCGTGTGTCAGATCCAGCATATAGTGGTAGAAAGTAAACGGTTTGCCGGCACGTCTGCGCTCGATCTGTGCACGGGAAAGAATCTCATACTGGCGGAACAGCTCCGGCAGGTCCTCCTCGGTCAGCGCGTAAGGGTCCCCCGGTGCGCAGACCACCGGCTCCATGGACAACTGGGTAAACCCAAGATCAAGCATATGGAAAATATCGTTGGTGAAATCGGTATTGAAGTGCGTAAAGGTCCCGCGCATATAGTAACCGCGATCCCCTCTTTTTTTCACAAAATCCTGGAATTTGGGCACGATAACGTCGTAGCTTCCCTTTCCGGCAACCGTTTTGCGCAAACGGTCATGCACCTCTTTACGCCCGTCCAGAGAAAGAACCACATTATGGCATTCCCTGTTTGCCCACTCGATGACCTCATCGTTCAGCAGCATCCCGTTGGTCGTCAGCGTAAAACGGAAATTCTTTCCGTGCTCCTTCTCAATGCTACGCGCATAGGCAACAACCTGGCGGCAGACATCAAAGTTCATCAGCGGTTCCCCGCCGAAAAAGTCCACTTCCAGGTTCCGGCGCGTCCCCGAATGCGCGATCAGAAAATCGATTGCCTGCTTGCCCACGGAAAACGGCATCACCGCGCGTTCGCCATGGTACTTCCCCTGTGCGGCAAAGCAATAGGAGCAGTCCAGATTACAGGTATGCGCGACATGCAGACAAAGCGCCTTGACCACCTGCGAACGGTTTTTCAGATCCGCGGCGTGCGCCTCGTAATCGTCGTCGGAAAAAAGCTTCCCCGCATCCCGCAGCGCCGTGATATCGTCATAGCAATCCGAAAGCTCTTCACGCGTCACGTCCGCACGGTCGCCGTACTTTTCAAGCATTGCGTCGAGGATTTCCTCCCGGGATTTATCCGCATACATTGCGATCATATCATAGGCAACGTCGTCCACTGTATGCACGGAGCCGGAGCCGATGTCCAGAACAATATTATATCCGTTCAGTTTGTATTGATGTATCATGTATTTTCCCTTCCGCCCGGATACCGGGCAACCAAAACAATAGCCGTTACTTTCCCAAAGGGACAATAACGGCTGTATGTTCCCGGTCGTGCCCGGACTCAGTTCTTCTTTGCCTCGGTATTCTCGCAGCCCTGATTTGCAACGCCGCAGGAAGTCTTGCAGGCGGACTGGCAGGAAGTCTGGCATTCGCCGCAACCGCCGTTCTTCAGGCTCTTTCTGAGATCTCTGGTTTCGATTGTCTGAATTCTTTTCATCTCACACATCTCCTTGTGCAGTTTCGTTATCCTGCACATTATAACACATCCGGCGCGCTTTGTCAAGCGTTTTTGATGAATATTTTGCTTCCGCGTGTAACGTGTAAGAGGAAGTGAGTTCACTTGCCGGCGTCCGTGCAGAGGATGGAAGCGGCGTTCAGACTGTAATTGGTATCGCCGATCGCAATGGTCGCCCACTGTGCCTGCGTTCCCGCATACCGGATTGTGCGCAGGTTTTTGCAGTTGTAAAACGCCATCGGTTCAATCGTGCGGACTGCGGAACTGATCCGGCAGGCGGAGTCGGCGCGGGCGGCAGGATAAACAATCAGGCGCGTCCCGTCAGCCGAGTACAGCACACCACCCTCCGCTTTGAAGGCAGCGTTCCCGGTGCTGACCGAAATAAAGGTCAGGGACGGACATGCCGCAAAGGCAAGCGATCCGATGCTGGTAACGGATGCGGGAATCTGAACGGCGGCAACCGACGCCGCACCGTACAGTGCGCGCTCCCCGATCGCCGTTACACGGTCGCCCGAGGCATTCTGATCCGGAATCACCACACAGGCATCCGTGCAGGAACCGATTCCCGTCAGCGTACAGGTTCCGTTCCCGTTGCTCTGGTAGGTCAATCCCACACTGCCGTTGACCGTAATGGTCGTCGGATCCGGCGTCGGGTTTGGAGTCGGGATCGGATTTGGCGCCTGGGTAAAGGTGTTGTCATACGTCGGCTCTGTTTGCTCGGACTGTGTTGCGGGAGAAAGATAGGTGTTTGCTTCCCCGGTTCCGGTCGTCTGTTCCGGTTCTTCCTGCTTTTGGGCACAGGAAGCGGCAAGCGAAAGGCCAAGGGCAAGGACAAGTGCCGCAGACAATGTGCGGCGTGCGGATAAGTGGCGCATAGGTAATAACCTCCTCTTATTGTGTGAATCAATCCGCCTGTCCGGCGGGCTTGTACCCATTATAAAAGGCTTTATTCCGCTTGTCAAACAGAACCGTCCGACAAATGCCCCCCTCTGTCGCCCCGTATCGTCCCGCTTTTGCTGTTTTCATACCCTTTCCCGTCACTGCGACAAAATCTTTTGCGCGACGCTTTCTTCCCTGCTTCGACATCCTGCGCGCCACCAATATTGCACTCTCCTCACGAACGCACCGCCCCGCCTCTTGTTTGTAAAATGCACAAAAAGGCGCCCGCATCTTTGTGAAATAAGCCGGTTCATTTGCACTTGACAGTGCCCGGGAAACGTGGTATAATTGCCTCACAATCATGCAACCGGTTGCACGAAAGGAGGAATTCCCCGTAGTGGAAGAAAAAATCACAATATACAGCATTGCCAAAGCCCTGGGACTGTCCCCGTCGATGGTCAGCCGGGCATTCACGCCGGGCGCCCGGATTGACGAGGGAAAACGGCAGCTTGTATTACAATATGCGGAAAGCGTCGGGTATCGCCCGAACAAGCTCGCCTCCCGCCTTTCGCACAAGGCTGTCCGAATCGGTGTGCTGTTGGTCTGCCCGTTTGATCCGGTCACCAATGCCCTCCTGAAAGGATGCAGACTGGCGCATGACCGAATTGCCGATTACAAAGTCGAATACCATGTGGTCACGGTAACAGACTTTGAGGATGCCTATGGGCAATGCAAGGCGGCGTTGGACAGCTTTTCCGCCTGCGACGGCGTAATTGTCTCCGTCCCGTCCACGCCCGAAATCGATGTGCTGATCATCGAATTCGCACAAAAGAACCCCAACATTGCCGCACTGCAGCAGGTCAACATGAAACTCCCGTATGTCTTTACGGTCAAGCACAACGAGTCGGTCGCATCCGGCATGGCGGCGGAACTGATTTACCGTTGTGTCAAGCCCACCGACCGGCGCGACGTGGCGCTGTTTACCGGGTACGGTCACTCCGACATTCATATTGCGGCAAAGAAAGGGTTTGAGGAAGCCTGCGCCCGTCTGGGATTGCACATTGCGGCTACATATGATATGCAGGACACCGTTGAAATTCTGGAAAGTCAGGCAGAAGCTCTTTTACGCACGCGCGGCGACAGTCTTGGCGGCATTTATATCACCAGCGCCGTCTCCGAACCGCTTTGCAGACGCGTCAAGGAAAGCCGCCTGCCCATCAATCTGGTGACCTTCGATACCTTTCCGGATATTGTTCCCTACCTGCGCGACGGAACGGTGGTGGCTACCATCTTCCAGAACATCGTCTGGCAGGCGGAAACCGCGTTTCTGGCCATGGCGGAAATGCTGATCTCCAACCATCAGCCTACCCACCGCATCCAATCCATCCCCACCCTGGTTTTATCCGAGAACCTTGCACTGTATGAGGGACAGTGCTGACAAAAAATATACAACAATTATACGACAAAGGAGAAAAAAAACAATGAAAAAGGCATTTTGGGCGATACTGCTGTCCATCGCCGCTGTCACGACCGCGTTGATCCTCTGCATCAGCGCACAGGATGAAGATTTCTACCTGGGAGACCACAAAGAACTGGTCAGATCCTTTTCCGGTTTGGAAGACAAGCTGGGGTACAACACCGCCCACACCGGCGACGTCATAACCATCGGCGGTGTGACATTCGACAAAGGATTCGGCATCCACTGCAACCCCCAGGGACAGGAAACTTATATCGAGATTGACATTTCCGGTCAGGATTACAGTTTCTTTTCCGCCTATGTCGGCATGCAGAACGATTCCAAGGACGGCGTGTTCCTGGACTGGGGCAGCGCTTCCTTCCATGTATACGGAGACGGACAGCTGCTCGCCTCCAGTGATGTCTGCAAATACGGCGACAAGCCGGTATTGCTCAGTTGCACCGTCAAGGGTGTCAAAACCCTGCGTCTGGTGGTAGACTGTGTGGACGGGCACTCCTGCGACTGGAGCGAATGGGCTGATGCCAAACTGACCAATACCAAACCGGAGGAGTCCGACACACCGGAAACGACTTTTACCCCCGACAAAACGGATCAGAGAACGCCGGATGAGATCATTTCCGGAAAATATACCTATGCCAGCGATATGTACTGGAAGGACAGCATCTCCCTCACCAACAATCAGATCATGCGGGATGCCAATACCGCCAATGAATGGATTTTTGACTCCACCATGCGCATCTTTGAAAAGGGGCTGGGCATGCACGCTTCCTCCGACGGATACACCTCTTATGTGGAGATCGACATCACAGGCATGGGATTCAAAAAATTTGCCTCCTACTACGGCGTTTGTTCCACCACCTCGGCGTTTGACATCTCCATGGCAAGTGTGAAATTCGCGGTGTACGGGGACGGCACGCTGCTGTTTGAAAGCGACGTGATGAAGTACAACGATCCGTTTGCGTATATGGAATGCGACATTTCCGGCGTTTCCGCGCTGAAAATCGCCGTTGCCGGTGCGCCCTCCATTTCCGGCGCATGGGGCACCTGGGGCGGTGCCGTGCTGATTAAGGACGGCGACGGACACGAGATCCTTGACGCCGATCCGGCAACCACAGACGAACCGGAACAGACCACGGCAGAACCCGCACAGACAACTGCGGAACCGGAGCAGACGACCGCAGAACCGGAACAAACCACCACCCAGCCGGAACAACTGTCAACATCGGTAGAGACCGTCTCGAATCCGGCAGAAACGACAACCAACGGCACCGACGCCGCGACCGCTGCGACCGCCGCGACAAGTGGTACTGCCGGCACCGACGCTGAAACCGCAAACGACGAAAGAAAGACCGGTTGCGGTTCTGCCGTATGCGGCATCCTGGCTGTTTTTGTGCTTGCCGCAATCCCGCTGACCGCGGCAAAGAAAAAGGAGACACACAATGAAGATTAAACACCGTTTATTTCTGACGCTGCTCACGCTTTCCCTGCTCTGCCTTTTGCTTCTCGCCGCCTGCAACGGCGAAAAACAGAACGGGGCGGACACCACAGGTGAGGAAAAGACCTCTGCGACAGATGCCGGACAGACAACCGGAGCAGACACCGAAACAACCGCAGACACATCGGAAAGCACGAAAGACGAGGAGACCACAACCATGGAAGAAACCACAAAAATTCTCACCGGCGTAGACGGATACGACAAAATCATGAACGACATGGATCACTTCCCGATCCGGTTTACTTACGGCGACGAAACCTATGAAGGATTTGCCGGATTTGAAATCGTCCGGCAGGACAAAAAGAAACTGGACAACGGAACCGAGATCACCACGGTGTTGCGCAATGCCGCCATCAATGCGGATTTCAGGTTGGTCAGCAACGTATACCCGGACGAAAACGCCTATGAGTATGTTGTCTACATTGAGAACACCTCCAAGGAAAACACGAAGGTGTTCAAGGACATTGAATTTGTCACGACCTTTGAGGGAGAGGGTCCCTACCTTTCCGGATTGCAGGGCGACGGCGGCGTTTCCTGGTACAAGGAATACAGTCAGGATTTCTCGCGCAAGAAAACAGTGTCCTTCAAATCCACCTCCGGCAGACCCTCGCACCACGTTTTCCCCTACTTCAATTTCTCCTACGGCAGCGATGACCGGACAAGCGGCACCTTTATCGCAGTCGGTTGGTCTGGCACCTGGCATGCAAGCTTCCGGGTAAGCGGAAATAAAACCGTATTCTCCGCCGGACAAAACGATGTCGCGACCTATATCGCTCCCGGCGAAACCTTCCGCACCCCGCTGATGGCGTTTGTGGATTACAAAAACACAGGCGTTGACGAGCAAGCCAATGTCTGGCGGCACTACTTTATGAAGGATGTCATGCACAAAATCAACGGCGAATTGCCGCAGACCATGGCGGGATTCGGCGGCATGTCCGACGGCACGACCACCGACAAAATGATGCTGATGCTGAATCTGTACAAGAAAAACAACATCAAAGCAGATACGCTCTGGATGGATGCCGGCTGGTACACCGGCGCCTCGGGTGAACGTGTCAGCTGGCCCTCGACCGGAACGCTGAATATTGACAAAGACCGCTTTCCCGACGAACTTTCCAGCATCGGCAAATACTGCAAGGACAACAACATGAAATACCTGCTCTGGTTTGAGCCGGAGGACATCCGTCTGGACAAGGAAACCTTCCTGAAAAACACCCCCGGATTCAAGGAAGAATGGCTCCTGGACAAGACCATGGTGGGCACCTGGCTGGAGGGATACCTTTTGGATCTGGGCAATCCGGAAGCGCGCGACTGGCTGATCGGAAAGGTGTCGTATGTCATCGAAACCGCCGGGATTTCCATCTACCGTCAGGACTTCAACAGTGACCCTGCGGGTTCCTGGGCAAAGAAGGACGGCGAAAACCGCAAAGGCATGACCGAGAATCAGTATGTGCAGGGCTATCTTGCCTACTGGGATGCCCTGTTGGAAAAATATCCGTACCTGATGATCGACTCCTGCGCATCCGGCGGCGGCAGAAATGACCTGGAAACCATGAAGCGCTCCGTTCCTCTGCACTACAGCGACCTGTTTGACGGCTCGGGCGACGCAAACAACCTGGAAAAAACGCGCATTACGCAGTCCCTGTTCGCCTGGTTCCCGTACTTCAAAAACGAATCCTACTCGGTTTCTCCCTTCACCACCCGCATTAACTATGCGCCGTACAGCATGCTGAAAATGCCCAGCGTCATGGACAGAAACGCCGACTGGGCAGGACTGCGCAAGGCATACGACGAATACGCGCAGATCAAGGGGTACTTCTACAATGAGTACTACCGTCTGACTCCCTACAGCGAAGCGACAGACCGGTGGAACGGCTGGGAATTCTTCGATCCCGCGCAGAACACCGGCTACGCACAACTGATCTGCAATGCAGGGTGCACAACGCTGACCGGAACCTTCCGGCTGAAGGGTCTGGATGCGGATAAAACCTATACCGTCAAAGACTTCGACGGACTTGTAGATATCACCGCAACCGGCAAAGACCTGATGGAAAACGGTATCACAATCACCGTTCCGGAGGCGCCGTACAGCGTCATTCTGCTGATCCGCGGCAAATAAAGCACAAACACAACGGTGTTGCATGGGCGCCCTGCCTATGCAACACCGTTTCGGTTTTGATTCCGTTTTCCCTTTGATTGTGTGGTTTTGGTTAAATAGTTGGCAACCGCCTCAAAACCCATGTTGATATTCAAACTCTGCAATCAGCGTAGTAGACGATCGACTAATTCATTTTCTGCAATACAACTCACAGCCCCGAAAATTTCAGATTCTCCCTCATAATTTCCATAGCTCTTCCCGTTCTTATG
>ERZ1106976.2288-NODE-2288-length-17377-cov-8.910692_pt1 | contig 17377 bp, 18 predicted proteins | sample MGYA00403687_ERZ1106976 | MGnify/ENA primary metagenome ERZ1106976 (study PRJEB35170, sample SAMEA104062446) | human gut metagenome | biome: human gut; feature: human-associated habitat; material: faeces | place: Denmark | collected 2013-02-22 ... | reverse complement strand
TTGGCATATTCATGCCAAAACACCTCGCGGGATAGTGGTGTGTGAACAGTAACAAAATATTTCCATTGACCGAAATGTTAAGTTTCTATTCCATAAATCGTAAAAATATGTTATGCTTGTTGCAGTAAATATGACTTTGCGGTTAATTGCCCGTTACATTGCTGTGCGTTTTTTGTCTGCCGGTCATCTGAAGAATCTGGCAGAATGGGGTTGTATGTTCACACAGCAGAAGTCAGAAATATGATTAGAGGATAGTACTTAAACATGAAAATAAAAAAAGAGAGAGCGGCGGTGCCGTACTCCTGCCTGATCGATAACATTAAAGTTTTGCTTATCTTTCTGGTAGTATTTAACCATATTATTGCATTTAACCTTGTAAAGGTAGACACTGTAGTGAGATATGTGTGGTATGCGATTACGATTTTTCACATGCCTGCATTTGTTTTTATTTCAGGATACCTGTCAAAGAAACCTCAGAATGTGCTGAAGAATTTTAAGAACCTGCTGATCCCTTATGTTCTGGGATATACCTTAACCTGGTATTCACAGATATGGCTGGGCAGATCTGTAGATTATGAGATACTGCGTCCTACCGGAAGTGTCATGTGGTATATACTGGCACTGTTTATTTACCGCCTTACCATTGAGGCCCTGGGTAAGATCAGATTTATTGTTCTGCTTAGTATCCTGTTTGCATTATGGGCAGGAACCAGACCGGAATTTACCACATTCCTGTCATCATCAAGAATCGTGGTATTTTTCCCGTTCTTTGTTGCGGGGTATCTCTGGAAGAGTGAATATATCACAGCAATCCGTAAATTTAAGGGAAAATGGATCCTGGTGGCAATCTCCGGAGTCCTTTTGTGGGCGATACCGAATTATATGATCCCAAATGAAATGGGAATTGCTATTTTCCGAGGTAATCATGGATATCAGCTCTGTGGCCTGACGGATCCTCAGGGAGTGATCCTCAGACTGCTGATGTATCTGGTATCTTTCGTAGTTGTCTATACGATGCTTGCGTTAGTGCCGGACATCAAACTGCCGCTCACCTATGTGGGACGACATACAATGGGAATTTATTTCTTCCATTATCCGATCATGATCATTATGAATGGTTTATACATCCTGATGCTTCCTGCAATGAACAATATATGGGTGCTTCTGGGAGTATCACTGGTATTTGTACTTGTACTGGGAAGTCTGCCTGTGGATCTGCTCTATACGGGTGTTCTGAATCTGATCGCATTTATCCTGATCAAGAAGGATAAGACAGTCAGAGATGAAGGTCTGGAAGAAGAGTATGACAGCGAATATGATGAATATGAACTTCTCAGAAGAAAGAAAGCCATCGCAGAGCTTGCGGCAACGCTTGATTCAGAGAGTGAGCAGGACGGACATGTGGAGAAAGTAAATATGGACGAGGATACACCGGATCATACTTCTTCCGACAGGCATGAAGGCTTCAGCAATGTGGCCGGCATGGAGCTGGAGATTGAAGAAGATAATCTGGATGATATCCCTGATGAACTGATCAAAGGGGAAGAGGAGCTTTCGCTGGAAGACCTGATCCAGGAACTGGAAGCTACTACCAGAACGATGGACAACAATAAAGAACCATAAACACAAAGGAAGAGTTTTGAGATACAAAAACAGTATTTCAAAACTCTTCTTTTTGTAAAGTTAACGCGAATTTAACATTTTTGTAACGGACAGGTGACGGAAGTTGGGAAGTATGATATAATCAAAGTATCTATCGTATGGAGCAGGAAAACTGTTCGGCAAAATAAGAATATTTTTTTCAGGGGAGTTATGACGAAAGAATGAAGAGAGTAATCACATATGGCACTTTTGATCTTTTTCATAAAGGCCACTACAATATTATCAAAAGAGCAAAAGCACTTGGTGATTATCTGATCGTAGGTGTCACAAGTGAGAGCTTTGACATTGAGCGGGGCAAACTCAATGTGCGGGACAGCCTCATTAAGAGAATCGAGAATGTGCGAAGGACGGGGCTGGCAGATGAGATCATCATTGAAGAATATCAGGGACAGAAGGTCAATGACATCATTAAGTATGATATTGATGTCCTGGTGGTAGGATCTGACTGGAGAGGGAAATTCGATTACCTTAAGAACTACTGTGATGTAGTTTATCTGGAAAGGACCAAGAATATTTCCAGTACAAAGCTTCGCAGTGAAGGTGTTATCTTTAATATGGGAATCGTGACGGATGACATCCGGGATAATGATTTTGTGGAGGAATCCAAATATGTCAGCGGAGTTCATGTGGAACGTGTATTCAGCGAGGATCACGAGACGGCACAGAGATTCTGTGATAAATATGAGTTAGGTTCCTGCTGGAACAGCTATGATGAATTTCTGGCAGATGTAGATATTGTTTATATCAAGACTTCGCTGAACCGGAGAGCGGAATATATCGAGCGAGCGCTGAAAAAAGGAAAATATGTGATCAGTGATTCGCCCATGACACTTTCCTCAGAGAAACTGCGCTACCTGTTTCAGGTGGCAAGGGAGAACAATGTGGTTCTCATTGAACGGACCACACTGGTCTACCTGCGGGCGTTTAATCAGCTGGTATGGCTGGTACACAGTAACCTGGTGGGAGATCTGGTAAGTGTCAAATGTGCAATCTCCCAGGATGATTTTGAGGGCGGCAGGACTTTTAATGAGACGGTCTGCACAGCTATCTGCGCAGTACTGAAACTGCTGGGAAAAAAATGCCAGGATATCAACACCAATGCGGTCCGCAATCAGGAAGGCCGTTTTGTATATGATATGATTTCCATGAAATACGCCGGTGCACTGGCGACTATTGAGATCGGAACAACGGTTGACATTGAGAATGAACTTGTGATCATCGGAAGCAACGGCAGGGTAACTATCCCTAATGACTGGTGGAACACCGGATACTTTGAAGCCAATATTTCAGGAAAAGAATTTCTGAAAAGGTACAGCTTTAACTTCGAGGGAAATGGTTTCCGCTATCTGCTGCAGGAGCTGATGATTATGATCAGAGACAAACGGACAGAATGTACCCGGCTTTTCTATGATGAGTCGGTAAAAATAATAGAAATTTTGGAAACAATCAACAGAAAGGACAATTCATGACGGAGAAACAGAAATACCTCCTGAAGCTTTTCAGGGAGGTTGATGAAATCTGCAGAGAACATAACCTCAGATACGTGCTGGCAGGAGGCTCCCTGATCGGAGCTCTCAGACATGAGGGATTTGTTCCCTGGGATGATGATGTAGACCTTTATATGCCACGTCCGGACTGGGAGAAATTCATAGAGATATGCAAAACAGAACTCCCGCCTGACAGAGAGATACAGTGTTCGGAGGTGGACAGAAACTATACAAATTCATTTCCGCGCTACGCATCCACCAATACCTGTGCCATCCATAAGAGCCAGATTATCGGGAAGGACTGCGGCGGAGAAATCATAGACATTCTTACACTGGATCCTGTTCCGGCTGACGACAAAAAATACGAGAAATATAGAACACACATGATGATCTACTCAGATCTTATCAATATTTCTGTAGGCTACAGTGACCGCTGGGAGATACCTGCATCCATGTATCTGAAGTATCTTCTTTCTTATATTTTTCTTGGTAAAAAAAGAACACTGGCAAAGCTTGAGAAGATCATGTTCTCTTATAAAGAAGAGGAATGTGACCGTTATGCCATGCGTTGGGGCGGCTGCCCGTTTCTTTTTGATAAGGATATGATGTTCCCTGTAAAGGAGGGCATCTTTGAGGGAAAAAAGGCAATGATCCCAAATAAGTGCAGTGACTATCTGATCTGGCATTATGGAGACGAGTGGTCATATATGCCTCCTCATGATAAGAGGGAGGGTCATGTAGCAGTGTGTGTAGATGATCTTCCTTATCAGGAGCTACGTGAAGAATACATGCCGAAGATCAATAAGGAAAGATTGCGCTGGGACAGTGTGTTCCGAAAGTTCTACAATATGCGCATTGCGAAAAAAAGCCATAAGGTCCGCCAGGATGGGCTTGCAATGAAAGCCCGCGCTGTTGCACTGGACCTGCAGAGAGCGATCGATGAATCAGGACTTAAGATCAGTGAGCTGGTGGAAAGCAGATCTTTCCGTAAGCTGAGTGCACTTTTTGGCTCTTATTATAAGAATCAGCTCAGTGCTGACTTTATCGGAAGAGAAGACTATACCAACATTTATGCTTTTTATCATCCAACACTTGTGGAGATACCTGACGATGTATTCTATGCAGCAATGCTGACTCTGTTTTATACAGAACGTGTATCAAAGGCATATAGAATGCTGCAGATCCGTAAGCAATGGGATCATCTGAGTCCTGAGATGGAGGGACTGAAAGAAGATATTGAGCTTTTCCGAAAAGCAGCGGATCACTATGAGTTTCACAGGATGAAGGAAGCAGAGCAGATCATCAGCGACCTTTTGCAGAAATATCCGGGACATCCGGGATTTATGAAATTTAAGTGCAGGTTCCTGATGGAGGATGCGGGAGAGAACCGGGTCGAAGCAGAACGTTTTCTTGATAAGGCTCTTAAGATGTTTCCTGAGGATGGTTATTTCCTGAAATATAAGGCAGATATCTTCTGGATGGATGGCGAGATGCAGAAAGCGGCAGAGCTTTATCTTCAGGTAAAGAATAAGACAACTAACGGAATTGTATGGATGGAGATGGACAGATTCTTCAGAGGATACAAATCTGAAATCCTGAAAAGTTGTGAAGAGCTTATTGCAAACCACAACAAGAAGGAGGCTCTCGCATTGATGGAGCTGTGGAGTCGTCTGATACCTGAGGATGATGATATCCAGGGAGCATTATATCTGGCAAAAACAGTGTGTGCACGTACGCAGAGCGAGATAGAGAAAGAAATCGGTGAAATCCGGGCTGTGATCGGCACACAGATGATCACGCCAGTCAGTGTGGAGAAAAATCCGGGAAAAAGCAGAAAACAGATAAAATCAGATAGAACGTCAGATGAAACATTGGCTGATGATGTGAATAAAAAAGTATCAGATCCGTCAGCAGAAACTGAAGAAGTTAAAGCGCTGGCGGATATACAGGTTAAAGTTTCAGAAGAACATAAGATGTACAGGAAAGCTCTTACAAGAGCATGGAAGCGGCTGGGGTATTCCGATGAGCTTGCAGAACTGCGCACCCAGATCATCTGTACAGGTGAGGAGAGCGAACTGGAGTGGCTTGCAGAACAGGTACGAAACCGTCAGTTCCGCAGAGAAGAGAAAGCCTGCGCTTATAAGCTGGTGGGTGATGTCAGGATGAAACAGGGACAGACCAGGGAGGCTTTTGCAAATTATAAGAAAGCACTGGAATATGAGATGCCTTCTTATGTAAGAACAGAGCTGTACCGTATTTTTATCAATGATCTGAACGATGGCAGCAGACAGGCGAAAAGCTTTGGAAAGAAGACGGATATTACAGTTGTGCTTGATAAATGGCTTGATAAATATGAAAGTATTGAAGATATTAAGAAGATCGTGCAGACTGTAACTGTTAAGTGACATCAATAGAAATGGAGTAAAGAGTTGAACAAAAAACAAAAGGTGATTTTATCATTATTACAGGAAATCGATGAAATATGCCGCCGGAATAAAATAGAATATTACCTCTCTCCACGACTGACACTCTGCGCAGTGGAAGGGCATCCTTTCCCACAGAATCCCATGTTTGGAGTTGTGCTGATGAAAACAGCGGATATGGAACGGTTCCGTCTGGCTGTGGATGAAGATCCAAGGGAAAAGAGAGCACTGGAATCCATGAAGAGCCACAAATGGTTCTCAGGATTTTATCTGAGATACACCAATACAGATACTCTGTGCCTGAATCTGGACAACACCAGAGACTACGCATTCCCGGGAATAGGAGTCAGTATTTTTCCGCTCAGAACGCCGGCAGCTTCTGTAAAAGCAGAACGCAGATTATCCAGAGATGAGAATGCATGGACAGAGCTCTGTCATATCAACTATGCAGATAGAAATTTCAGGAGCAGGGTGAACCGTACAATTATGCGGCTGCAGTGCATGATAACCGGGCGCCAGGGACAGGCTGCACATTTGTATGACAGGCTTGTCAGATCCTGCCAGCAGCCCGGAGCAAATAAATATATCCTCAAAAGAAGAAAACAGACTACCGTTTTCCCTGCAGAAATTTTTGCGGAGAGTAAACGTGTCACTCTGGAAGGTGCAGAACTCCAGGTTCCGGCAAAAACCGCAGAGTATCTTACCATAAGCTATGGAAAGAATTATAAAGATGCAAAGGAACCCCGCTATGTGACACCCATTGCGCTGGTGGTCAGTGCGAGGGTAAGCTATACACAGTTCTGGAAAGAATCCGGAAACTTTGAGAAATACTGTAAAGAGCGAATGAAAAATGCCCGCAAACTTGCCAGAAGCAGGCGGCACAAAGACTATTTCAATGAATGCTGGGATTATGTAGAGTTCTGTGGGGAGCGCCTGAATTTGAGTGTTTCCTATGAGAAGCAGAAAGACTACATTAAGAACTTGTATAAGAATGAAGATTATATGACACTTGAGAGGGTATTTCGTCCCTATTTCAAGATGATGCAGAAGAGTCTGCAGAAGAATGAACTCTTTGCAGAGGACGAAGAGATTTTTGACATCTATGTAGACGTACTGGAGAAAACAGGAAAGACAGTACAGAGAAGTAAGATCGGCACGCTGATCTGACGGGAGGGAACATGAAACTTTCAGATTATATTGTTACGTTTTTGCAGAAAAAAGGAATCCGCCATTTCTTCGGCTATCAGGGAACCATGATCGCACATCTGGTAGACTCCATTGAGAGAAATCCGGAGACAGAGAATCATTCCGGTTACAATGAACAGGGGGCAGCTTTTGCAGCCTGCGGATACGCACAGGCGAAGGAAGAATGTGCCTGCGCCTATGCGACCAGCGGACCGGGAGCCATCAACCTTCTGAGTGGTGTGGCAGATGCCTATTACGACTCTCTGCCTGTGATCTTTCTCACAGGACAGCTGAACACTTATGAGTATTCAGGGATTAAGAGGCTGCGTCAGCAGGGATTCCAGGAGACAGATATTGTGGCAATGGCGAAACCGATCACCAAATATGCTGTTCAGATACGAAACCCTGAGGATATTGTGGAGGAATTAAATAAAGCATACCATATTGCAACCACAGGACGCAGAGGACCGGTGCTCATCGATCTTCCCATGAATATCCAGAGAAGTGAAGTGGAGAATCCGGTCTATGACATGACTTTTGAGGACAAACATACAGATGCAGTTGCAGCACAGCAGGCGGCAGATACGATTCTGGAAGCACTGGAACAGGCAAAACGTCCGGTGATCATGCTGGGCCATGGCGTGGACAGCAGCTTCAGCCAGCAGAAACTGATCCGCTTTGCACAGAAGAGACAGATTCCGATCATCACCAGCGTTTTGGCGAAATCAGTTCTGGGATACGACCATCCGCTGAATTTCGGGTGCATCGGCGGTGCCTATGGACACCGTTATGCAAATATGATCGCCAATGCAAAAAGCGATCTGCTTCTCTGTTTTGGCATTTCTCTGTGTACCAGGCAGATCGGAACCAAAGTACATGAATTTGCCAGAGGTGCAAAGATCATACGTATAGATATTGATCCATACAATCTTCAGAGAGATATCCATGAGAATGGTATCAATGAAGTGAAGCTGCAAGCAGAGACAGGTGCAGTAATCGATTGTCTTGCAAAAGTAGCAGCTCCGGATACAGAGGGGATCAGTGACTGGCTGAATGTCTGCACAGAGATTAAGGAAAATCTTCAGGCAGTTGATGATGCCACGCCGGAAAGATATCCGAACCGTATGATTGCAGACCTCAGTGATATGCTGGAGGATACCTCCGCAATCGCAGTGGATGTAGGACAGCATATGGTGTGGAGTTACCAGTCATTCAAGAATCATGAAGGACAGAAACTTCTCTTCTCCGGCGGACATGGAGCTATGGGCTACGGGCTTCCGGCAGCTATCGGAGCGTATTATGCAACCGGAAAACCGACCGCCTGCATCTGCGGAGACGGTGCACTCCAGATGAATATCCAGGAACTGGAGTGGGTGAAGAGAGAGAATCTTCCTGTTAAGATCATGGTTATGAATAATGAAGCACTTGGCATGATCCGTCACCTGCAGAGAGATTATTTTGACTGTCTGTTCGCAGGAACCACAGACGGCTGCGGTTTTGCTTCCTGTAATTTCGCAGAGGTGGCAAAGGCTTACGGCATTCCCGCACTGAGAATGCTCTGCGATGCAGTCAGAGAAGAAGCACCGGAATTTCTGGAAGGGGAAGGCCCGAAACTTCTGGAAGTTATGCTGGAGCATGGAACTTTTGCATATCCCAAGACCTGTCTGGGTGAACCGATCCATAATCAGCAGCCATATGCACCGAAGGAAGTTTATGACAGACTGATGGAATTGTAGGAGTGAAGAATATATTTCGGTAATGTGGAATATATAATATAGAAGGAATTTTTTTGCAGGCAGTCCGTTTTATGGAAGTGGGGAGACTCCCGCATGACAGAGAACAGATCTATCTGTATTATAGATGAATAAAAAGAGGGAATACAAAATGAGCAAGGTAACAGTGATCACAGGCGGCACCTCCGGAATCGGACGCGGTATTGTGGAGAAGATACTGGCAAACTCAGCAGAAGATGATCTGATCTTTGCCACTTACGCTCACAATGCATATAAAGCCAATGAATTCTGGGACAGCCTGAAACCGGAAGACCAGGAGAAGCTTATTATTCTGAAAGCGGACATGTCTTCCTATGACGATATGATGAATTTCGTCGGAGAAGTAAAAGAGAAAGCAGGACATGTAGACTGGCTGATCAGCAATGCGGGAATCAGCACTTACGATAAATTTCAGGATTACACTTTCGAGGAATGGAATAATATCGTAAATACCAACCTGTCTGTACCTGTATTTATGGTCAAAGAATTTATGTCTGTTATGACAGAAGGCGGAAGAGTACTCTTCATGGGTTCCTATGCAGGGCAGCAGGCATACTCCTCCTCTCTGGTATACGGCGTGACCAAGGCTGCCATCCACTTCCTTACCAAATCGCTGGTAAAGGAATTTGAGCCAAAAGGCATCACAGTCAATGCCATTGCCCCCGGTTTCATCCAGACGCCCTGGCATGAGAACCGCACACCGGAAAGCTACGAACGCATCAACCGCAAGATCGCATTGCACAGATTCGGTGAGATCAAAGACGTGGCGGATATGGCGTACAGTATACTTACTAATAACTACATGAATGGAAGTATTGTGGACATCCATGGCGGGTATGATTATTTCTGATAAAGTTCAACAGAAGAAAAATATTTCTGGAGAGCTATGGCAGATCGGAGAAAAGGATATGGGTATTCTCAGAAGAAATACCATACGGCGTCGGATAGCTGCGTTTCCTGTAAAAAATATGCGATGAAATATAGGCATAAATAATAAGAAAAGACTTGACTTAGGCATGCCATGTGTGATAAACTTGACAAGCGACATGGAAGTTAGGTCTTTTTTTTATGCCCGAAAAGATGACGGATACATCGTCCGGCATGAGGAAAATGACCATGCAAATGAAAACACTGGAGGTGGAAGTTGTGCGCGTTAAGATTACATTAGCATGTACCGAGTGCAAGCAGCGTAACTACAATATGACTAAGGAGAAAAAGAACCATCCTGAGAGAATGGAAACTCAGAAATATTGTAAGTTCTGCCGCAAACACACTCTGCATAAGGAAACAAAGTAATCCAAGGTAACTGGACGAAACAGTTACTCACAGAGAATTGTGAGGTCAGGCTATGCAAGGAAATGAAAAATCTGCTGGCAAGAGCCAGAAGAAGAGTTGGTTTCAGGGACTTCAGTCAGAATTCAAGAAGATTGTCTGGACAGACCGCAATGAACTGATTAAGCAGACTATCGTGGTAGTTTGCGTGTCGATCGTGCTTTGCGTACTGATCAGCGTCATGGATTCATTTATTCTCGAAGGCATTAATCTTTTAATGAAATAAGGATAAGGTGATTGTATGTCAGAAGCGAAATGGTATGTTGTTCATACTTATTCCGGGTATGAGAACAAAGTAAAAGTCGATATTGAAAAAACCATCGAAAACAGACACCTGGAAGACCAGATCCTTGAAGTTCGTGTTCCGCTGCAGGAAGTGGCTGAGCTGAAAAACGGGGCTCTGAAACAGGTTCAGAAGAAAATGTTTCCTGGCTATGTACTTCTCAACATGGTTATGAATGACGATACATGGTATGTTGTCCGTAACACCAGAGGTGTGACAGGCTTCGTTGGACCAGGGTCCAAGCCGGTACCGTTGACCGAGGAAGAGATGCTTCCTCTTGGTATCAAGAAAGAGGAAATTCAGGTCGATTTCGCAGAGGGTGATACAGTTGTTGTCACAGGCGGTGCCTGGAAAGATACCGTTGGTGTTATCACTGCCCTTAATGTGCAGAAACAGACAGCAACGATCAATGTTGAACTTTTCGGCCGCGAAACGCCGGTAGAAATTAGTTTCGCAGAAATCAAACAGATGTAACAAGCAAAGGTAACAATATCGTGGGAGGGACCATAAACCCCCGCCAATACCACATAGGAGGTGCCGAAAAATGGCAAAGAAAGTAACAGGATATATCAAATTACAGATTCCGGCTGGTAAAGCAACTCCAGCACCACCTGTAGGTCCAGCTCTTGGACAGCACGGTGTAAATATCGTTCAGTTCACAAAAGAGTTCAATGCAAGAACAGCAGATCAGGGAGACTTAATCATTCCTGTAGTTATCACTGTTTATGCAGACAGAAGTTTCAGCTTCATAACCAAAACTCCGCCGGCTGCAGTTCTTCTTAAGAAAGCTGCTAAGATCAAATCCGGTTCCGGCGTACCGAACAAGACAAAAGTTGCTAAGGTTACTAAAGCTCAGGTTCAGGAAATCGCTGAACTTAAGATGAAAGACTTAAATGCAGCATCCCTTGAAGCAGCTATGAGCATGATCGCTGGTACTGCAAGAAGTATGGGAATCGAAGTAGTTGATTAATTTTAATATTAAATAGTAAGTGGGAGGGCGTTCCCCGCAAATACCACAGGAGGTTATAGAAATGAAACGAGGAAAGAAATACGTGGAAGCTGCTAAAGCAGTAGACCGCGCTACATTATATGATACCGCAGAAGCTATCAGCTTAGTTAAAAAAGCTGCAGTTGCTAAATTTGACGAAACTATCGAAGTTCATATCCGTACAGGCTGCGATGGACGTCATGCAGACCAGCAGATCCGTGGTGCAGTAGTTCTGCCACATGGTACTGGTAAAAAAGTTCGTGTTTTAGTATTCGCTAAAGATGCTAAAGCTGAAGAAGCAAAAGCAGCAGGTGCTGAATTCGTAGGAGCTGAGGATCTTATTCCGAAGATTCAGAACGAAGGATGGTTAGACTTTGACGTTGTTGTTGCAACTCCAGATATGATGGGTGTTGTAGGTCGTCTTGGTCGTGTACTTGGACCGAAAGGTTTAATGCCAAACCCGAAAGCTGGTACAGTAACAATGGACGTTACTAAAGCAGTTCACGATATCAAAGCAGGTAAGATTGAGTACCGTCTTGATAAAACCAACATCATTCATGTTCCGGTTGGTAAAGCATCCTTTACAGAGGAACAGTTAAGCGACAACTTCCAGACGCTGATCGATGCTATCGTTAAGGCTAGACCAAGCACACTGAAAGGTCAGTATTTAAAGAGCGTTGTTATTGCTCCGACAATGGGACCTGGTGTGAAGATCAACCCGATGAAATTAGCATAATAGATTTTAGCAATTTAAGACTCTCGGAGATGCTCCGGGGGTCTTTTTGCGTTTCTTTTTGGGGGTGGCGGGTATGGGGACGCACAGAAAACAAATATTTTCCTGTGCTGTACAATGGTTTCGCGGGCGGGGGAAAACGGAAAGGTATTGGAGATAGGGAGAAAGATGCAATGTATGGGTGTGCAGGAATGGAAGATTACAGGATTTGGTAAGGGTGTGTTATAGTAGGGGGATGAATTAGAGATTTGTTAGATATATTTTTTCTGAGTAATGTTATAGAGGCAGACAGGAGGCGTTATTGTGGCTTGCAGGAGACAGAAAAAGAGCGGTGGAAGAAGTTATGCGTGGAGATACCGGGGCAGGATTGTGGCTTGTGTGTTTGTTGAGGTGATCATTATCTGTGCGCTGGTTATCATGATCGGATGGAATAAGGGCGTGAAGGAGTGGTTTGAGCAGTTTGAGCAGCCGGTTCTGAAGGAAGTGGATATCAGTGGTATCAACAGTCCGAATGCGATCCTGATGCAGGCCAGGGGAGGTAAGATTCTGGGTGAGATTAACGGGGAGGCTCAGATTTATCCGGCTTCTATGACGAAGATTATGACTGTGATATTGGGGATTGAGAATTTTGATGATCTGGATGAGAAAATTACTCTGACGAATGAGATGTTCACCGGATTATATGAGCAGGATGCTACACAGGCAGGTTTTCAGCCGGGGGAAGAGGTTCGGGTGATTGATCTTCTCTATGGTGCGATGTTGCCTTCGGGGGCAGAGTGCTGTATTGCGCTGGCAGATACGATCAGTGGTTCAGAGGCGGATTTTGCGGATCTGATGAATAAGAAAGCAAGGAAGCTTGGAATGGAGAATACTCATTTCTGTGATTCTACAGGACTGCATAATCCGGATCATTACAGTACGGTTAAGGATATTGCTGTTTTGATGAAGTATTGCATTAAGAATGATACGTTTCGTGAGATTGTGGAGACCTCTAGACATTCTACCGGAGTTACAAATATCCACCCGGATGGAATTACTTACTACAGTACAATGTTTAAAAATCTGTCTGATCCGACAGTCACAGGTGGAAAAATCCTCGGTGGCAAGACCGGCTATACCAGTGAGGCAGGGCACTGTCTGGTGAGTTTTGCAGAGATTGAGGGCAGGGAATATATCTTTGTTTCCGCAGGTGCTTCAGGAGCAGATGGAAATACGATTCCGCATATTCAAGATGCTGTGACTGTTTATAACAGGGTTGGTGCGGCGATTGAGGAGAAGATGAATGATAATAACAAATAGAATGTCAGATGTTACTGTTCACACACCACTATCCCGTGAGGTGTTTTGACATGAACATGCCAAAATCCCGAGACATACAAGCCAAAATTCCATTGCCGCAGGTAATCTGGAATGAATTTTGGCTATGTTACTGAGAACGGAGTGAACAGTAACTGTCAGATTATTTTGCATCGTATGTTTATGGATTTTTTATAGACATATTTTTATAGATATGATATAATCAATCACATACAAAAGAACGATACGGGCTAAGGAGGAGGTGGGATTGGTGACGGACAGACAAATACTGGAAGCCGTTTTGACGGAGGTCAGAGAACTTGGAACGCGAATGGATGGATTCGAAAGCCAAATGGATAAATTCGAAAGCCAGATGAACCGAATGGAAGAAAGTCAGAAGCGTTTTGAAGAAGAGACCAGAAATAACTTTGCAGATATCAAACTGCATTTGGAGAACATAACGGACAGGAATATTTCTATCCTTGCAGAGAATCATCTGAATCTTATCAATAAGATGGATGTGTCGGCTACCTGGATGAACAGGATTATGATTAATGAGGTTAAGATGAATGCTTTGACAGATCAGGTTGCCAGACTTCAGGCGAAATCCAGTTAAGCTTCCAATGATGAAAATACGAACGGATAAAAAGGGAGAACCATTGAGGTTCTCCCTTTAAAAGGTTTATTTTATGCGATTTTCCGATAGAATTATTCTCCGAAGTATCTCTTAAGAAGACCAGCGAATGCTTTTCCGTGTCTTGCTTCATCTCTTGCCATTTCATGAACTGTATCATGGATAGCGTCAAGGTTAGCAGCTTTTGCACGTTTAGCGAGGTCTGTTTTACCAGCTGTAGCACCGTTCTCGGCTTCTACACGCATCTGAAGGTTTTTCTTTGTGCTGTCTGTTACAACTTCACCTAATAATTCAGCGAATTTAGCAGCATGTTCTGCTTCTTCATAAGCTGCTTTTTCATAGTATAAACCGATTTCCGGATATCCTTCTCTGTGAGCAACTCTTGCCATTGCAAGATACATACCAACTTCAGAGCATTCACCCTGGAAGTTTGCTCTTAAATCAGCCATGATGTCTTCGCTGGATCCCTGAGCAACACCTACAACGTGTTCAGCAGCCCATGACATTTCGCCATCCTGCTTTACGAATTTATCAGCCGGTGCCTTACATACAGGACAGGCTTCCGGAGCTTTCTCACCTTCATAAACATAACCACATACACTACATACCCATTTTGTCATAATTAAAATCTCCTTTTCTTTTTAATGAATTTATTAGGGATGCCAGAAAATAAATTGATTATCTCAGCATCGTTTAGTTCTTACTGCTTTCCGTCTGTGCGGTAGAAAAAGTAATTTTTTAATAATAGTAATTATTACTGTTTTCTGTGATTTTAGATTACCATACTTGATTGAAAAAGTCAAGTTTAATTTTAGCTTTTTTGCAACTTTTTATCATTAGTTGTTATTCCCAATTTGGTCACTAATGATGTAAGCAAAAACTACTTTGAACTATCAGAGTTGCCTTCTGTCTCTTTCAGGCAGTCCTCACACAAGCCGAAGAATCTGGCACTGTAATCAGTAATCTTTCCTTTGAAGTTCTCACCTGCAAGATCCATAATGTGGTGAATTCCCTCGCTCTCAAGGTCGATGATCCGCTCACATCTGATACACATGAAGTGGCAGTGCCTCTCGGTCCGCCCGTCAAAGTGATCCGCTCCGGCGAAAGAGGAAAGCTTCTTAATCTCTCCCAGATCAGCCAGCAGAGATAAGTTGCGATATACCGTACCGAGGCTGATATTCGGATAGATGAGCTTCATATTCTCATATACCACATCGGCAGTAGGATGATCTGTTCTGGTTCTTAGAAACTCTTTAATCGATTCCCTCTGACGGCTGTATTTCAGTGTCGCCATGGTATTCCTCCCTTCCCTGTTTACTCGCAAATGATTTATCATAACTGTTCAGGATAGTTGCAGTTATAATCTGTTCAATAACGATAATCATTACTGATATTGATACTATACAATATTGGACTGAAATTGTCAAGATATAAAATTATTATTTTATAGAATTGTTATAGTTTGGTTACTGTTCACACACCACTATCCCGCGAGGTGTTTTGGCATGAATATGCCAAAATCCCGAGACATACAAGCCAAAATTACATTGCCGCAGGCAATCTAGAATGAATTTTGGCTGCGTTACTGAGAACGGAGTGAACAATAACGATGTGGGTTTACAAATCCACCAAAATGTGCTATATTTTCCCTATAACAGGAAATAACTATTTCCTATAGCTAACAGCGTTCCATGATCACAGAGCGGAGTGCTGTCACGAAATAACACAAACTCATTGAAGAAGAGAGTAGATCCGCAGACCGTATTACAGAGAAATCCCCATGGATCATATATCACAGATTCAAAGGCTGAGAGGGATATGCAAGGAGCAGGTTGAAGATGGCTTCCGAGAGGCACTGCTGAGAGCCAACAGCTTTAGGCAGCGACAGGCACGCCTGTTACAGCGTAGAGGTATCACAACGTACCTCCCAAGGTTTCCCTGCGCGAGCCCGGAAACGAACAGAAGTGGTAACACGGGTAATACTCGTCTTCTCAGATAATCTGAGGAGACGTTTTTTATGTTATAGGAAATTACTTTGTAATGTTCCTATAACATAAAAAAGCCCTCCGGGCAGGATCACACTGCGACAGAGAGGAATTATTTCCCCCAACAGCAGTTCCTTCCTACCATGAAGAATTTATGTTTTTCTTCCATAAATAAGGAGCAGTTGTTACCATTTTTAAACACCAGCTTCGGAAAATATAATTGTTTTCTGTGCATTTGCAGGGAGTGTAGCAACTCTTAGTGCCTGGAAATCTGCGTTATTCGAAAAAATCTCACTGTCTGAGCGAAGCGAGTTTGAGATTTTTTCGAATGGTTTTAGCTGATTTTCAGACACTTAGAGTTCCTAGTGTGTCGACAAGTTGATTTCTCGAACAATCTTGCGTCTAAATTTCTTATTTCCGCGTTGTCGTCGGTCGCCGTAGCCACCGCTACGCCTCCTTCCTCCGCCTTGAAATAAAAAATTTATCCTGCAAGATTGTTTCAAGAATCAACTTGTCGGCACACTGGTTATTATCTATTGCTTTTCGCATTATAAGTAGTCAGAGAATTTTCCTATTTTCATACAAATTATTTTTAAATACACTTATTCAATCCATTTTTAGGTATATTCAACTATATACATAATAAATCAATCCTGTACTCGACTGAAATATTTTAAATATACTTGTTTTTCCTGTTCTTGGATTGTAACGCTTTCCACCGCCTATACATCTACTGGTTGCTGATTTATATGGATGAAATGTATCTGTTCTGGAATACTGATTATATTGATGTGTTTGCACTATTCCTGCATTTGTACTTGAAGAAACTAAATTCCCACCGGTTCCATATACAGCATTAAATGTATTTTCTGGAATTCGTGGCAAATCTTTTCCTCCTATAGCCCCAGCTAAACTTCCTATCCCTGCAGTTCCAACAAAAGCTGTTGCTGAATTAATCGCTATTTCAAGCATCGTTCCTCCATTATTCCAAGCCGACCAGCCAGCATAAATAGCACTAGAGCGTGTCTGAAAAACATTTTAAATTGTTTATTTTAACCAAATTAATATTGAGGCGATACAAATAAATCCCAAGTAGGTTGCAGCTAATTTGTCATAACGTGTAGCGATTCGTCGGAATGCTTTTAATTTCAGAAAATACTTTTCTACTAAATGGCGTTCTTTGTATAACCACCAATCACAATGACGTTCAAATTTAGCTCCCTTTCGGGATGGAATGGTTGGCTCTCCACCGCGGGCGTACACATAATCAAGTAATTTATTACTGTCATATCCTCGGTCAGCTAACACATTGCTTCCGTTTATTTCAATTTGATCGAGCAAAGGGATTGCATAATTGATATCATTACGCTGTCCCTCACTGATCATTAAATAAACTGGATATCCATAGGCATCTACTGCCGCATGGATTTTGGTGCTGGCTCCTCCACGGCTATGCCCGATTTCATTTGAAGGCCCCCTTTTTTGCACCGGCACTATGCTGGTGCGCCTGGATAATAGAAGCATCAATGGATAATTCTTCCAATTCTGCTTCAAGACTTAAAATACGGAAAATATTATCAAGGATACCATCATCGAT
>ERZ1106976.2263-NODE-2263-length-17513-cov-8.239718_pt1 | contig 17513 bp, 17 predicted proteins | sample MGYA00403687_ERZ1106976 | MGnify/ENA primary metagenome ERZ1106976 (study PRJEB35170, sample SAMEA104062446) | human gut metagenome | biome: human gut; feature: human-associated habitat; material: faeces | place: Denmark | collected 2013-02-22 ... | reverse complement strand
CGATGGCGTCGATCTCGTCGATGAACACGATGCAGGGGGCCTTCTCCTTGGCCTGATCGAACAGGTCGCGCACCTTGGAGGCGCCCATGCCCACGAACATCTCCACGAATTCGGAGCCGGACATGGAGAAGAAGGGCACGTTGGCCTCACCGGCCACGGCCTTGGCCAGCATGGTCTTGCCGGTGCCCGGAGGGCCGACAAGCAGGATGCCCTTTGGCATGGACGCGCCGATCTCCTTGTACTTGCTGGGGTCGTGGAGGTAGTTGACCACCTCCTGCAGGTTCTCCTTGGCCTCGTCCTCGCCGGCTACGTCGTCAAACTTGATGCCCTCGGCGGACTTGACGTAGACCTTGGCGCTGGACTTGCCCATGTTGAACATCATGGAGTTTCCGCCGCCCATTTTCTTCATCATGCTGCGGGAGATGACCTGCCCGATGCCGATGAACAGGAGCAGCGGCAGCACCCAGGCCAGGATATCCAACAGCACCGAGCTCTGCTGGATCTCCTCGCCGGTGGTGGACACGTCCGCGTCCAGCAGACGCTGCACCAGACCGTCGTCGGGGACGATGGCGGTCTTGTAGACGGACGTCTCCTCCTTGTCCGTAAACAGGATGCGGTTGCTTTGCTGCTGGATCTCCACGCGGCCCAGCTGGCCCTGCTCCGTCATGGACACGAAGGTGTTGTAGTCCACCTCCTTGATCTGATGCTCCGCCAGCCACGGCATGGCCAGCAGATTGAACAGCAGCAGTACCAGCAGCGCCACGATATAGTAGTAGAGCAGCGGTTTCTTAGGGGTCTTTACCTCATTCATGAAGTCATCTCCTTGTCGCCATATTTTGCAAAGTATTATAGCCGTGCCGCTGCGCAAAGTCAAATGTCAATGCGGCGGAAATGTGTGAATCTTCCCTGAACGGCATCGCTGCCGGGAACTTATTGCATATTTTGTGAACAGACTGTGCTGTTTTTGTGAATATTAGCACTCTCCTCTTGACAGTGCTAAAATTGGCGTTATAATAAGGCCGAACCTTGAGAGAGGGGGGCGAGAGAGTCCCTCCGGAGAGGCTCGAGCATGTTGATACAATGAGGGTAATGTAGAGACGGCGCACTCCAAGGCGCGCCGCAGTACGAATGGAGGTATGACATATGTTGCCCAGCATTTTTGGTGAGAACCTGTTTGATGATTTCTTTTCCGATCCCTTTGGCATGATGATCCCGCAGGGCCGCGATCCCCTGTACGGCAAGCACGCCAAGAACCTGATGAAGACCGATGTCCGCGAGACGGAGGGCACCTACGAGCTGGATGTTGACCTGCCCGGCTTCACCAAGGACGAGGTGAACGTGGAGCTGAAGAACGGCTATCTGACCATTCAGGCCGCCAAGGGTCTGGATAAGGATCAGTCCGACAAGAAGGGCAAGTACATCCGTCAGGAGCGCTATGCCGGTGTGTGCAGCCGCACGTTCTATGTGGGCGAGGAGGTAGAGCCGGAGGATGTGACCGCCAAGTTTGAAAACGGCATCCTGCAGCTGTCCATCCCCAAGGCCGCCAAGAAGCAGCTGCCCAAGAACACCAGCGTCACCATCGGCTGATGTGAGAGCAAAAAAATGACCCGCTTTTTTGCGGGTCATTTTTTGCTCTTTTGTGCAGCGCCTGCAGGCTCAATTCGCCTGCCAGCTTGAACAGCGCGTCTGCCATGACCTGCTCCGGCGGCAGTCCGCCGGCGGACAGGCCGACCTTCCGATAGAATTCGTACACGGCGCTGTCCACCGTGATGGTCACTTTTTCCATTTTTTCTATCCCCCTGCATCATGATAGGACTGAAACCAGTCCCATTATAACACGACATCATTCTACAATCAAGAAAAAGAGGACTTATTTCAGTCCGGATTTGCGAGGTGCAGAATGGCGCAGAAGATCAAGCAGGACGAGATACGCATCGGGGAAAATATCCGGCGGGTGCGGCTTGAAAGGGGCATCGGACAGACGGAGCTGGTGCGGATGCTCCAGCTGGCGGGCGTGGAGATGACCCGCGAGACGCTGGTGAAGATCGAGCGCGGCATCCAGCACATTCAGGCCGTACAGCTGCGCGCCCTGCGGGACGCGCTGGACACCAGCTATGACGAACTGCTGAAATAAAAAAGTGTTCTGCCCGTGGGGCAGAACACTTTTTATTTCTTTTTTCACCACATCTGCGCGGCGAGGATGCTCTTTTTATAGCTGGCCCGGAAGTAGAGATACTCCGCAATGCCGGTGATGGCCCACGAGAAGATGTACAGCAGGTACAGAGACGGCACCGTGTGGAAGTAAGCAAACACCGTGTAGATCCACACCACCCGGAACACGCAGGAGCCCATGATGACCATGACGGTGGGGGCGATGCTCTTTCCGATGCCCCGGGAGGCGGCGATGCTGGCGTCCATCAGCGCGCCGATGCCGTAGGAGAAGGCCATGATCCGCAGACGATCCATACCGGCATCAATGACCTCCGGCTTGTCGGCAAACAGGCCCAGGAACTGCCGCCCGAACAGCAGCATCAGGCCGCCGAATATCGCGCCGGTGAGGAAGGCGTACAGCATGCTGATGAAGTAGCTTTTCAGGATGCGCTCCTTGCGGCCCGCGCCCCAGTTGCGGCTGACGAAGCTGGCGCAGGCGGTGTAGAACGCCGCCATCATATTGAACACCAGCGTGTCGGCGTTGGCGGCAGCCGCCGCACCGGAGACGGTGATCTCGTCGAAGGAGTTCAAGCCCGCCTGCACGAACAGGTTGGCCACGGCGAAGATGGCGTTCTGCAGGCCGGAGGGGATGCCGATCATCAGGATGCGCTTGGCTGCCGCCTTGTGGAGCCGCAGCTTCCGCATGTCCAGACGGCAGGCGTCCTGCCGCCGCAGCAGGTGGACAAAGATCAGGACGGCGGACACCCACTGGGCGATGGCGCTGGCGATGGCCACGCCCTCGGCGGACATATTGCACCCGATGACGAACACCAGATTCAGAATGACGTTGAGCACGCCGGCCACGGACAGGTAGATCAGCGGACGCTTGGTGTCGCCCGTGGCGCTGAGGATGCCGTTGCCGCAGTTGTAGATGCCCATGCCCGGCAGGCCCAGCGCGTAGATGCGCATATACAGCACCGCGCCGGGGAGGAACTCCTCCTTGGTGTTCAGCAGCCGCAGCATCGGCTCGGCAAAGAACAGGCAGATCAGGCACACCAGCAGTCCGGTGCCCAGACAGAGCAGCAGGGAGGTATGGGTGGTGCGCTCCACGCCCTCGTCATCGCCGATGCCCAGCCAGCGGGCCACGGCCACGTTGACACCCGCGCCCATGCCGATGAGCAGCCCGGTAAACAGGGACACCAGCGTGGTGGTGGAGCCCACCGCGCCCAGCGCGATATAGGTGTTGTAGGCGTACTTGCCGGCGATAGCCACGTCGCTGAGGTTGAACAGCACCTCCAGCACCTGCGTCATCATCAGCGGCAGGCTGAACAGCAGGATATTTTTCCACAGGGAGCCGCTGGTCATTTCGACTTTCTTCATACTGTACCTCCTCACCTCCGGCGACCGGATCGATCATCTGTATATGCAATATAGCACAGCCTTCACAGGGCTGCAAGAGCAGAGTATAACACCGCCCGCAGGGCAAAGCAAGCACATTTACCAACAGACTTTCCCACGGAAAAACCGGGGCGGATTGTGCACAATGTATCCCTATACGGAAAAACCGGTGGATTTTTCGCCCTCGCATGTGCCGTATTTTGAAATTTTGCGCTGCCTGTTGCCCCGGCGCGCCGGATGTGGTATGCTGGACGCAGTAAACGAGAGGAGCCGCCTATGAAACTCATCCTGATTGACATCGACAATACGCTGCTGGACTTCGACGCCTACATCCGTCAGACCATGGAGGAGGGCTTCGCCCACTTCGGCCTGCGGCCCTACGAGCCATGGATGTACGACGTGTTCCACCGGGAGAACAACAAGCTGTGGCGGCAGATCGAGGAGGGCACCCTGACGTTCCCGGAGCTGGAGAAGATCCGCTGGAGCAACGTATTCGCCGCGCTGGACATGGACTTCGACGGCCCGACGTTCGAGCGGTACTTCCGCGCCGCCCTCCATGAGAGCGCCATCCCCGTGCCCGGCGCGCAGGAACTGCTGGACGCCCTGCGCGGCAGGTATACGCTGGCCGCCGCCAGCAACGGCCCCTACGAGCAGCAGCTGCACCGGCTGGCGCTGGCGGGCATGAAGGACTGCTTCGCCTATTTCTTCATCTCCCAGCGCATCGGTGCGTCCAAGCCGTCGCCGGTGTTCTTCGACGCCGCCTTCCGGGAGGTCAACGAAGGGCGCGGGACGCCTGTTTCCCCGGCGGATGCCGCCATCATCGGCGACTCCCTGACCTCCGACATGGCCGGTGGCCGGGGGTACGGGCTCAAGACCGTTTACTACCGCCGTCCCGGCGCGGCCCCTGCCGACGGCAGCGTGGACGTGACCGTGGAGGATCTCCGGGATATCCCCGCTCTGCTGTAAAAAAAGAGATGCATGCCCCCGGCATGCATCTCTTTTTTTACGCTTTCGGCGTCAGCAGCGCCGTCCGGTGCCGCAGGTAATAGCCGTACCCGGCGATGTCCGCCAGCAGCCACCCGATGGGGATGGCCGCCCAGATGCCAGCCTCACCCACCGGCCCCGCCAGCGCGTAGGCCAGCGCTACACGGGTGCCCAGCGAGATGACCGTCAGCACCACGCTCATGCCGGGGCGCTGCACCGCGCGGTAGAACCCGTACAGCAGGAACAGGCAGCCGATCCCGGCGTAGAACGCCCCCTCGATGCGGAGGTAGAGGACACCGGCGGCGATGACCTCTGTTTCGCCCGCCTGCACGAAAAGCCCCATCAACGGCCGGGCGAACAACACCACCAGCGCCGCCACGGCGCAGGAGAACGCGGCGCTCACCGCCGTGGCCCGCCGCAGCCCCTGCCGCAGCCGCTCCGGCTGACCGGCGCCGTAGTTCTGGGCCGCGAAGGTGGAGAAGGCGTTGCCGAACTCCTGCACCGGCAGATAGGCGAAGGCGTCGATCTTCACGGCGGCGGCAAACGCCGCCATCACCACCGGCCCGAAGCTGTCCACCAGCCGCTGCACCAGCAGGATGCCGAAGTTCATGGCCGACTGCTGCACGCAGGTCAGAAGAGACAGATCCAGCAGCTCCCGGAGGATACGCCGGTCAAACCGGAAGTCCGTCCGCCGGGGCAGCAGCTCCCGGCAGCGCCGCAGGGCGTATACCGTCAGGCCCAGTCCGGCGGCGTACTGGGCGATGACGGTGGCCGCCGCCGCACCGGCGACGCCCCACCGGCACACCAGCACGAACAGCAGGTCGAGCCCCACGTTCAGCAGCGCCGCGCCGCCCAGGAACCACAGGGGCGCGGCGGAGTTGCCCGCCGCCCGCAGCAGGCAGGCAAAGAAGTTGTACAGGAACGTGGCCGCCAGTCCCACGAAGATGATGCGCAGATACCCGGCCATGTCGCCCCGCAGCGTCTCCGGCACCTGCAAAAACCGCAGAATGGGGGAGAGCAGGGCGTACACCAGAGCCGTCAGCACCGCCGTCACCGCGCCGATAAGGCACAGTGCCAGCGCAGCGGCGCGGCGCAGCGCCGCCATGTCCCCTCGTCCGATACAGATGGCGAACAGCGCCCCCGCGCCCATGGCAAGACCCAGAAACACGGAGGTCAGGAACGTCGTCAGCGTGAACGCGGAGCCTACCGCCGCCAGTGCGTCCCGTCCCAGCGCCCGCCCCACGATAAGGGTGTCCGCCACATTATATAATTGCTGCAGCAGGCTTCCCGCCATCATGGGCAGCGCGAACAGCAGCAGACTGCGGGTGATGCCGCCCCCGGTCATATCCCGATACATAAAAACTCCCTGTACAAAGGAACGAGAGCCGAAGGCTCCCGTTCCTCATTTCATGTGTCCGCTCAATAGCCGAAGATCATGGAGCGCTTGATGTCCGCCAGACAGTGGGCGCCGCACATGGCCATGGTGTCGGCCAGCTCGGCCTTCAGCTTGTCCACATAGACCTGCACGCCCTCGGCGCCGCCGCCGTAGACCATGTTCACGAAGGGACGGCCGATGAGCACGGCGTCCGCGCCCAGTGCCAACGCCTTGAATACATCCATGCCGGTGCGGATGCCGCCGTCCACCAGAATGGTCATCCGACCGCCCACCGCGTCGGCGATGGCGGGCAGCACCTCCGCCGTGGCGGGGCACTGATCCAGCACGCGGCCGCCGTGGTTGCTGACCACGATGCCGCTGGCCCCGGCCTCCAGCGCCTTCTTCGCGCCGGCCACCGTCATGATGCCCTTGAGGATAAAGGGCTTCTCCGCCCTCTCTGCGATCTGGCGCAGCTCCTCCACCGTCTTGCTGCCGGCGGGGGGCGTCAGGTTCTTCAGGAACGGCAGGCCCGCCGCATCGATGTCCATGGCGATGGCGATGGGGTCGGCGGCCTTCACCAGCGCCAGCTTTTCCTCCACCAACGCCATGTTCCAGGGCTTCACCGTGGGTACGCCGCAGCCGTGGTTTTTCTTCAGCGCCTCCGCGGCCGCCTCGATAACGGCGGGGTTGGTGCCGTCGCCGGTGAAGGCGGCGATGCCTGCATCGGCGCAGGCGGACACCAGAATGTCGTTGTAGGTCAGATCGTCATACTTGTCGCCGTAGTGCAGCTGCATGGCGCCCACCGGCGCGGCGAACACCGGCAGCACCACCTTTTTGCCAAAGAAGTCGTAGGACGTGTCCACAGGCTTGTTCTCGCAGATGGTGTCCATGTTGACGCACAGCTCCTGCCACTTCTGGTAGTTGCGGATGAAGCCGGTGCCGATGCCCTTGGCGCCGGGGCCGGGCACGGTGTTCTTGCAGGCCAGTCCGTTGCAGGTGGGACAGGACTTGCAGTACGGGCCCATGCAGGTGCGGGCGTTGTTGAGAATTTCCTGATATGTCATGATGTACCTCCGTTTGCAGACAGTACCGCCATTCTACTACAACGGCGGGAAAAAGCAACACTGCGTTTCTGCGTTATTCGTGGTGAAAGCTGGTGACAATGGGCTTTTCCTTTTCCGGCAGGCCGTACTGCGCCTTCCCCAGCTGGATGGCCTTCATCAGGAACGCCATGTTCCGGCCCAGCGTCCGCATGGTCTGCAGGCCCTCCTTGTCCTGCCGCACCTCCTCCGGCGTATTGCCGTATACCATATTCCAGTATTGGCTGCTGGCAATGGGCATGCCCGCGATGGTGAAGTACTTGTTCAGCACGTCGAAGCTGGCGGTGTTGCCGCCCCGGCGGCAGGACACCACCGATGCGCCCACCTTCATGGTCAGATTTCGGGTGCCGGTGCTGTAAAACAGACGATCCATGAACGCCACCGCGCCGCCGGCGGGGGAGGCGTAGTACACCGGCGCGCCGATGACCAGCGCGTCGGCCTCCAGTAGCTTGGGCGCCGTCTCGTTCACCACATCGTCGAACACGCATTTGCCTGTCTGGCGGCACTTGCCGCAGGCGATGCAGCCGTGGGTGGTGCGGGCCCCGGCCTGCACGATCTCCGTTTCGATGCCCTCGGCCTCCAGCGTCCGGGCCAGCTCCTCCAGAGCCGTGTAGGTGCAGCCCCTTTCGTGGGGACTTCCGTTGATGAGCAATGCTTTCATAGCCAGACCTCCTCGGGTGATTTTGCGGCAATTATAGCACACTTTCCGCAAAAAGCAACACCGCAGGGGACTGACATCCCCTGCGGTGCGCTTTTTCTTTACGCCTCCTGCGGCGCGTATTTTTCCAGGATACCCCGCAGCGCCGACAGGGAGCTGGTGTGGCACCGCTCGATGATGGTGCCGCTGCCCTTCAGCTCGCTGAGTGCGCCCTGCACCAGCTTGTGGGACATGGTGTTGGTGAAGAAGATCATCAGATCCGGCCGACCCAGCTTGTTCTTCAGCCCGCCCGCCGGCTTCGTCAGTACCTTGGCCTGACACCGGTACGCGCCGCACAGCTCCTTATAGCGGCGCTCCATGCACTCATTTCCACCCAATATGACAACGCTCATACACGCCGCCTCCTTCAATTGAATTGGTTAGATACATCTAACTGACACTATCATATCAGATGCGCGGCGGATTTGCAAGACATTATTTACATTTTCTTCCGCCGCCGTCCCTTGCAATTTCCGCGCCGCTGCCCTATAATGTCCAAAAACGCAGGCCCGGACGGGCCGAAAGGGGGCAGCGGTATGCGTATCGTTGTAAAAGTGGGCACCTCCACGCTGGCTCATGCCACAGGACGTCTGAACATCCGCCGCATGGAGCACCTGTGCAAGGTGCTCAGCGATCTGAAAAACGCGGGACACCAAATTATATTGGTATCCTCCGGCGCCATTGGCATGGGCGTGGGGAAGCTGGGACTGCCGGGCCGTCCGGCGGATATGCCCAGCAAGCAGGCGGCCGCCGCCGTGGGCCAGTGCGAGCTGATGTATACCTATGACAAGCTGTTCACGGAGTACAGCCACACCGTGGCCCAGCTGCTGCTCACCGGCGAGGACATCAAAAACGAGCAGCGCAGCCGCAACGTCCGCAACACGCTGACCCGCCTGCTGGAGCTGGGGGCGCTGCCGGTCATCAACGAGAACGATGCCGTGGCCACCGACGAGATCGGCGTGGAGAACACCATCGGCGAGAACGACACCCTGTCGGCCATCGTGGCCGCCGCCATCGGCGCGGACGTGCTGGTGCTGCTGTCGGACATCGACGGGCTGTACGACAAGGATCCCCGCCATCACCCGGACGCCCGGCTCATCCCCACGGTGGAGCGGGTGGATGATGACCTCTACACGCTGGCGGAGGACAGCAGCACCGGCCTCGGCACCGGCGGCATGGTCACGAAGCTGCGGGCCGCCGACATCGCCACCGCCGCCGGCTGTGAAATGGTCATCGCCAACGGCGCCGCGCCGGAGGTGCTGTACGACATCGCCGAGGGCAAGCCCGCCGGCACCAGATTTCTCACAGGGAGGGCCGTGAAATGACCACCATTGAGCTTCTGCAAAAGACAAAAGCCGCGTGGCCCGCGCTGAGCGCCGCCCCCGCAGAGGAGAAGAACCGCCTCCTGCTGGCCATGGCGGACGCACTGGAGTCCCACATCCCCGCCATCCTCGCCGCCAACGGGCGGGACATGGCCGGCGCGGAGGGGCACATCTCCGCTGTCATGCTGGATCGCCTGCGGCTGGACGAGGGCCGCGTCCGCGCCATGGCCGATGGCGTCCGCGCCGCCGCCGCCCTGCCGGATCACACCGGCCGCACACTGGCGCAGTTCACCCGTCCCAACGGCATGACCATCACCAAGGTGCAGGTGCCGCTGGGGCTGGTGGCCATCATCTATGAGAGCCGCCCCAATGTTACCTCCGACGCGGCGGCACTGGCCATCAAGAGCGGCAACGTCTGCATGCTCCGCAGCGGACGGGAGGCCTACCGCTCCTGCCGCGCCGTTGTGGACGCGCTGAAGGACGGCATCACCGCCGCCGGCGGCGACCCGGACATCGTCAACATCGTGGAGGATACCAGCCGCCAGAGTGCCAACGACATCATGCAGGCCCGCGGTTTGGTGGATCTGCTGATCCCCCGGGGCGGCGCGGGGCTCATCCGCGCCTGCGTGGAGAACGCCGCCGTCCCCTGCATCGAAACGGGCACCGGCATCTGCCACGTCTATGTGGACGCCGCCGCCGATCTGGAAAAGGCGGTGCGCATCATCACCAACGCCAAGACCAGCCGCCCCTCCGTCTGCAACGCCGAGGAGGTCTGCCTTGTCCACGCCGCTGCGGCGGCCCGCTTCCTGCCCATGCTGCGCCGCGCGCTGGTGGATGACCGCGTCGCCGCCGGCCTTCCGCCGGTGGAGCTGCGCCTTGACCCCCGTGCCGCCGCCGTCATCGACGGCACCCCCGCGTCGGACACCGACTTTGACACCGAGTTCCTGGACTACATTCTGGCCGTGGCCGTGGTGGACAGTCTGGACGACGCCATTGCCCACATCGCCGCCCACTCCACCCACCACAGCGACTGCATCGTGACGGAGGACGCCGCCGCAGCGGCCGGCTTTACCCGTCAGGTGGACAGCGCCGCCGTGTACGTCAACGTCTCCACCCGCTTCACCGACGGCGGGGAGTTCGGCCTCGGCTGCGAGATGGGCATTTCGACGCAGAAGCTCCACGCGCGCGGCCCGATGGGGCTCGACGAGCTGAGCACCTATAAATATGTCATCACCGGCAGCGGCCAGATTCGATAACAGGAAAGGCGAACACTCCGATGTACCATAACGACAAAAAGTACGCATTGACAAACTGCGTGCTTCTCGACGGCTCTGAGCACATGGAGCCGCAGACGGGCAAGGCCGTGTGCATCGCCGGAGAGAAGATCAGCGAGATCGTCGACGCACAGCATATCCCCGCGGGCTATGAGGCAGTCGACCTCGGCGGAAAATATGTGCTGCCGGGTCTCATCAACATGCACGTGCATCTGCCCGCCTCGGGCCGGCCCAAGAAGAAGGCGAGCGACCCCAAAAAGCTCGTCAAGCTCATCACCTTCTGCGCGCTGACGAACAGGATCGGTGTCAGCATGTGCGAGGGCTACGCCAAAACCGAGCTGCTCTCCGGCGTCACGACCATCCGCACAGTCGGCGGCGTCGCCGATTACGACACGAAAATTCGCGACCTCGCCGCGGCGGGCAAAATTCTTGCCCCGCGCGTGCTGGCGTCGAACATGGCGGTCTCCGTCCCCGGCGGGCACATGGCGGGTTCGCTCGCCTACGAGGCGCACTCCGCCGAAGAGGCCGCGGCGCTCGTCGAAAAGATCGCCGCCGAAAAGCCCGACCTCATCAAGCTGATGATCACCGGCGGCGTGCTGGACGCCGAAGTCGTGGGCGAGCCGGGCGTGCTGCGCATGCAGCCCGAGCTTGTCAAGGCCGCGAGCGACAAGGCACATTCGCTCGGCATGATCGTCGCGGCGCACGTTGAGAGCCCTGAGGGCGTGATGGTCGCGCTGCAAAACGGCGTCGACTCCATCGAGCACGGCGCGCAGCCAAGCGATGAAATGATCACGCTCTTCAAGCAGCGCAAGGCGTTCCAAATTTCGACCATTTCCCCCGCCCTGCCCTACGCGCTCTTCGACCGCAGCATTTCGCACGCGACGTATGAGCAGCAGGAAAACGGCAAGATCGTCTTCGACGGCATCGTCGCGCTCGCAAAGGCAAACCTCGCCGCGGGCGTGCCAGTCGGTCTCGGCACGGACGTCGGCTGCCCGTACATCACACATTACGACATGTGGCGCGAGCTGCACTATTTCGTCAAATACTGCGGCGTGACGCCCGCGTTCGCGCTCTACAGCGCGACGAAACTCAATGCCCGGCTCGCGGGCATCGGTGATCTGACCGGCAGCATTGAGGCGGACAAGCAGGCCGACCTGATCGTCTGCACAAACGATCCGCTCCGGAATTTGAGCGCGCTGCGTGAGCTCGACATGGTCGTCAAGGGCGGCTATCGCATCGACAAGCCGCAGATCAAGAAGATGGATGAGGTCGAGCGCGAGCTCGACAAGTTCCTGTGAGCGCTATGAAATACTTGGTACTATCCGACTCGCACGGCAATGTCGACAACATGGTGCGCGCGGTGGAGCTCGTAAAGCCGCAGGGCATCATCCATCTTGGCGACGGCTGGCGCGATGTCGAGGAGCTGCGTGAACTTTTCCCCAGCCTGCCGCTCGAGCAGGTCCCCGGCAACTGCGATTTCGGGCGCTTTGAAGCGCTTGAGCGCGTGCTGATTCTGGACGATCACCGCGTGCTCATCGCGCACGGGCACACGTTAGGGGTGAAGACCGGACTTCTCCGCGCGCAGTACCGCGCGCTCGAAATGAACGCCGACATTCTGCTCTTCGGCCACACGCACGTGCCGCTCGTGGACGCGGCGTCGCGGCCGATGATGATGAATCCCGGTTCGATTGGCGATCCCCGCCGCCCGACCTACGGCGTACTCGAATTCAGGGACGGACAAATTTACCCGTCGGTCTTTCGGCTGGACGCATAACAAAAAAAGAGATGTACCTTGCGGTACATCTCTTTCCCTTTTCTCACCCGTTCCAAGCGCGCACCTGCTCGCGCAGCCAATTACACCAAGCGTCCACGCCCTCGCCGGTTTTGGCGGAGAGGGGGAATATCTTGAGCTTCGGGTTGCGCATGTGCGCGTATTCGACGACCTTTTCCATGTCAAAGTCGAAATACGGCAGCACGTCGATCTTGTTGATGATGAGCGCGTCGCACACAGTGAAGATAAGCGGGTACTTGAGCGGCTTGTCGTGTCCCTCCGGCACGGAGAGGATCATCGCGTTTTTGACCGCGCCCGTGTCGAACTCCGCGGGGCAGACGAGGTTGCCGACGTTTTCGAGCACGACGAGGTCCAAGTCCTTCGTGCCGATCTCCTTGAGGCCCTGCTCCGTCATGCTTGCATCGAGGTGGCACATGCCGCCCGTGTGGAGCTGGATGGACTTGACGCCCGCGTCCGCGATAGTCTTCGCGTCCACGTCGGAGTCGATGTCTGCCTCCATCACGCCGATGCGCAGCTCATCCTTGAGCGCTTCAAGCGTGCGCAGCAGCGTCGTCGTCTTGCCGCTGCCCGGCGAGGACATCAGGTTCAGCAGAAACGTTCTGTCCTGCTTGAGCTGCGTGCGAAGGCGTGCGGCCTCGCGGTCGTTGTCGGCGAAGACGCTCTCTTTCACCTCGATGATCTTATAGGGTTCTGTCATATCGCCTCGATCTCCTTTAAGTTGATCTCGCTGCCCTGCTTGAGCCATGTTTTTTCACTGCCGCAGTGCGGGCAGGTGCGGCCAAACTGCACCGTGGGATAGTCGCGCCCGCAGCCCTCGCAGTACGTAACAGCGGGGATGGTCTCGATCTTGAGCGCGGCCTCCGGTAAAAGCTCGGTCTTCTTGACTGCCCAGTTCCAGCAGCTTTCGAGTTCGTGCGGGATCGCACCGGACACCTCGCCGAGCTCGAGCGTCACGGACGCGACGTTCGTCAGGCCGTTTTCCTCTCCGATCTTTTCCACGCTCTTGATGACGTGGAAGACAATGCCTAGCTCGTGCATTACTTGCTCTTTTTCGCCGCACGCTTGATCTTGAACTCACGCTTGATCATGTACGGCAGGATGGCCTTCATCTTGTCCTCACAGGCGTACATCTTGCTGCACTCCGGTCTCTCGCGGTGCAGGTGGATGGCGTCGAACGCGCACTTTGTCGTGCAGACGCCGCAGCCGATGCACTTGTTCGGGTCGACGATGCTCGCGCCGCAGCTAAGGCAGCGCGCGGTCTCCTTTTTGATCTGCTCTTCGGTGAACGCGACGCGCTCGTCGCTAAACGTCCTGCGCAGCGCCTCGTTATAGCCGATGCGCTGGCGCGGCGTTGTGTCGTAATTGACGGGGATCAGAGCGTTCTCCTTGTCGAGCTCAATGAACTGGCGGCGGTTGCGGCCGACCGTCAACGTCGCGTGCTGGACAAAACGGTGCAGCGAGATCGCGCCCTCCTTGCCCGCGGCGATGGCGTCGATGGCAAATTTCTGACCCGTATAAGCGTCGCCGCCGACGAAGATATCCTTTTCCGCCGTCTGATACGTGACGGGGTCTGCCTTGACCGTGCCGTTGGGGTTGAACTCAACAGCGGTGCCGGTGAGCAGCTCGCGCCAGTCGACCTTCTGGCCGATGCAGTAGAGAACCGTCGTGCACTCGGCCTGCTCGCTCACACTGTCGTCAAACTCAGGTGCGAAGCGGCCCTCGTCGTTCTTGACGCGCGTGCACTTGCGGAACCTGATGCCCGCGCACTTGCCGTCCTCCACCACGATCTCGGTCTGGCCCCAGCCGGCGTGGACGGTGATGCCGTCGCGCTCGCACTCGCTGCGGTCTTCCTCGCCCATCGGCATATCGTCGTAAGCCTCTAAGCAGTAGAGGTCAACGCTCTCCGCGCCGCAGCGCACCGCCGTGCGCGCAACGTCCGCGCCGATGTTGCCGCCGCCGATGACGACGACCTTACCGGAAAGCGTCTTCTTTTCATGCAGGTTGACCTGCCGCATAAAGTCGATACCCGCCATGACGCCGTCCGCGTCGCCGCCGGGGATGTTCAGCTTGCCGCCGGACTGGAGGCCGACGGCCACATAGAAGCCCTGATAGCCCTGCTCGCGCAGCTGCGCAATAGTCACGTCTTTTCCGACCTCCACGCCGCAGCGGAACTCGACACCGAGTTCACGCAGGATGTCGATCTCGGCCTCCACCACGTCTTTTTCGAGGCGGAAACTCGGAATGCCGTTCATCAGCATGCCGCCGGGACGCGCTTCCCTTTCAAACACCGTCGGGCGGTAGCCCTTTTCAGCGAGGTAGTATGCGCACGACAGGCCCGCGGGGCCGCCGCCGATGACGGCGATCTTCTCGGAAAATTCGCCGTCGACCTTCGGGATGACCTTTTCGGGCACAAAGCGCGTTTCCGCGTTCAGGTCCTGCTGGGCGATGAAGCGCTTGACCTCGTCGATGGCGACGGCCTGATCGACCGTACCGCGCGTGCAGGCATCCTCGCAGCGGCGGTTGCAGATGCGGCCGCAAACCGCGGGGAACGGATTTTCGCGCTTGATGAGCTGCAGCGCCTCGCGGTACTTGCCCTGCGCGGCAAGCTTCAGATAGCCCTGCACCGCGATGTGCGCTGGGCAGGCCGTCTTGCACGGCGAGGTACCGGTATCGTAGCAGTTGATGCGGTTCCTGTCGCGGTAGTCGACGCTCCACTTTTCAGGCCCCCACTTGATCTCATCGGGCAGCTCCTGACGGGGATATTCGATGTAGCCGTCCTTCGTGCAGAGCTTCTGTCCCAGCTTGACCGCGCCCGCGGGGCAGTTTTCGACGCAGCGGCCGCAGGCGACGCAGCTCTCGCTCTCGACGCTCGCGACATAGGCGCTGCGCGACAGGTTCGGCGTGTTGAACAGCTGCGATGTGCGCAGCGCGTTGCAGACATTGACGTTGCAGTTGCAGATGCCGAAAATTTTCTGCTCACCGTCGATATTCGTGATCTGGTGGACAAAGCCGTTGTCCTCGGCCTTTTTGAAAATTTCGAGCGCTTCGTCCTTCGTGATGTATTCGCCGCGCTGTGTTTCGACGATGTAGTCGGCCATGTCGCCCACACCGATGCACCAGCTTTCGGCGTCATCGCCGCAGCCCTCGCCGAGCTTGGCGCGGCTAGCGCGGCAGGAGCACATGCTCTTGGCGTACTTGCCCTCGTACTTGCTGAGCCAGTAGGAGATGTGCTCTAAGTCAACGGACTCGTTCTCTGTCTCGATGGCCTTTTCCACAGGGATGACGTGCATGCCGATGCCTGCGCCTCCCGGCGGCACCATGGGCGTGATCTTTTCGAGTGGGAGCATCGTCATGCGCTCAAAGAACGCCGCGACCTCGGGATGCTCGTCGATCTGGCTTTTGCGCATGTTCAGAAATTCCGCGCTGCCGGGGACGAACAGCGGCAGCACCCAACGCTTTTCATGCTTGGGGTTTTTGCCGTCCAGGTTCTCCCAGTTGTACTCGATGATGCCCGTCCATGCCATCTCCGTCAGGAGCTTTTCGAGCGGCTCGCGCTCCATTTTGGTGAGCTTCATCAACTGCTCGGTCGTCTTGGGCTTGCGCACGCCCATTTTGAGCGCGACGTCGACCATCTCGTCGGTCATCACGCCGGCAAGGCCCCAGTACTCGGGGTCGTCCGCCGTGGCCTTGAGGCCGATGCGGTTCGTGATCATACTGCCGAGCTTGAGGACGTTTTCGCGCGGAGCGTCCGTGCGGGGTATTTTGAAATCCAGTTTACTCTCGTCGAGAGGGAAATTCGTGGGCTTGCTGCCGTTGATATCGCTCATGTTCCTGCTCTCCTTTTTCGCGGCGTACCGCGTGCTTGCCGCCGCGCAGCAAAAATATCGCGCGGCGATCATCACCTATCTTATCCAAGCTCTATTTTACAGGAAAATGTTGGATTTTTCCATTGACTGATTCCATAAACCGCAGTCATATCGCTCAATTCCCCGCATTTTTGCACAGATCGGCAGAATTGCCCAAATTTACAGGTCAAGGAACCGCCGCGCAAGCGCGGGCACATTGGTGTTTTTGAGGCACACGACGTTCAGCTCGTGCACGCCCGTGAGCGGCGGGCAGGAAAAATGCCCGAACTGCGCATCATTCTTGACGACAGCCTCGTAGAGGAGGCTCACGCCGCAGCCCTCGCTCACCAGATGCCGGATGAGCTTGAAGCTGCTGATGCAGACATTCGCGCGAAACGCCTCGACCGTGTAGCCGCACTGCATGAGCTCTCGCTCTAAAATCTTTCGCGTACCGGAGCCAGGCTCGCGCAGGATAAGCCGCTCGGAAAAGAGCTCATCCATCGGCACCTCGCGGCCCGAAAACGGGTGATCTTTCGCACAGATGCCGATGTAGGGCTCATTGCGCAGCAGAAAGCTCTCGTACCGGCTCTTGTCGAAAATGCCCTCGAGCACGACGAAGTCAAGCTCACCTCCCTCGAGCTGGGCGAGCAGGTGTGCCGTATTGTCGACGGTAAAAAAGAGCTCGTTGTCCGGTTCTTTCAAAAAGCGGATGATCTGCGGCAGCAGGATATAGTCGCCGATGGACTTCGTCGCGCCGATGCGAAGGCTCGTCTTCTCCTGCCGTTTGAGCGCACGGCGCAGCTCCTCGTCCTGATAGCGCTGGCTGATGGCGTAGATCTCAAGCGTTTCGCCCTGCGGCGTTTTTCTGAGCTTTCGGCTGTCGTAGGTAAAAAGGCGCACGCCGTACAGCGCTTCGAGCGCCTGGATCTGTTTCGTCACGGCGGGCTGCGTCAAATGCAGCTGCTCCGCCGCCTTGCGGTAGTTCATCGTGGCGCACACGGTCAAAAAGGTCTCAAGCCGCTGGTCCATGTTCTCTCTCCTTTGTCGATAACAAACAGGAATCGACATATTCTTATTTATAATTTTATTATATCATAAGTCAGTGATATAATACACCCGCAACACGCATTGGAGGAGAGAAAAAGCTCATGAAATTTATCGAATCCGTAAAGAAAATGCTGCCCGGCTGCGCCATCGCGCTCGTCATTGCCGTGGTAGCCAAGTTTTTAGAGCATCTGGAAGAGTCCGTGGGGCTGCACCTGATCGGCGCGTCGGTCATCGCGATGTTCATCGGCATGATCGTGAACCGCTTTTACGCGCCGAACGACAAGACGAAGCCCGGCATCAAATTCACCTCGAAGAAAATTCTGAAATTCGCCATCATCCTGCTCGGCGCCAGCCTGAACATCACGACCGTGCTGACGGTCGGTAAGTTCTCGCTCACCGTCATGCTCTTCACACTGGCGACGTGCTTCGGCCTCGGCTATGTGATCGGCAAGGCGCTGGGGCTTGACTGGAAGACGAGCAGCCTCATCAACGCGGGCACGGGCATCTGCGGCGGCAGCGCCATCGCCG
>ERZ1106976.2260-NODE-2260-length-17539-cov-3.833333_pt1 | contig 17539 bp, 18 predicted proteins | sample MGYA00403687_ERZ1106976 | MGnify/ENA primary metagenome ERZ1106976 (study PRJEB35170, sample SAMEA104062446) | human gut metagenome | biome: human gut; feature: human-associated habitat; material: faeces | place: Denmark | collected 2013-02-22 ... | reverse complement strand
CTCCGTCTTGGATTTCAGATATCCATATGGAGCAAAACTCGCGGGAGGTCAGCCGGGGCGGGGACAGGACGGCGGAGCAGGGGGTAGGGCGGCGGAGCAGGGGCAGAGCGGCGGAGCGGGAGAAAACCGGGGGCAAGAAAAATCCGGAACGCATCGTGCGTTCCGGATTTGTGTTTTTTTTGGGGGGGGCGCTGCGGTTAAAGTTGAGCGATGACGTCGGTGATGCGGGCGAAGACGTCGTCCATCGTGCCCGTGCCGTTTACCGATGCGTATTTGCCCTGTGCGGCGTAGTAGTCCGCCACGACGGCCGTCTGCTCGCGGTAAACATCCAGACGCCCGCGAATCACCTCTTCCGAAGCGTCGTCGGCGCGTCCCGAATCCTTGCCGCGCAGCAGGATGCGGCGCACCAGCTCCTCCTCGGGGACGTGGATGTCGATCATCACATCGACCTTCAGGCCGTGTCCGGCAAGGATTTTGTCGAACTCCTCGGCCTGAACCGTGGTGCGGGGAAAGCCGTCGAAAATACAGCCGGCGGCGTTCATGTGCCCGGTGACATAGTGGTCGATCATGCCGATTACGATCTCATCGGGAGCCAGCTGCCCGGCCTTGATGTAGGCTTCCATGCTCTGTCCCAGTTCCGTACCCCGGCGAATCTCGTCACGGATCACCTCGCCCGTGGAAACGTGATCGATTCCGTAGTGTTCCTTCAGGCGCTGTGCCTGCGTGCCTTTGCCGCAACCCGGAGCGCCGAATAAGACGATATTTACCATAACTAACCCTTTTAGTAATTTGGACCGGGCAAAATTACGTTATTTTTTGGGGAAACAAGAGTATTTCCTTAATTTTGTAAAAAATTTTAGATTCATGGACCAGAAAAAGCGCACCGAGATCGCTTCGCTCGGACAATTCGGACTCATCGACCTGCTGACCAGCGGATTCACCCCGAAGAACGCCTCGACGCTCAAGGGCGCGGGGGACGACGCCGCGGTGATCGCCCCGGGACGCGGCGAAGCGGTGCTCTGCACGACCGACTCTTTCTACGAAGGCGTCGATTTCGACCTCACCTATTTTCCGCTCAAACACCTGGGTTACAAGGCCGTGACGGCCGGCGTGAGCGACATCCTGGCCATGAACGCCCTCCCGGCGCAGATCACCGTGTCGCTCGGCGTCTCGTCGAAACTGCCCGTCGAAGCCCTTCAGGAGCTCTACGAAGGCATCGCCTTCGCCTGCAAGGAGCAGGAGATCGACCTCGTGGGCGGCGACACGCGCGCCTCGATGACGGGGCTGGTCATCACCGTCACCACGCTTGGCTACGCCAAAAAGGAGAAGGTCGTCTACCGCAGCGGTGCGCAGCAGAACGACCTCGTCTGCATCACGGGCAACCTCGGGGCCGCCTACATGGGCCTGCAACTGCTCGAACGCGAAAAGCGGGTGCTCGCCGACGTGGAGAACCCCGAGCCGCAGTTCAAGGGCTACGAATACCTGCTTGAAAAATACCTCAAGCCGCGTCCCCGCACCGACATCGTCCGTGCGCTGGCCGAAGAAAAGATCCGCCCCACGTCGATGATCGACCTCTCGGACGGCCTGGCGAGCGACCTGATGCAGATCTGCAAATCGTCGGCCTGCGGCGCGCGCATCTACCTCGAACGCATCCCGATCGCCCGGCAGACCTCGGCGCTGGCCGAGGAGATGCACTCGGACCCGGTCGTTGCGGCTCTGAACGGCGGCGAGGACTACGAACTGCTCTTCACCGTGCCGCTTTCGATGCAGGAACAGATCATGCGGTTGGGCCTTGTGGACGTCATCGGCCACATCACCCCCGCCTCCACGGGCTGTTACCTCGTCACCCCCGACGGGCAGGACATAAAGCTGAAGGCACAAGGGTTCCCGGAAGAATAAGCGTCTTACCGCCGCCCGCCGCCGATGGCTATTCCGAACGTGAGCGACAGATGGCGGTTGGCCCGCTCCGTACAGGTGTAACCCAGCGTGACACGCAGCCGGTTCCAGCATTCGCAGCCAACGCGCGGCATCACGCAAAATGCCGCACAGTCGCTGGACGGAGTATCGGAGACAGCCCCTTCGGCCGTTCGGAGGACATACGCCCCACCGATCCCTGCTCCCGCGAACAACGCCACTTTCGGCGTCAGATGCAGGTTGTAATCCGCAACGGCCATCAGGCTGAACATCATAAAAGGGTCCTGCGAGCAGACGCCCGCAGCCAGCCGCGAGTAACACGCCCCGCCGAGCCGCAAACCCACATCGAAGGGAGTTCTCCGGAAATTGTAACGACTTTCAGCGACCAGGCAAAAGCCCGCCGCATCGTTGTCAAAGCTTCCGAGCGAGGCATAGCCAAAGGTCGCCCCGACAGCCACCTCACCCTCGAAACGCCCGGCCCCCGGATAACGGGGGCTTATGGCCGTATCCTGCGCCTGCAAGCCGCAAAACGGAAGCACGGCAAAAATCAAGAAAAAGCAATGTCTTATCATCGGGTTAGCATTAGGATTGAATTCGCTGATAAGATACGCAAAATCCCATAATCCGGCACCATTTTCAGGAAACAAATTGCGGAAGTCCGCCCGAAGCGCAGTCGAGAGCAGGCCCCCCGCAGTTCTACCCTGCGGGGAGCCTGCGTAAGCGGCAAGAAGTTTGCCTATTCCTCGCCAAAGAGAATTTCCTACGTTCGCTTATCGGGAATAAACTTACACTTTCCGTGTTTGTCAGTATGTTCCACAAAGATAGGAAAAAGCAGAGATAATCCAAATACTGACAAATTTTTAATTCTTAATTTTTCATTTTTAATTTGCGTCGCACCAGCCTTTCACCTCGTCGATCGAGGGGGCTTTCAGTCCGAGCTTGTTCTTCTTGTTGAATCCGCACAGGTCGTTGAAGAACTTGCCGGGGGCGAGTTTGCGGAGCGACTCGACGGTGAGGTACCCCATCTTCTGAATCACCGGAACCCACTCTTCGGGAACGCCGATGGCGGTGTAGGCCTCCGCGGGATCGTTCACGACCTTCTTCTCGGGGCGCATCTGCGGGAAGAACAGCACGTCCTGGATCGAGGACTGGTCGGTCATAAACATCGTCAGCCGGTCGATGCCGATGCCCATTCCCGAGCAGGTCGGCATGCCGTATTCCAGCGCGCGCACGAAGTCCATGTCGATGAACATGGCCTCGTCGTCGCCCTTCTCCGAGAGACGCAGCTGCTCCTGGAAACGCTCCAGCTGGTCGATCGGGTCGTTCAGCTCCGAATAGGCGTTGCACAGCTCCTTGCCGTTGACGAACAGTTCGAAACGCTCCGTCAGGTCGGGGTTCGAGCGGTGACGCTTGCACAGCGGCGACATCTCGCGCGGGTAGTCCGTGATGAAGGTGGGCTGGATCAGCTCCTCCTCGCAGTACTGCCCGAAGATGGCGTCGATCAGCTTGCCCTTGCCGAAGGTCTCGTCGACCTCGACGTTCAACTGCTTGCACGCTTCGCGCAGCTCCTCCTCCGAGCGGCCCGTGATGTCGTAGCCGGTCTTTTCGCGGATGGCGTCGGTCATCGTCAGACGGCGGAACGGGGCCTTGAATGAGATCGGCTTGCCGTCGATCGTCAGCTCCGTCGTGCCGTTCACGGCCATGGCCACCCGTTCGAGCATCTGCTCGGTGAACTCCATCATCCAGAGGTAGTCCTTGTAGGCCACGTAAATCTCCATGCACGTGAACTCGGGGTTGTGCGTGCGGTCCATGCCCTCGTTGCGGAAGTTCTTGCCGAACTCGTAGACCCCTTCGAAACCGCCCACGATGAGTTTTTTGAGGTAGAGCTCCGTGGCGATGCGAAGGTAGAGGTCGACGTCGAGCGAGTTGTGGTGCGTGATGAACGGCCGCGCCGAGGCGCCGCCCGGAATGGGTTGCAGAATCGGCGTTTCGACTTCGAGATACCCCTTCGCGTTGAAGAACTCGCGCATAGCCGCCATGATCTTCGAGCGCTTGACGAAGACTTCGCGCACCTGCGGATTGACCGCCAGATCGACGTAACGCTGGCGGTAGCGCACTTCGGGGTCGGTGAAGGCGTCGAATGTCTGCCCGTCCTTCTCCTTGACTACCGGCAGCGGCCGCAGCGACTTGGAGATGACGGTCAGCCGCCGGCAGTGTACCGACGTTTCGCCCGTCTTGGTGACGAAGGCGAAGCCCTCGATCCCCACGAAATCGCCGATGTCGAGCAGTTTCTTGAAGACGGTGTTGTAGAGCGTCGGGTCGCCCTCGGGGCAGATGTCGTCGCGGCGGATGTAGACCTGGATGCGGCCCGTGTGATCCTGCAATTCGAAGAACGAGACGCTGCCCATGATGCGGCGCGACATGATGCGGCCGGCGATGCGCACGTCGGCGAAATTCCCCTTCGCCTCGTCGTATCCGTCGAGAATTTCCCGTGCCGTGGCCGTGACGTCGAAGCGTGCGGCGGGGTAGGGGTCGATGCCCAGTTCCCGCAGTGCGGCCAGCGACTGGCGGCGCAGTTGCTCCTGTTCGCTGAGTTCGATTGCCATATTCTGTTTCGATTTTGTTTTACCTGTTATTAAATACCCTACAAAGTTACGAAAAATATTCGGAATTGTTCCGTTCCGCGTCGCAGGGGTTTCGGTCCTCGGTTCCGTACGGCGGCTTTTATGCCCGCCTCCGCCTCTTTTCCGGGAGGGGCGGCCGGCGGATCCGCCCGATGCAGCGGTATGCCCGCAGCATCGCCCAGCCGGTGAGCGCCCCTACGGCCGCTCCCAGCAGCAGGTCGACGGGGAAGTGCTTGGCCAGATAGATGCGCGAATAACAGATCAGAAGCGTCGCCGCGACCATCAGGAACGTGAACCAGCGCCGGCGGATCTCCGCTGCCGAAAGCACCAGCAGTGCCACGACGGTGGCGGCGTGCGACGACACGGTGCCGAATTTCCCGCCCAGCACCCCTTCGGGGACGTGGACGATGCCGGGCGTCGCATGGCCTTCGAAACGCCAGCGCATCAGTGTGTCGGGCGCGATCTCCAACCCTTCGAGCGAGGGGGTGAACATCGGCCGCCAGCGGGGTGGGAAATCGGCCCACAGCCCTTTGAGCGGGCCGGAATGCTTGAAGATGCCGGCCGCCATGTCCGCCAGCACGATCGCCAGCACGATCGCCGCGGCGAAGAGCAGCGTGCGGCGCCACCCTTCCCGCCGCCAGACGAGCCAGAGAATCAACGCATAGAGCGGCAGCCACATCGCGGTGCCCGAAACGAGGGTCATCAGACGGTCCATCACGGGGCCGCCGTCGAAATTGAGCGCCAGGAAGAGCGCGTGGTCGAAGGTGTAGAGCGGAATCATCGCAGGATCAGAATTGGAAGTAGATGAAGGGTTGGATGCTGCTCGACTGGATCTGCATGACGCCCCATGCCACGGAGGCGAGCAGCAACACCTGCACCCAGAAGGGCGAGGCGACCACCGCGCGGCGTGCCGCGGCGTCGGCGCGGCCGGGGAGCATGTGCAGCAGATAACCCAGCCCCACGAGGGCGAAGACGCCGCCGTAACCGGCGAGCATCTGGGGCAGCAGCTGTAAGTGGAAATTGTCGGTGATCTGATGCAGCATCAGCTGCACGGTGCGCATCGAATCGGCGCGGAAGAGCAGCCAGCCGAAGCAGACCAGGTGGAAAGTCACGAGGATACCGGCCAGTCGGCTGATAGGATGCATCTGGTATCCCGAGACTTTGGCGCCGGGGACGACCGAGAGCCAGAGCTTGTGCAGCGCCAGCGCTACGCCGTGCAGCGTCCCCCACAGCACGAAGCGGATCGCCGCGCCGTGCCACAGCCCGCCGAGAACCATGGTGACGAGCAGGTTGAAATAGGTGCGCAGGCGCCCCTTGCGGTTGCCGCCCAGCGAGATGTAGAGATAGTCGCGGAGCCACATCGAGAGCGAGATGTGCCACCGCCGCCAGAATTCGGTGATCGTGGCCGAGTGGTAGGGGGCGTCGAAGTTCTTCGGGAAGCGGAAGCCCAGCAGCAGTGCCAGGCCGATGGCCATGTCCGAATAGCCCGAGAAGTCGCAGTAGATTTGAAGGGCATAGCCGTAGACGGCTGCCAGACACTCCATGCCCGAATAGAGCGCAGGGTCGTCGAAGATGCGGTCGACGAAGTTGAGCGAGATATAGTCCGAGATGACGGCCTTCTTGAACAGACCGATGGTGATGAGATAGATGCCCGTGCCGAACATCTCGCGCGAGACGGCGATCGGGTTCTGACGGATCTGCACCAGAAAGTCGCGGGCGCGGACGATCGGGCCTGCGACCAGCTGCGGAAAGAACGAGAGGTAGAAGAGGTAGTCGCCCCAGCGGTCGACGGGTTTGAGCGAACCGCGGTAGATGTCGATCGTGTAGCTGAGCGACTGGAACAGGAAGAACGAGATGCCGACGGGCAGGAAGATGTTCTGGAATTCGAGGAATCCCGCGCCGAAGAGGTCGCGGGCGATCTCGATGAAGAAATTGGTGTACTTGAAGTAACCCAGCACGGCCAGATCGGCCGCGATGCTCAGCGCCACGAGCGCCCGTTGGGCGCGCCGCGAGCTCACGTGCGCGATAGCCCGCCCGATCCAGAAATCGCTGACGGAGACCCCGACGAGCAGCAGCAGGTAGATGCCGCTCGACTTGTAGTAGAAGTAGAGCGAGAAGGCGATGACGTACCAGATGCGCAGCGCCGGCGTACGCCGCATGAAGCCGTAGAAGAAGGCGAACGCGGCGAAGAGAAAGAGGAAGAGCCCGCTGCTGAAAAGCATCGGCGCCTGCGGATCGTAGCTCAGCAGCGGCAGGACGCGGTCGATTATCTCGCGGAGGCTCTCCATCGGTTCAACGGGGTTCGATCGGTTGCGGACGGAGGTTCATCGTCTCGTCGAGCGCTGCGATTTTCGAGCTGTCGAGCACCGGTTCGGGCAGTGCGGCCTGTTGCCGCTGGCGCAGGATCGCGGCTACGCGGGCATCCAGCGCATCGACCAGCGCATAGGCCACCTGACGGCCGCCGGCGTAGTTGATATGGGTATAGTCCTTGCCCGCCCAGCCGTTGGCGACGAAACGTTCCATGCCGCCCTGCGCCCGCATGGCGTCGTAGACCGACCAGAAAGCGGCGCCTGTGGCACGGGCTGCGCGGCGTTGCCAGTCGACCATCGCCGGCGCCGACGACATCGGGGCGAATCCCGTGTCGGACTTCACCGAACGGTCGCTGGTCGAGAGCACCAGCACTGCCGCCTCGGGGAAACAGCTGCGCACGAAGGCGATCATCTTCTCCACGCGGGCGGCGTAGGCCGAGTAGTTGGTGACCCCCTCCTGCATGATGTTCAGTCCGTATTGCAGGATGACCAGATCGTACTCCGCGAAGGCGTCGATCTGGGCGTTGACCGAGGGGTTTGTGCCGAAGAGCGCCTGTCCGTTGTTGCTGCGGATCGAGTAGTTGTCGACCGTCACGCCCGCCGCGTCCTCGAACTGTACGCCGTAACCGGTGAATCCAGCTCCGCCCCGTACGACGCGGAGGGCGAGCGATGCGACCGGCGCCCGTACGACGATCTGACGGAGGGCTTCCGACGCCGGTATGTCGAAGGTGTGGTGCAGCGAATCGTTGAGCGTGAGTTCCAGCCGGCTCGGCTCTCGGCTGATGAAGAGCAGCCGCGCCACGCCGCAACGGTCGAGGCGGCGGCGGAAGTCGCTGCCCGTCCAGCGCACCGTCGCACCGTCGGCGGGGCGGCAGAGCCAGCCCGAAACGGAGTAGTCGCCGCGCAGCGCCTCGGGCGTAGTGCGGCGCTGCATGATGTTGTAGGAGTTCCATCCCGCCGAACGGGTGCCTACCGTGCGGCGGTAGCCTGTCAGGGGCGAGGACATCGGCGCGAAACCGCAGCCGCGGCCGCCGTAGCGCAGTTGCAGCTGTTCGCGCAGGTCGGCCGTGAGGATGTCGCCCTCGATGAACGAGTCGCCCAGTACGGCGATGCGCACGGGTGTGCGGCGGGCGGTGTCGGCCAGTCGCGCGCAGAAGCGGTACAGGGGGCCGTCGGCGAGCGTATCGAAATCTTCGATCGGGGTGAGCGTCGTCAATAACCGTGCGGTATCGCCCGTAGGAGGCTCCGTCGGCGGTTCGCTGTCGGCGGGCGTCCATTCGAAAGCGAGCTGCGGTGCGGCGGACAGCGTGTCGGCGGCAGGCGGCTCCGCTGCGATCGAATCGGCCGGCAGGGGCGCTTCGCCGGCGTCGAGCTGCCCCGCGAAGCGGTGGAAGTCGCCCGAGAACTCGTCGTCGAGCTCCGGCAACGTCTCGTCCGCTGCTTCCTTGTCGTCGAAACGGAGAACGTCCGAGAGGATGTTGGCCCGGCGGAGCGGAATGCCGCAGATCGTCTGCGGCGGGATGAAGGCGACGCAGACGAGCACTGCGATCAGTGCGGCGGCCGCCTGGAAACTGCGTCGGGTGTAATCCTGCGGGGCCATTCAGTCGCGGTTGTTGCCTCGTCCGAGAATCAGCATGGCGTAGTAGAGCACCGTGGCGATGGCGCTCAGCGCGGCGACGAGATAGGTGCGTGCCGCCCACGTCAGCGCTTCGCGCGCCTGCGCCAGTTCCGCGCCCTGCATCGTGCGGCTCGATTCGAGCCATGCCAGCGCACGCTCCGAAGCGTTGTACTCGACCGGAAGCGTCACGATCGAGAAGAGCGCCGATACGGCGATCAGCCCTACGCCGATCCAGCAGACCCACGCATTGTCGGTCGTGGCGAGCAGGATCATGCCCGCGATGAGGACGAACGTCGCGGCGCGGGCCGAGAAGTTGACGATCGGAACCAGTTGCGAACGCAGTTCGAGCGGAGCGTATCCCCGCGCATGCTGCACGGCGTGGCCGCATTCGTGGGCTGCGACGGCCGCCGCCGCGACGCTGCGCGAGGCGTAGACCGAGTCGCTCAGATTGACGGTCATCGTCTGCGGGTTGAAATGGTCGGTCAGGTGACCCGCCACATGGGTGACCTTCACGTTGCGGATACCGTTGTCGCGCAGCATCTTTTCGGCTACCTCGGCGCCCGTCAGCCCGCCTGGGAAGGGCACCCGGGCGTATTTGGCGAAGACCGACTGCAAACGGGCCTGTACGATCCAGCCCACGATGCCGATCACGATAATGAGAATCCACGAACCCATCGTTCCGGCCGACATGCCGTAGAAGAATCCGCTCGGGTGGCCGTAGTATCCGGCCTGGATAAGGTGTGCGAGTAACATTTTTTTCGGTTTTTAGGATTTGCGATGAACGTAGTACTGGCACGCCTGCTGCGAGGGCATCAGTACGATTTCATTAACGTTCATATGCGCCGGTAATTGTGCGATCCATGCGATCGCTTCGGCTATGTCGTCGCCCGTGAGGGGCTCGACGCCCCGATAGACGTTGTCGGCAGCCGTGCGGTCGCCGTGGAAGCGCACCACCGAGAATTCGGTCTCGACCATGCCGGGACGCACTTCGCTCACCTTGATGCCGTGCGAGAGCAGGTCGGCGCGCATCGACTGCGAAATGGCGTGCACGGCGTGCTTGGTGGCGCAGTAGACGGCGCCGTTCTCGTAGGGTTCGGTGCCGGCGATCGAGCCGATGTTGACGATGTGCCCGCCGCCCGCGGCGATCATCTTGCGCGCGACGATCTGCGAGACGTAGAGCAGCCCCTTGACGTTGGTGTCGATCATGGCGTTCCAGTCGGCTGTCGACCCGCGGTCGAGGTGCTCGAATCCGGCGGCCAGACCGGCGTTGTTGACCAGCAGGTCGATCCGCTCCAGCCCGTCGAGCGCCGCATGGCACGCCGCTTCGTCGCGGATGTCGAACGCGAGCGTGCGGCACCCGCCGCCCGCCGCCTCGATTTCGCGGCGCAGCGCGTCGAGCCGTTCGGCGCGGCGGCCGGTGGCCGCGACGTCCCACCCGTCGGCCGAAAGCCGCAGGGCCGTGGCGCGTCCGATGCCCGAAGTCGCGCCCGTGATGAGTGCCTGTTTTTTCATATAACGCGGTATGTTGCTGCAAAAATAGGAAAAATTGTGTTACTTTGCATGAAATTTAACCGTTAAGATCGCTGTCGTTTGAACCTCGAATTTTTCATAGCGCGCCGCACCGCCCGCACCTCGCCGGAGAACCGGCCCGGGGTGATGTCGCGCATCGCCGTGGTTTCGGTGGCCGTATCGGTGGCCGTGATGCTCATGGCGCTGGCCGTGATCCTCGGTTTCAAACGCGAAGTGACGGCCCGCATGGTGGGCTTTTCGGCGCCGGTCGAGGTGATCGACGGCGCCGGGATCTACGCCGCGGAGTCGCGGCCCGTCGCGGCGACTGCTCGGTTCGAAGCGTTGCTGCGCGCCGTCTACGGCGTGCAGCGGGCGACGCCCTATGCCGTCAAGAGCGGGATCGTGCGCACGCGCGATGCCATGGAGGGCGTGGCGCTCAAAGGGGTGGACGGCTCCTACGACTGGTCGTTTTTCGCCGGCCGGCTCACCGAAGGGAGGCTGCCGCGCGTAGGCGATTCGCTGCGTACGAAGGAGCTGCTGCTCTCCGCACGCACGGCGCGCCTGCTGGGCGTACATGCGGGCGACAAGGTGGAGATGCTCTTCGTCGCCGGCGACGAGAGGCCCCGCCGCGACCGGTTCAAGGTGTCGGGACTCTATTCGACGGGGATGGAGGAGTTGGAGCGCACGGCGCTGACCGACCTGCGCAACGTGCAGCGGTTGTCGGGGTGGTCGTCCGGCGAGGTTTCGGGATACGACCTCTTCCTCGGCGACGTGCGGCAGGCAGACCGGCTGGCCGAAGCGGTCAACGACGCCCTGCTGCGTTCGGATCTGCCGGAGACCGACGGCGTCGTGGCCGTGAGCGTCGGCGAGCGCTATCCGGCGGTCTTCGACTGGTTGAAGGCGCACGACGTCAATGCGGCGGTCGTCATCGCAGTGATGGTGGCCGTGGCGTTTTTCAACATGGCTTCGGCGCTGCTGATCCTGGTGCTGGAGCGCACGCGGATGATCGGGCTGTTGAAGGCCATGGGGATGGAGAACCGCCGTATCCGTCGCATTTTCCTCTACCGCGCGGCCTTCATCGTGGGGCGCGGCCTGTTGTGGGGCAATCTGGCGGCGGGTTTGCTGTGCTGGTTCCAGGCGCGTTTCCACCTGCTCCGGCTCGACCCGGCGGGATACATGCTCTCGGAGGTTCCCGTGGCGGTGAGCGCGGGGTGGTGGCTGGCAGTCGACGTCGCGGCGGCGGGAGCGATTCTCGCGCTGTTGCTCGTCCCCGCTGCGTTCGTGGCCCGTATCCGCCCCGACGAAGCGATCAAAACCGATTGATTATGAAACCGTACGATACCGAACTGAGTAAAAAGGAGGAGGTGCGGGCGATGTTCGACAACATCGCACCGGCCTACGACCGCCTGAACCATACCCTTTCGCTGAGCGTCGACCGCATCTGGCGGCGGCGCGTGGTGCGCATCGTCGGGCGGCTGCATCCGCGCCGCGTGCTCGACATGGCCACCGGCACGGGCGATCTGGCGGTGATGATGGCGCGCAGCATTCCGGAGGCCCATATCAAGGGCGTCGACTTGTCGGAGGGGATGCTCGACGTGGCGCGCCGCAAGGTCGCCGCGCGGGGATTGGAAGAGCGCGTGACGCTCGAAGCGGGCGACGCCGAGACGGCGGTGGCGGCGGCCGGATCGGTCGATGTGGTGACCGTGGCCTTCGGCGTGCGCAACTTCGGGGATCTCGGGCGGGGGCTCGCCGAGCTGTCGCGGGCGCTGCGGCCGGGCGGGCGGATCGTCATTCTGGAGTTTTCGACGCCCACGATGCCGGTTTTCGGACGGCTCTACGACTGGTATTCGCATCGGGTGCTGCCCCGTATCGGGGGCTGGCTGTCGCACGACCGGCAGGCTTACGATTACCTGCCCCGTTCGGTGGACGAATTTCCGCAGCCGGAGGAGTTCCTGACGATTCTCGCCGCAGCGGGGTTCCGCGATTGCCGTGCCCGGAGCCAGAGTTTCGGCATCGCACAGATTTATACCGCCGAGAAGTGTTGAAGCGGCTGCATATCCTCTGCCTGGCGCTGCTGGCCGCCGCGACGCTCGGCGGCTGCCATCGTTATCTGGCGCGCGAGGTCAGAATCGTGCCGAAGGATGTCGAGACCTACGGTTCGGCCGGTGCGGACGTGACGCTGCATGTCGCCAATCGAGGCGGCCGTCCGCTGCGGTTCGAAGCGGCGGCGCTGTCGCTCGCCTACGACGGCGGCGAAGTGTTGCGCGCCACGTTGCGCGATACGGTGACGGTGGCGTCCGGCTGGGAGGGCGACGTGCGGATGCGTTGCCGGCTGCGTGTTCCCGACCGTGCGGCGCTCTATGCCGTGCAGCGGAAGTTGCAGCGTGCCGAGACGCAGCGCATGACGGTCTCCTTCGCGCTGCGGCTGCGCGTGGGCGACGCCGTGAAAAAAATCGGTCGGCGCCGGATGCCGTTGTCGGATTTTTTGAATACCTTTGGCCTGAGACCCGAAGATTTACTAACGGATTCCGAATGATGAAAACAATTTTTTCGATCTTGCTTCTTTCGCTGGCGGCGGCGACGGCCGCAGAGGCCCAGTCGCTCGAAGCGTTCAAACAGCGGCTTGTCGAGCCGGACAGCGGCGCCCGCGTCGAGATTCACGAGGCGCCCGACGCGGCGGCGGCATTCTCGGCAGCCTCGCGCAGCGCCGCCGAAAAACGGCATAGCGGCTGGCGCATCAATCTCTACACCAGCAACGGGCAGAATGCCCGCTTCGAAGCCGAGGAGGTGAAGAAGAGCTTCGAGGAGTCGTTTCCGGGCGTGAGTGTCGACATGGTTTACGATATTCCTTATTTCAAGGTTTCGGCGGGCCGATGCGTCACCTCCGAGGAGGCGATCATGCTGCTCGAACGTGTGCGCGCGAAGTTCCCCAAAGCCTTTCTGATGCGCGAGACGCTGACGGCGGCCGATCTGCTCGAAGAGAATCCGGAGGCTGCGGCGCCGCAGAGTCCCGACGGGACGGACGGAGGACGTTCCGGCGGCCGAACCTGCCGCCGCGACGCCCGACGAATGAAATTCGAGGCTTTTTGTAACCGGCTCGTATCCGATTCCTGCGTTTTTCGCGGTTGGCGGGCGAAGGCGAAACGGGTCGGGCAGCAAAACGAACCTCGCATCTCCGTCGTGAAGCCCCTCTTCGGAGGGGATTTTCGTCTCTTTGCATTCGGCCGGACGGGTTGCACCGATGTTGATGCGTGAAATTCGCGTTTTGGAGAGTGTCCCGTTGCCTGCCTCCGGCAGGAATCGTACGAGCTCCGGCAGAAAAGGGTGTCCCGCCGCATACGGCGGAGTGGATTGCCGGCATCGTCGGTCGGGGTCGAGACCGCAGCGCGGCCGAACGGGAAGGGAGAGGCTTGCGGCGGAGAGCCGTTTGCGACGGCGGACGGTTCCGGTTCGTTCATAGAGGGTGGAAGGTCGGCGGTAATGCGTTTGTTACCAATATATTGCAATTCTGGAAACCGCCGGTTTCGCGTGAAAATAAGATTTTTAATTTTTTCTTTTGATTATCTCCGGCTATTGGATATATTTGCAGCGATTAACCATCTTTAATTCATTCTTATCATGAAAAAAATCTATGCTTTCATCGTTGTAGTCGCTGCCGCTGCGATGGTATCGTGCGCAGGTAATGCGAACAAGCAGGCTGCCGCCGAGGCAGAGACCGTCGAGGTCGCTGTCGAGGAGGTTTCGGAGAGCTGCGGCGAGTGCGCGGATTCGGTCAAGGCCGATTCCTGCTGCAAGGCCGAGGCTGCTGTCGAAGTCGTTGAAGCTGCAAAATAATTATTCCGGAGAGGTTGAATTTTTTCTTCCATTTCTCGCCTCGGCATTCGAGCAAGCTCGATTGCGCTCGGCTTAACGGAATAGTTAGTTATTAGTGCAGAGTTGCGGGGCGGATGAAATCCGTCCCGCTTTTTTATGCGGCTGCCGATGAAAAAGCGGAGTTTCAAAAGATTGAAACTCCGCTTCGGGTATCGGTGCCGAATCCGTCAGTTGATGGCCTTGCGGTCGAGCGCGTTCTCTTCGGTATCCATTTCGTCCTGCAAATGTACCATCTGGATAGCCGCCGCCGCCGCTTCGTCGCCCTTGTTTCCCAGCCGGCCGCCCGAACGGTCGAGCGCCTGTTGCAGGTCGTTGGTCGTGAGCACGCCGAAGGCGATGGGCATGTTCCATTGCAACTGCAACTGCATCACGCCCTGCGTCACGCCCTGGCAGACGAAATCGAAATGGCGCGTATCTCCCTGAATGACGCATCCGAGTACGATCACGGCGTCCACGTCGGTGTATTCCGCGAAAAACTGGGCCCCCAGCGACAGTTCGAACGTCCCCGGAACATACTTGATCTGGATGTTGTGTTCGGGGCATCCGGCGCTGCGCAGCGTATGCACGGCGCCGCTGAGCAGTCCTTCGGTCACTTCGGGATTCCACTCGGCCACGACGATACCGAATTTCATCTCTTCGGCCGACGGCAGCGGGGAGTTGAGTTGCGACAGGTTGCGGTGCTTGGTTGCCATCGTTCGTTAGAGACTGTTGATGTATTTTTCGATGTCGCGCGCTTCGAAGGAGCTCGGATAGGCGGTCGCGATACGCTCGAAGCACTCCTTCGCCTTGGCGGTGTCGCCCAGCGCCTTGTAGGCGCGGCCGGCCTTCATCAGGAAGATCGGAGCCGTCGCGTTGTTGTCGGCGGCCTCGACGGCCTTCTCGAAGAACTTCACGGCTTCCTTGTAGTTGCCTTCGTCGACGGCGATGTCGCCCTGCAAACCGTAGTTCTGCGCATTGACGACGGATCCCGGAATGCCCTTCACCGGCGTGTATTTGGCCAGATAGGCTGCGGCGTTCTTCAAATCGCCCTCTTTGAGGTAGCAGATGCCGGCGTAGTGCTTGGCCAGATTGCCTGCGGGGGTCGAGCCGTAGCGCTCGATCACTTCGAGAAAGCCTGCGCCGTTGTCGTCGCCGTTGAGCGCGACCGTATAGTCGGCGTCATCGGCTTCGAATTTATTCTGCGCCTGTGCGAGCAGTTCGGCGGCCTTCTCGTGACGCGGTTTGCTGACGAGATTGCGGTAGCCGACCCAGAGGCCGCCCAGCAATACCAGTACGATCAGCCCCAGCGTGAGCGCCTTTCCGTTTTTCTCGAAAAAAAGTTCGGTGCGGCTCATTGCGATGCCGATGCTCTCCTCGGTCGAATTCGCTGCATTCTGAATTTTTGCCATAGTCGTTATCTTAGTTTTTATTTTTCTGCGATTCAAAGCACAAAAATACATTTTTTTGTCCAATATCCACACTTTATGCTGGTATTTTTTTCGATTTTTCGTACCTTTGGAGGCGAACCGCCTTCCCGCGCACGCGACGTGCCGTGCGCGATCGGGATTCGGCGGGAAGGCCGCAGCTATGTATCTCAAACGATTGTCGCTCATCAATTTCAAGAATATCGGTCAGGAGGAGTTTCCGCTGACCCCGGGGATCAATTGTTTCGTGGGCGACAACGGGGCGGGCAAGACCAATTTCATCGACGCGATCCACTACCTGTCGATGTGCAAGTCGGCCTTCTCGATGACCGATACGCAGAGCGTGCGTCACGGCGAGGAGTTTTTCCTGCTCGAAGGGAGTTACGAACGGTCGGACGGACGCGGCGAACAGATCGTCTGCTCGTTCGCCCGTCGGGGCGGCAAGACGCTCAAACGCAACGGCAAGGAGTACGACCGCCTGTCGGATCATGTAGGGCTGGTGCCCGTCGTGATCGTCTCGCCTGCCGATACGGCGCTCGTGAGCGATGCCGCCGACGAACGGCGCCGCTATCTCAACGGGTGCATTTCGCAGCTCGACCGGGGGTATCTTTCGGCCGTGATGCGTTACAACGCCGTGCTGTCGGAACGGAACCGCTATCTCAAAGTCGGCTCCGACGAGGATATGCTCTCGATCTACGACCGGCAGTTGGCCGAACACGGGCAGGCGATCTATGAGAAGCGGAAAGCGTTCGCCGAACGGCTGCAACCCCTCGTCGGCGAGTACTACGCCCTGTTGTCGGGTCGGCGCGAACAGGTGGAGCTGACCTACCGTTCGGAGCTGGCCGAGGCCCCTTTCACGGAGTTGTTGCAGCGTGCGCGGCAGCGCGATCTGGCGAACCAGTTCACCACCGCGGGCATCCACCGCGACGACCTGGTGCTGCGCATCGACGGCTATCCGCTGCGCAAGTACGGTTCTCAGGGGCAGCAGAAGTCGTTCCTCGTGGCATTGAAACTGGCGCAGTACCGCATCGTCGGTGCCGACAAGGGGGAGAAGCCCATCCTGCTGCTCGACGATCTGTTCGACAAGCTGGACATGGGGCGTGTCGAACAACTCATCAAACTGGTGTCGGGGGAGGAGTTCGGGCAGATCGTTATTACCGACTGCAACAAGGTTCGGTTGGAGACCATTCTCGGGCGGCAGGGCGGCGACTATCGCCTCTACGTGGTGGCGAACGGGGAGATTGCGAAATAAGACCTGCGGCCGTGCGGCGCCATGCTCCGGTCGTGTGCAGGATGCCGCACGGGAGGTGGACGGCATGAATTTGAGGTACTTCGAGCGCAGAACCGAAGTTGTTCGGGCTTATGTCCGGGCGGAAAACGGCTGCGAGGAGACAAACCATTTCGTTAAGCCGAGTGCAGTCGAACTTGCTCGAATTGCCGAGGCGAGAAATGGACGAAAGAAATTCGACGTTTTCGTTAAGCCAAATGGGCAGAGCCGCGCTTGCGCGAGCTATGCCATGGCGAAAAAACAACTGTTGAAAACGAATCTTTTCCTATCGATCCTCTTCCTGCTCGCCGCGAGTGCCGCAGGAGCGCAGGAGCCTCTCGTGACGGAGGCGGAGATCGAACGGCAGGAGCAGCAACGGGCCCGCGAAACGACGGAGCAACGTGTCGAACAGGCGGTCGAGGGAGAGTTGCAGGAGTTGCTGGAACGGATTCCCGATTCGCTGCGCGTCGACAAATGGATACCCGGAACGGTCGTCGTCGACGGACATATTCTCGAACCCGTTCCGCTGCACAAACCCGAAATGGAGCGTTGGAGTATGCCCCGCCAGCAGCAGGTCACGCCGATCGAACGCGACTTCGTGCGGCGGCTGACCAGCGGTTGGCTCGCCGTCTCCAACGGACAGGCCTTCAACTGGGAGTACGGCCGCCGCATCTGGGGCGTGGGAAGCATCTATCCGGGCAGCTATCTCGACGCCCGCACCCTCTCGTTCCCTCTGCCGCGATAAAACCGACCCTCGCAGATCTTCGCAAAAGCCGCCGGACCGACACACCGGCAGCTTTCGTGTTTTTAGGTATTTTCACGTAGGGAAATCCGGGAATATCTTTCGAACTTTGCGGCTGCAAAACAATCCTTACGATCCATGAAGAGACTCCTCCTTGCGCTGGCGGTCGCCGCCGGCCTCTTTCCGGCGACACGGGGCGCCGCGCAGCAGCGCGACTCGCTCGCTGCTACCGTCGAACGCCTCTCGGCGGAGGTCGAAACGCTCAAAGGCCGGTCGGCGG
>ERZ1106976.2255-NODE-2255-length-17551-cov-24.977824_pt1 | contig 17551 bp, 20 predicted proteins | sample MGYA00403687_ERZ1106976 | MGnify/ENA primary metagenome ERZ1106976 (study PRJEB35170, sample SAMEA104062446) | human gut metagenome | biome: human gut; feature: human-associated habitat; material: faeces | place: Denmark | collected 2013-02-22 ... | reverse complement strand
GTACCTAATAGCTTGCCAAAGCTATATTTATTATATGCCCTTACGGGCGCACCTGCAACTGGTCTTGCGCATTAGATTCCCATGCGTCCATAAACGGTGAAAGGTAGTTTTCCAGTTCGGGATAGCTGGTTAAAATAGTGAATGTATCGGCATATTTCTTGTTCAAAAATTCAATGGCGTGCGGGAATGTACAATACTTACCACCCTGATAGATTTTCAAAAACCAAATGATAGAAGCCAGCAGGATAATCGGGCTTTCTACAAAGAAGTCTCCCTGCTTGGTTATCCAACTGCGATTTAAATTTAACATGATTGTATAACTGGCTTCGTATGCGTCCGATATGTCCGTCATAAACGCCGGATTTATCGGGTTGCATCGGTGGCTTTTACGTGGGTCGTCAAAGTTAATCATGTAGAATTTAGGTTTCACTTTATATCCATCTAAATGACTGATTAAGTGGTTGTAAGCTATCTCCGAAAGGTCAGGAAATTTGTAGTCATAAATATAAACAGCAAAGCCTTTTTCGATTTGCTGTTTGATGTAATTATTGACTATCGCATACGATTTTCCCGAACCGGGCGTACCCAATACCATGCTTGCCCTGAACGGATTTACAACGTTTATCCATCCGTCATTCCATTTCTTTTTGTAGTAGAACCGTGTCGGCAGGTTGATGGAATACTCGTTTTCTATCAAGCGTGTTTCTTGTGCAAAACTTTCATTCTCGGTATTAAACACATCATCCATCAGGTTATTTTTCAGCAAACGTGAAATCCATACTCCGGCAGCCAACAGGGAAAGATACCCGGCGGTCATGGTAAAGATATACAATGCCGTGTTTGCCGCCAGTGGCAGCGGCAGAAACAACAGCCACCAATTCAGGAAAAACAGGATAAAACCGATTGTCAGGAATACATAAATCCTGTTCCATGTGATTTTTTCCTCTTTCACTCCCTTTGTACCTAAACAGGAAAGCGCAAGGAATACCACTGAAAAAAGTTTGGTATATAGGATATTGGAGAACAACCCGGCGGTACGCTGGAAGTTCAATAGGATTTTATCGACTACCCCGATATTGATACCCCATTCCCTGAACGACTGGTAACAAAACCAGTAAATGTTTATCACTACAAATAAAATACTGATTGCCCGCATAAAGTCCATGACCTTTGCAAGTCCTCTTAAATCATCTTCATTCTGCATAATTGAAATTTTTATAGTTATTAAATACGTCTTTGTTTCTTCTTCCTTTTCTTCTTGGGTGGCGGAACTTGGCTGTTGTCGGGTGGCGTATCGTCCCCACCGGATAACAGGCTGAACAGTCCGGCAATGGCTTTACCTGTATTTGAAATATATCCGGTCGGGTTATATTCCGGCGTGCGTTTCTGCGTTTCCAGTTTGCTGTTTCCCGTCAAAGTACGGGAACCGGAAAACAGGTCGTTGAACACATTGGCGGAAAAGTCCTTTCCCAACCGTGAACCGTTCAGGACGGTACGGCTTTCGTGGTCGATAAATGTTACACCGCATATCCTGCCTGTATCGTTCTGCCGGAAAAGAACATCTATACCTTTCTTTTTCAGTTCTTGTTCCAGTTCCTTACGATTATGGGCGGATTTCATCACTGCGCCGACTGTCCAGCGGGTACGCTCTTTCAGGTTCTTGTCCTGAATATCCTTTGTAGATTTCTTGATGTGTCGCTGGATGGCTTCGTAACCTACCGACTTACCCAAAGAGGAAGATTTGAACGGGTTTCCCTGCTTTTCTCCTTTACCATTGGTCGCCGAATAGACAATGCCGTTATAGGGTTTTCCGTTCACTTCCCCTTTCACTTCTTCCGCTTGTACATTATATATAGATAGCAGGGCTTTGTACTCCGTGAAACTTTGGAAACGGTAACTGCCGACAAGAGCTTTCACCGTATTGGATAACTGGCGCTTTACGTCCCCTGCCCGGTAGTCCACCTTTTTAAGTTCGAGGCGTTCGGCTGCCTGTTTCTTCTCTGCCGGATGCAGACCGTACTTCTGTTCCAGTTCACGGGTTATTTGTTTGCTGTGGATATGCTCGAACTTGTCGTTTATCTTTTTGCCCGTTTCATCCACTCGGATGGAAACGATATGTATATGATGCCTTGCAATATCTTCGTGCTTGTAAACCATATACGGCTGATTGCCATACCCTAACTTATCCATATACTCTTTGGCAATATCCGCCAACTGGCTATCGGAAAGTACATCGTCCGGGTGCGGGTTCAGGGAGATATGGATAATCGGCTTTTCCGTTTTCAGGTCTGCGGGCAGGTGCATATCGAAACATTCCATACAACGCCGGATGCTGAAATTCCCGTCCTCGCTTTCAAACATACGGTTACTTAAAAGTACTTTTCCCTGCTCTTCATCCACCTTGTTTTGGTTGTAGGAAAGCGCACCGAACAGGGAACTGCCTACGCTTATCTTTGCAACCATCTTGTTTCAAATTCACGAGTCAGTTCTATAATTTGGCGGTTCAGGTCGGCAAGTTCCATCGTTACCTTTTCCAGTTTATAGAGAAATGCGAGTGCTTTCTTCTCTGAAAAATTGGTATTAAGAGCCTTTACCACCTGATTATAATTCACGGCAATACCCCTGAACTGGGAATATAAAGCGGTCAGCCGGGTATAATATTCGACTGCCGCCTTGTCTATTTTAATCACTTTGAACGGTTCGCCGAAGATACGGGCGGTGATAAAATGTGCTTTTGTGCGCATACCGGACTGGTCGAACAATGCCAAAAAGCGGGCGTGGTCTATCGCATTGAAGCTGATAGAGTACCGGAACACTGCCGGGTCTGCTTTGGGCTTGCGTCCTGCGCCACCCGGACGGGGCGCATTTTCATTTTTCTGTTTCATGCTACATTTTTTTAAAGGGTTACGACTTCGGAGTGACCCTATCCCGGCTTCGTCCGGGCAAGGCGTTCAAAGCTGCTGAAAGAATTTCAAGCTGCTCTGAACACACCTTGCTATTTGCCAGTGCAAATAAAAATCCGCCTACGGACGGATTGGAGTTAGCGGATATTGGAACGCTCCCGACACCGGGGGCTTGGTTAGCCTGACCGATACCTTTCAGTTGCAAAGTAAGGGGTATTAAAAATGCTGTGAAATAGCGGGTTATATGACAAATGAGGACAAATGGGGACATTTGAGGACACATCTCGAAACGGGTTATTTTTCTACGTTTATTTGTCCCGGATTTAAGAAAGAAAGCAATATGGATAGATGAAAATATAGCTTGAAAAGCGTGCGGAAAGAAAACGGTTTTGAAAACTTGAAAACAAGATTTCAAGATTGCAATCTTTCAAGAAAACAAGAAAGCAAACCGGATGGAATGATTGAAAGGAAACAGTCATTCAATCGGGAAAGCAAACTGTCTGCAAAGAAAACAAGCTGTCTTTGTGGAATGAATGAAAACAAAGAAGCAAGAAAGAAAACAATCTGTCTTTGCAGAAAGGAAACAATCATTCCGGCTTTCGAGCTTTCAACATGGCACGAAAGAAAACCATCCGTCAATCTGTATGGACGTAATGAAATAAAGATGTATCACAATAATTCAAAATGACAATGAAGAAAGAAACCTTGTATGTAGCTTTCTCTACCCAAAAGGGCGGGGTCGGCAAAACAACATTCACTGTCTTGGTGGCAAGTTACCTGTATTACCTGAAAGGGTATAACGTGGCGGTCGTGGATTGCGATTACCCGCAGCACAGTATCAGTGCCATGCGCAAACGGGATGCCGAACAGGTGAACGGTGACGATTATTACAAACAGCTTGCTTTCAACCAGTTCAAAGCACTGGGAAAGAAAGCGTACCCTGTCCTTTGCAGTTCACCGGACGAAGCGATAAAAACGGCGGATGAATTTCTTGTGTCTGCCGGGATGGAGTATGATGTAGTCTTTTTCGACCTGCCCGGAACGGTGAACAGTGAGGGCGTTATCAACTCCCTTTCCGGGGTGGATTATATTTTCACCCCCATAGCCGCCGACCGGGTGGTATTGGAAAGCAGCCTTTCCTTTGCAGTGGCTATCCATAAACTGCTGGTTAAGAATGAAGCGTGCCGACTGAAAGGGCTGCACCTGTTTTGGAACATGGTAGATGGACGGGAGAAAACAGACTTGTACACCCTGTATGAGCAGACCATTGGGGAACTGGAACTGCCCCTTATGAAAGTATTTATCCCCGACACCAAAAGATTTAAAAAGGAACTGGACGCACAGCGTAAAACCGTGTTCCGTTCCACGCTGTTCCCGGCGGACAAACGGCTGGTAAAGGGCAGCAACATGGAAGAACTGATAACCGAAATCGCATACCTTATAAAATTGTAACGATATGGCAAAGCTAAGTGGCGGGAAACCGCAAATAGACGAGGATTTTATGAAAGAGATTATTTCACAGGGCTTGCCCGTGAAGAAACAGGAAACACCAATGGTGGCAATACCAACGGAAGTGAAAACTAAAGCGGAAACACCCGACATCCCGGCAAACGTACCTGAACAAGAACCGAAACGGGAAACGGTAACGGCAAAGGAAGAAAAGGCAGCGAAAGAACCTGCCCGCCGGAAAAAGAACGCTCCGGGCGACTACCGGGAAACCTACTTCATGCGGGTGGACTTGACTGACCGCCAGCCGTTATACGTCAGCCGTACCACACACGAAAAGCTGATGAAGATTGTAACCGTTATTGGCGGACGCAAAGCGACCGTGAGCAGCTATGTAGAAAATATTCTGCTCCGGCATTTCGACCAGTTTCAGGATGAGATAAACGAACTGTACGAAAGCAAATTTGAAAAGCCGTTCTGATATGTTGAAATGGTTTATTATCGGAACGCTCCTGTATTACGCCATCCTCTTATGGCGATACCGGGATAGCTTGGGAACATGGTTCACGGGTGGGAAAAAGCAACTGAAACAATCGGAAAGCAAACCGACCGTGAAAACAGGAAACGGTGATTGCCTTGTAGGTGCAAGCCGTTACCGGATGGGACAAATGAGGACAAACGGGGACATCTTAGGACACCTTTCAAAAGGGGTTGATAATGCTTCTATATTTGTCCCGCAAAGCGAGGAAACGGTAACGAAAACGCTTGATAACGAGCTGGCAGATGAAAAAAAAGCCGATACCCCGCAAGCGATTGAAACCGAGTTTGAGATGGAGTTTGAAACAGAAGATGCGGAAGAAACGGACATTTCGCCAGATGAAATTGAAGCGGAAGAAATCGCCTGTTACATGGGTGACGGTGAGCCGGAAATGGCGCAAGGTATCACGCTGGGGGAACTGGGTCAAATGGTACAGGTCATTCAGGTTAAGCAAGCGTCTGACACGGAAGAACGGCAAGCCGTTCAGACCATCTGCCGGACGGAAACAAACCTCTTTCATTCGCTGGTGGAACAGATTAACGGGGGCAGGTCACGGGTGGCGGAACTTTTACAAAAGCATGAGATACCCGTGCCTGCCATCGTCCCGGCTGCCGGAAGTAATGAAATGGCAGACTTTGACATGAACGATTTTCTTTAATGGTAAACTTTAAATAAGTAAGATGATGAAACAAAGAGATTACGGTTAAACAGACCTTTTAGAACATGGGGAACACTCCCCACAACCACAAAAATTCAATTATTAATCACTCCGCCGGGCGGACTATCCAACCGTCCGGCAATTTAAAAATCAATATATTTATAATGAAAAAGAAAGTTCTCTTTTCGGCAGTCATTCTTTTGGCTGCATCCTCCGCTTTTGCACAAGGTAACGGCATGGCGGGTATTACAGAAGCTACCAACATGGTAACGTCCTATTTCGACCCGGCGACAAAATTAATTTATGCCATCGGTGCGGTGGTCGGCTTGATTGGCGGCGTGAAAGTGTACGGAAAATTCTCTTCGGGCGACCCTGACACCAGTAAAACGGCGGCATCATGGTTCGGTGCGTGTATTTTTTTGATTGTAGCTGCCACCATCCTGCGTTCATTCTTCCTCTAAAAGAACGGACTATGGCAGACTATCCGATTAACAGGGGGATAGGCAAGCCAGTTGAGTTTAAAGGGTTGAAAAGCCAGTATCTTTTCATTTTTGCGGGCGGGCTGTTAGCCCTGTTCGTACTTTTCATCATCATGTACATGGTGGGTATCAACCAGTGGGTGTGCATCATCTTCGGCGTTACCTCGGCAACGCTGCTTGTATGGCAGACATTCCGGCTGAACGAGAAGTACGGGACACATGGGTTAATGAAATTGTCCGCACGCAAAAGCCACCCTTTCCATATCATCAACCGCAAAGCCATATCCCGATTATTCCATTTAAAACAAACATCGAAATGAGAAATATATTAAAAGCTACCACGCTGGAAAACAAGTTTCCACTGTTCACCGTGGAAAACGGGTGCATCGTTTCCAAAGATGCCGACATAACAGTGGCGTTCCGGGTGGAACTGCCCGAACTGTTCACCGTCACGGCAGCCGAATACGAAGCGATACATTCCGCTTGGAACAAGGCGGTAAAGGTGCTGCCCGATTATAGCATCGTACACAAACAGGACTGGTTCATCAAAGAGAACTATGCGCCTGACATCCAAAAGGATGATTTGAGTTTCCTTTCCCGTTCCTTTGAACGGCATTTCAATGAAAGACCGTTCTTAAACCATACCTGCTATTTGTTCCTGACGAAAACAACAAAGGAACGTAGCCGGATGCAAAGCAATTTTTCCACCCTCTGCCGGGGCTTCCTTGTACCCAAAGAGATAAAGGACAAGGAGACGGTCACAAAGTTTCTTGAAGCGGTGGGGCAGTTTGAAAGCATTATGAACGATAGCGGTTTCATCACCCTTACCCGCCTGAACTCGGACGAGATAACCGGGACAAGGGAAACGGCGGGTATCGTGGAGAAATACTTTTCACTCTCACAGACCGACACCACCACTCTGAAAGATATTTCACTGGGTGCTGACGAAATGAAAATTGGCGACAATATCCTTTGCCTGCATACCCTTTCGGATGCGGAAGATATGCCGGGCAAGGTGGGAACAGATACCCGCTATGAAAAGCTATCCACCGACCGGAGCGACTGCCGTTTGTCGTTCGCTTCCCCAGTGGGCGTGTTGCTCTCCTGTAACCATATCTATAACCAGTATATCTTCATTGACGACCATACGGAGAACCTGAAACAGTTTGAAAAGATGGCTCGCAATATGCACTCCCTTTCCAAATACAGCCGTGCCAATCAGATAAACAAGTCGTGGATAGAGGAATATTTGAATGAAGCCCATTCACAGGGGCTTATCTCCGTGCGATGCCATTGCAATATCATGGCTTGGAGTGACGACCGGGACGAACTCAAACACATTAAAAATGATGTGGGGTCACAGCTCGCACTTATGGAGTGCAAGCCACGCCACAACACCACCGACACGCCGACCCTGTTTTGGGCGGGCATACCCGGCAATCAGGCGGACTTTCCGGCGGAAGAAAGTTTCTACACATTCATCGAGCAGGCTCTTTGCCTGTTCACCGAAGAAACGAATTATAAAAGTTCGCTTTCCCCCTTTGGTATCAAGATGGTGGATAGGGTCACGGGAAAGCCGTTGCACATTGATATTTCAGATTTACCCATGAAGCGGGGTATTATTACCAACCGCAACAAGTTCATACTTGGGCCGAGTGGTAGCGGCAAGTCATTCTTTACCAATCACATGGTGCGCCAGTATTACGAACAAAATGCACACGTGTTACTGGTCGATACCGGAAACAGTTACTTGGGGTTGTGTGAAATGATAACTAAGAAAACGCACGGAGAAGATGGGATTTACTTTACCTATACCACCGAAAACCCGATAGCGTTTAATCCTTTCTATGTGGAAGATGGGGTATTTGATATTGAAAAGAAAGAGAGTATCAAAACGCTTATCCTGACCCTGTGGAAAAGGGACGATGAAGCACCCACACGGGCGGAAGAAGTGGCTTTGTCGAACGCTGTTAGTTCCTATATCGAACTGATTACTAAGGACAGTTCGATTACTCCCTGCTTCAATACGTTCTATGAGTATGTGAAAACCGATTACCGGGAACACCTGCAAGAAAAGAACGTCCGGGAAAAGGATTTTGATATAGATAACTTCCTGAATGTGTTAGAACCTTACTACAAAGGGGGCGAATACGACTACCTGCTGAACTCCGACAAAGAGCTTGATTTGCTACATAAACGCTTCATTGTCTTTGAGTTGGATAATATCAAAGACCACAAAATTTTATTCCCGATTACTACGATTATCATCATGGAAGTATTTATTTCAAAAATGCGTAAACTAAAGGGTATCAGGAAATTAATATTAATTGAAGAAGCGTGGAAAGCGATTGCATCGGCGAATATGGCGGATTACATAAAATACCTTTACAAAACGGTTAGAAAGTATTTCGGCGAAGCGATTGTAGTTACCCAAGAGGTCGAAGATATTATTTCCTCACCCATTGTAAAAGAGAGTATTATAAACAATTCGGATTGTAAAATCTTGCTCGACCAAAGGAAGTATCTTAATAAATTCGACAGCATACAGAACCTTTTGGGACTGACCGACAAGGAACGGTCACAGGTGCTTTCCATCAACCTTGCCAACCATCCGAACCGGAAATATAAGGAAGTTTGGATAGGCTTAGGCGGCACACAATCAGCCGTATATGCCACAGAAGTGAGTTTGGAAGAATATTTTACATACACCACCGAAGAAATGGAAAAGATGGAACTGTTCGCCTTGTCCGAAAAGCTGGGTGGTAACCTCGAACTGGCTATCAAGCGGCTTGCCGAAAGCAAGCGCAATCCTGAAAAATAATCAATCAACAATTTAAAAATCAATCAGTATGAAATATTTTAAATTTTTGTTTCCGGTGCTGCTATGCACCTTGTTACTGGGGTTTTCTTCCTGTAAGGAAACGAACGCCGACCGTCTTAGGGCGATGCGTGGCGACTGGAAAAGTGTAAAAAATCGTCCGGCATTTACCCTTTTTGAAGAAAACGGGCATTACCGGGTAACGACCTATCGAAAGACCTACCGGGGGACTGTCCAAACGGAAACCTATCAGATTTCAGAACAGGACGGAAACCTGTTCATCGAAACGGGGCTTTCCGTCTTGCTGACCTACGACAAAGAGAATGACCGGATTCTACTTTCACCCGGTGGAGAATACAAACGGAGTAAACAACCAATAAAGAAATAAGCGTATGAGAACAAAGATTATAATGCTGCTCGTAGTATGCAGCCTGTTTGCTGGAAAGGTAAACGCACAGTGGGTGGTGAGTGACCCCGGTAATTTGGCGCAAGGGATTATCAATGCGTCAAAGAACATCGTACAGACATCATCCACCGCACAGAACATGATAAAGAATTTTCAGGAAACGGTAAAGATTTATCAACAAGGTAAAGAATATTACGATGCCTTAAAATCAGTGCATAACCTTGTCAAAGATGCCCGGAAAGTACAAAAGTCCATCCTGCTTATCGGGGAGATTTCCGATATATACGTGAACAGTTTTCAGAAGATGCTTTCGGATGAAAACTATACACCGGACGAACTTTCGGCGATTGCCTACGGCTATACCCAACTGTTGCAGGAAAGTTCCGATGTGCTGGAAGAAATGAAAAGCGTGGTGAACATCAACGGGCTTTCCATGTCGGACAAGGAACGGATGGACGTAATCGACCGGACGTATAACGCCATCAGGAACTATCGGGACTTGGTGAGTTATTATACCCGCAAGAATATTTCCGTTTCCTACCTGCGGGCGAAAAAGAAAAAGGACACCGACCGGGTAATGGCTCTTTACGGCTCGGCGGATGAACGTTACTGGTAACCTCTAAAAACAGACAAGTATGTTATTAGCAATTGAATTTGATAACCTGCATCAGATTTTACGAAGTCTGTACACGGACATGATGCCGTTATGCGGGAACATGGCGGGGGTAGCCAAAGGAATAGCGGGACTGGGCGCATTGTTCTATGTGGCTGCCAAAGTATGGCAGTCGCTCGCCAGTGCCGAACCGATAGACGTTTACCCTTTGCTCCGTCCTTTTGTGATTGGCTTCTGTATTATGTTCTTTCCCACATTCGTACTGGGTACGATTAACAGCGTGATGTCGCCAGTAGTCAAGGGCTGTAACAATATGCTCGAAACGCAAACTTTCGATATGAACGCTTACCGGGAACAAAAGGACAAGCTGGAATATGAAGCGATGGTACGCAATCCGGAAACGGCTTATCTTGTTTCGGATGAAGCGTTTGACAAGCAGATAGATGAACTGGGGTGGTCTGCCAAAGACATAGCCACGATGGGCGGCATGTATATGGATAGGGCGGCACATAATATCAAGCAATCCGTCCGGGACTGGTTCAGGGAACTTTTGGAACTGCTCTTTCAGGCGGCAGCCCTTGTGATAGACACTATCCGAACCTTTTTCTTGATTGTCCTTGCCATACTGGGTCCGATAGCCTTTGCCATCAGCGTGTATGATGGCTTTCAGGCGACACTGACCCAATGGATAACAAGGTACATTTCCGTTTACCTGTGGTTGCCCGTTTCCGACCTGTTCAGTTCCATTCTTGCCCGAATACAGGTGCTTATGCTGCAAAAGGATATTCAAGAGCTATCAGACCCCAATTTCATACCGGACAGCAGCAATAGCGTGTACATAATTTTTATGATAATCGGCATTGTCGGTTACTTCACCATCCCCACCGTATCGAACTGGATTATTCAGGCGGGCGGAATGGGTAACATGAGCCGGAATATAAACAGTGCGGCTAACAAAGCGGGTAGCGGTGTCGGTGCGGTAGCCGGGGCAGCAACCGGAAACGCTGGCGGCAGGGTCGGCGGTAAACTAATCAAAGGTAACCAATAAATAAAAATCAAGATGGAATTTAAAAGTTTAAAGAACATTGAAACCAGTTTCAAACAGATACGGCTTTTCGGTATCGTGTTTGTCGTGATGTGTACCCTGATAACAGGTTATGCCGTTTGGAACTCCTACACGTTTGCCGAAGCGCAACGGCAGAAGATTTATGTGCTGGACGGTGGCAAATCGTTGATGCTTGCGCTTTCGCAAGACCTCTCGCAAAACCGTCCGGTTGAAGCAAGAGAACACGTGAAGCGTTTCCACGAACTCTTTTTCACACTCTCACCCGATAAGAACGCTATCGAAAGCAATATCAAACGGTCGCTGTTCCTTGCCGATAAGAGCGCATTCAACTATTACCGTGACCTCTCGGAAAAAGGGTATTACAACCGTATCATATCGGGCAATATCAGCCAAACAATACGGATAGACAGCGTTTCATGCAATTTCGATGTGTACCCGTATGCGGTGACTACCTATGCCCGGCAAATGATTATCCGTGAAAGCAGCGTGACGGAAAGAAGCCTTGTCACCCGTTGCCGGTTATTGAACGCTGTGCGCTCGGACAATAACCCGCACGGCTTTATCATGGAAAGTTTCGAGATAACGGAGAATAAGGATTTGAACACCATAAAGCGGTAAGCCATGATACGGAAAATTCTCTCTCCGGTTAATCAGGTAATTACCTGTATACAAGATTGGGCGGATGAAAAACTCCGCCACCTGTGCGGGCGCATGACACCAGAAATAAGGTTGGCGGTAATACTGATTATGTTCCTGTTCTTCAGCGGGCTATCCATTTACTTTACGGTATCATCCATTTACCGGATAGGCAAAGAGGATGGCGAAACCATACGAATAGAGCACATCAGGCAGTTGCAGCTACAAAGTAAAGACAGTACGAACATTTTTAATCAGTCAGACAATGGAAGAAAAAGAAGTGAAGAATGAAGTTCCCGCACCGGAAACGGCAACGGGAAAAGAACCTGAAAAACAGGGAAAGGAAAAAAAGGAACTGACCCCGCAGCAGATACAGCAACGAAAGAAGATGTTGGTTTACCCGCTTATGGGACTGGTTTTCTTAGGGTCTATGTACCTGATTTTTGCACCGTCCGATAAAGACGAAGCAAAGGTGGAAAGCGTGGGCGGATTTAACGCCGATATTCCGCAGCCCAAAGGGGACGGGATAATCAGCGATAAAAAGACCGCCTACGAACAGGAACAAATGGAGAACAAACAGGCGGACAAAATGCGCTCCTTGCAGGATTTTGCCTTTTCGCTCGGAGAGGAAAACGGGGAAGATTTGACCCTGATAGATGATGCTCCGGCGGAAAAGCCGAAAAACGCCGTGATTGACTTCGGGGCGGGTGCGTCGAACAATAGCCGTTCCTCTATCCAATCTTCGGCGGTGGCTTACCGGGACATGAACCGTCAGTTAGGCAGTTTCTACGAAACACCGAAAGAGGACAAGGAGAAAGAGGAACTTAAACGGCAGGTGGAAGAACTGACTGCCCGGCTCGATGCGAAAGAAAACGGTGCGGGCAGCATGGATGAACAGGTGGCTCTTATGGAAAAGTCCTACGAACTGGCGGCAAAATACATGAACGGACAGAACGGGCAAAGTTCACAGCCGGGACAGATTGCACAGGTTTCGCCATCCGCACCCGTTCAGGGAAGTGGAAACGCCACACCTGTAAAATCGGTATCGGACAGGACGGTTTCAGGATTGCAGCAGCCTATGAGCAATGTCGAATTTATCGCCGAATACAGCAAGCCACGCAATTACGGGTTTAATACGGCGGTCGGCAGTAGCTATTCGATGGGAAAGAACACTATCCGGGCGTGTGTGCATAACGACCAAACACTTATGGACGGGCAGACCGTCAAGCTCCGGCTGTTAGAACCACTGCAAGCGGGAAACGTCATTGTCCCGAAAAACAGCCTTGTATCGGGAAGTGCCAAAGTTCAGGGGGAACGGCTCGACATACTGGTGTCCTCGCTTGAATATGCGGGTAACATTATTCCGGTGGAACTTGCCGTTTATGACAGTGACGGGCAAAAGGGGCTTTCCGTTCCCTCGTCACTGGAACAGGAAGCAGCCAAAGAAGCGATGGCGAACATTGGTGCTGGGCTGGGAACAAGCATTTCTTTTGCGCAAAGTGCCGGGCAGCAGGTCGCAATGGATATTACAAGGGGCTTGATGCAGGGCGGGTCGCAATACCTTGCAAAGAAGTTCCGGACGGTAAAAGTACACCTGAAAGCGAACTATCAGGTGATGCTTTACGCCAAACAACAGTAATTTATTTATCAACCATAAAAATTTCAATCCAAAATGAAAAAGTTAATTATCATGTTCGCCCTGCTTTTGGGCGTGGTTTCAATGAAAGCACAAAGTAACGATTTGTATCAGGGCATTACAAAGAAACTCCCTTACCGCCAAATGGTGACACCTTACGGCGTGCAGGTGACATTTGCCAAAACGGTACATATCATTTTCCCGTCTGCCGTTAAGTATGTGGACTTAGGCAGTAACTACATTATTGCCGGAAAAGCGGACGGAGCGGAAAATGTTGTCAGGGTGAAAGCCACAACAGAGGGCTTTCCCGGTGAAACCAATTTCAGTGTGATTTGTGAGGATGGCAGCTTTTATTCCTTTAATGCAAAATACGTACACGAACCGGAAATGCTGAACATCGAAATGAAAGATTTCTTGGAGAATGAGGACACAACGGATTTCAGCCATACCCGGATGAACATCTATTTCCGTGAACTGGGTAACGAAAGCCCGCTTTTGGTAAAGCTGATTATGCAGTCCATCTACAAGAACAATGACCGGGAAATAAAGCATTTGGGATGCAAGCGTTTCGGGGTGCAGTTCTTGGTAAAGGGCATTTATTCGCATAACGGGCTTTTTTACTTCCACACACAAACAAAGAATAGTTCAAACGTGCCGTTTGATACCGATTTTATCCGTTTCAAAATTGTGGATAAGAGAGTAGCCAAAAGAACGGCTATTCAGGAAACCGTCATTGACCCGGTGCGGAGCTATAACGAGATGCTGGTTATCGGCGGCAAAAGTACCGTCCGTACCGTGTACACCGTTCCACAGTTCACTATCCCTGACGATAAGATATTGGTTATCGAACTGGTGGAAAAGAACGGGGGCAGACACCAAACTATCCGGGTGGAAAACTCGGATATTGTGGCTGCCAAAGTGATTAATGAACTTAAAATCAAATGAACATGAAAAAGATATGTTGTATTATATCCCTTTTTGTGCTGTGCCTGACTTTTAACCGGGCACACGCACAAAGATGTCTGCCGGGAATGAAAGGCTTGCAGATTACGGGCGGCATGGCAGACGGTGTTCACTGGAACAGTAAAAGTGATTTCGCCTATTACTTCGGGGCGGCTCTTTCCACCTATACCAAAAACGGGAGCAGGTGGGTTATCGGCGGGGAATACCTCGAAAAACATTACCCCTATAAGGATTTGCAGATACCAGTCAGCCAGTTTACAGGTGAGGGCGGTTACTACCTGAACTTTCTTTCAGACCGGAAGAAAACCTTTTTCCTTTCGCTGGGCTTGTCTGCCCTTGCCGGGTACGAAACAAGTAATTGGGGTGACAAGCTGCTACCCGATGGTTCGACCCTGACCGATAAGGACCGTTTTGTCTATGGCGGTGCGCTGACACTGGAACTGGAGAGTTATATTACTGACCGGGTGGTATTCCTGATTAACGCACGGGAAAGATGCCTGTTCGGTTCTTCCGTTGGAAAGTTCCATACACAGTTCGGTATCGGTCTAAAGATAATCATGTGATAAACTAACCTATTATATATAATGTATATGAGAAAGATTTTAAGCCGTATTTTGATGGGCTGCTATGTAATAGCCGCCATCTTATTTGTGGGTGCGTGTAATGACGATGTGGATATACAGCAGTCTTACCCGTTCAGTATTGAAACGATGCCTGTACCGAAGAAATTAAAGGTGGGTGAAACGGCGGAAATACGCTGCCAGCTTCACCGGGACGGACGGTTTGAGGAAACAAAGTATTTCATCCGTTATTTCCAGCCGGACGGGGCAGGAACACTGAAAATGTCCGATGGGACAGTTTTACTGCCGAATGACCTGTACCCGCTTCCGGGCGAAACATTCCGGCTTTACTATACCTCTGCATCCACCGACCAACAGACGGTAGATGTGTATTTTCAGGATAGCTTCGGGCAGGTGGAACAATTTACGTTTAGTTTTAATAATGATAACAACAAAAAATAAATAACCCTTTTTGAGTGAATGTGTTAAGAAACATTTGACAAGAGATTGTTGAGTGTTTCTTTTTTATTACTTTTGAAGAAAAATAGAATTTTGGTATGATAAACTTTGATAATCTTGGTTCAGCAGAAGCTATTGCTGCACTTATCTCTGTTATAGGTGCTTTTACTAGTGGTATAGGTGGTTTTATTATATGGAAATACAAAAAAACCACACAAAAGAAAATGAATGAGGAATTAGAAACACATAAGTCTGAGTTAGAAAATAAAAAGATAGAAATTCAAAATATTTTCGATACTCAAATTGAAAGATTACGCGTAGAATACAGTAGTTTATATGAAAAACGTGTTAGTACTATTGAAAAAATATATAGTATACTATATGATATAGGAATAATAAAACAGGAAATACAAGAGCACCTATTTCATTATTCCGAAGAGGAATACACCTCCTCAAAAAACATGGAAATTTATGTTGATAAATTAACGAAAGAACTAAATAAATTCGTGGAATTATTTAATAAAAACAAAATTTATTTTCCAACCACAAGCGTAAATAAGATTAGTGCTTTTATATCATTAATAGAAAACTTTTATGATAAATATCAGTTTTATAAAGATGAGCATGATGGAGATATAGAAGGATTTATGTTAGAAGGTTATTCTGTGTTATTCCCCAATGATTTTAAAGACATTATAACAATATTGGAAAATGATTTTAGAATACTTATTGGAGAAAAAAACTAGTATGATTTGATTTCAAAAAATAAAATATAGAAATACAATGAGAAGCTTTACAGAACAAGAGAAATGGATACTTAGAAAAACTGCTGAGATAAAAAAGAATAATGCAACTCATGCTATATCATTATATGATATATGTGTCACATTTCTTACAAATGAATATATTCATTACGACTACCATAAACCTACTAATACATATATTCTTGAATATTTTTTTGATAGCAAATGTTATCAACTAAAAGATTACAAAGCGATAGAGGATAAGAAGAAAGAAATAGAAAAAAATATTATCGACACGATTTTCTTACTCAAATTTTTAAAGGAAAATAGATTGTTATTTGAAATAAATGAAAACAAAGAAAGTGAAACTATTGATATATCAAGAAGCAATTATAACAAAGCTAATCATCTAAGAATCAAATCTGATTTTGACAAAAATACAAGTAGATTTATTCTTGATTTATTAGTAAATAAACAATATTTCATTCGTCAAGAATTTATAGATTTTGTAAATAAGGGATTCTATACAGAAGATGAATTGCACTTTAAGAAAAGTCAAAGAGCAACCTACATAAGTATTGCTGTGGCTTTACTTATAGGAGTTGGAAGTATTATGTTGAGTGTAATTGGCAGTTATGAGACTGATAAAAATAGGGAACAACAGATTTATTGTCTTGATTCTGTTGTTGATAAATTGAAAGACAATCAAATAGATGGTTTTAAGAGGGATAGTTTACTTTTTGATTCTCTATATACCGATATAGAAAAGATAATTGAACAAATTAAATTAAACAAGCCTATACAAAAGATAGATGCTTTTATAACTAATTTTCCCGATGAAAAGCATAGCACAGAAAATTAAATTGTATTCTAAATTAAAGAGTAAAGGTTTCTTTGTTACTTTCTTTCCCGCTAAGACTCAAGAAAGTAGTCCGGCTGGATTTCTCCTGCCGGATTTTCTTTTTACCTTTGTTTTTTTCAGCCATTCATCCCGCCGTTTACGCCGCTTGTCAAGTTTTTTCTTGCAAACATGGAGAAAGTTCTCCATCTGTATGGCGATAATCATACTGGAAATAAATCTGTTCCCTGAATGCGCCTAAACAGCATTTTACATATTTTTCTTCTCCCAGTGTTTGGGTAATGCTTACCCCGTTTTTGTTTAAAGTTTCCATATTGGTATAATTTATAATGAGTTATCAGATAATCAAAAGTGAAAGCAGCACAATGAAAATAAAAGCCATGCAAAACAGGTAAACGGCAGAGATAAGCAGCCGGAGAACGAACCAAACTATATAAAAGCCTATGATTAGGGCTATCCACGCTCCGGTGGTGCTGGCAGCTACCTGATAGATGATAAAAGCCAGTATTACCCACTTTAAAACGGTCTTTATGTTATTATATACTTTCATTGTCTTTGTGTGTTGCGGGTGGATTGCTCCACCCAGTTAGTAATTAGGCACAACGGAAAACAAAACCGTTATCCATCCAATAATCAGTCATAAACAAGTCACGGGCAAAAGCCGAATAATCAAAGTAGGTCTTTGCGAACTCCGGCAGTTCGTAACATTCCTTTACGATTTCATAGGCGTAATCTTCCTCGTCTTTATATTCTCCCTGATATTCGTCC
>ERZ1106976.2245-NODE-2245-length-17635-cov-13.660466_pt1 | contig 17635 bp, 17 predicted proteins | sample MGYA00403687_ERZ1106976 | MGnify/ENA primary metagenome ERZ1106976 (study PRJEB35170, sample SAMEA104062446) | human gut metagenome | biome: human gut; feature: human-associated habitat; material: faeces | place: Denmark | collected 2013-02-22 ... | reverse complement strand
GGACATCCGTGAACGAGGAACCCGTGGTGGGCTTGTCGTCCTTCGGCTTGCTCGGCTTCGACGGAGTGACAGGAGTCGGGACCGGGTTGGGGATCGCGTCGAACGCTTCCTCACAGGCAACAAGCACATCATAGTTGGTAACGTACTTCTTCTGCGCATCGGTCAGTGCGTCATAAGCTGCGCGGGCCTTTCTGATCTTCGGGCCGCTGCTGCCGGTGACGGACTCAACACCGCCGATATCATCGATCAGCTTAATAACTTCCTGCGCCGCAGCCTTATCGATCTCCTCCTGCTCGGCCTGCTTCTTCAGTTCCTCATAGCGCGCTTCCGCGTCGGTGAGGATCTTCAGATGGTCAGGATAGAGCTCGTTGAAGATGGCAAGCTGCTCTTCGGTCAGCGCATTATACGCTGCGCGGGCTGCTTCGATGGCGGCCTTGCGCTCCAGTGTGACGGTGCCGATAGCTTCGATCAGATCCTTGGCATTTTCAGCTGCATAAGCATCCTTCAGTTCTTCCTCGATCTGGCTTCGCTTTGCGACAGCCGCGTCGAGTTCTTCCTGCGTGGCAAGCGGGTTGCAGAGCACATCCCGATAAATATCGAAATATGTTTTGTTGTTCCGCAGCAGCTTGTCGCCGTAGACCTGACGCAGTTCTGCGATCATGACGGTCAGTTCGGTCTTGTCGCCGCTGTTTCCGGTGATGCTGGGCTGGCCCCATGCGGAGTTATCCGCATTCAGGTCAGCACCGTAGCCCCAGACCGTAAACTGCCAGCGCATGACTTCGCCGTCAGACAGTCTCCAGTCCGCAGCGCCAACGCCGGGGAAGGAGGGATTGCCTGTCATGCGATCCGCGATGGAGTACATCCAGCCGGACTTTTCGCAATAGTCAAACTCACCGAGGTATTTGCCATCCTTATAACCTTCCTCGGTAATTTTGCTGGTCGCGGCCTTTTTAATGTATTCCGCGACTTTGGCCTTGCTCTGATCCGGCCAATATACCTGCGCCAGATAGAAACTGTTCGCTTCGGTGCCCGTCATCATGTAGGCATACGGAGGATTGACGTCCGGTTCGCTGACGTGATCGACGGTCGCACCTTCCAGATCCATCTTGTCTCTCTCTTTGATCGTCTGCTTGATGAGATCGGTGATCACATAGCTGGCCTGCGTGTACTTGTCCACCGTAACGATGGTCGGATCAATGTAGTAGCCGAGGCCGAGCGTCTGCGCGTCCAGAGAGACGATAATGTCGATCTTGCCTGCGCGGTCGGGCTTGATCGCACCCATCGCCTGCAATGCCTTGTTGAGCTCGGCGATGATATTGTCCTCGATGTACTTGCCGTCGGCGGCGGGGGCTTCATTGATCGCCTTGATGCCGTCCTGATACGCCTGCTCGAGCTTTGCCCAGTTTTCTTCGGAGTAGTCAGACTTGCTGTACTTCTCGTACTGGCGTTTCAGGCTTTCCAGTGCGCTCTGGCGGTGGTAGGCCAGCGGGTCGTCGACCTCGCTGGGGTCAATCCACTTGGCATAGAGCGTGATGTCCTTTGCGGGGAACACCGTGTCATTGCTCGTCCAGGTGGTCTTGCCTTCGGTGTCATAGCTCCAGCCGCTGAACACATAGCCGTCGCGCGCGGCGGTCGTCTGGACGCTGACCGGGATCTCACTGTAGATCTGACCCGTGACAGATTCCGCACCGTTCAGTGTGCCGCCGTTGGGGTCAAAGGTGATTGTGGTAGATGCAGTCTCTAAATAGAGTGATCCGCTTTGTTTCGTATGCCCGAAGGTTTCGCCGTGCAGCGTAACACCGGGAAGTACGTTCATACATACATTGATTGCTGCGGGGCGGCTCTTTGTTGTAAACTGATTCGGGTTTTCATCTTCCGACCAGAATGCAGCTTCCTTGACACGAATCCATTCAGCATTCTCATCTTCGCCCTCGTAGCGGCAGAGAACTGTCATTCGGTCGTCGTTTCCGTTGTACACCGGGCCGGAATAGTAATAATACGGAGCCCCATCATAGCTGAGACCGGTGCTGTTGATAACGAGATACCCTGCACCACCTGTTCCGAAAATTGTCGTATCAACTTTTTCTGTAGTTTTGCTGTCGATAGACAAAATTGTCATATGGGTGTATCTCGGCGAGGTACTATTGTCACTGTTTGCCGAAATCGCAATCTTTCCGTTTGCGGCGTTCAGCTGGTCATACTGTCCAGCCGTTACTTTCGTCGTGAGCGTCTGCCACGTCTGATTGTCAGCATCAAAAACATAAACACCATTGCTGTCCGCAGCATAGGTCTTGCCGTCCATCTGGATCAGCTTATCCTTGCCGTGGCCGCCGTTCGCCCATTTGCTGCCGGTCCACGTCTTATCCTTCGCTACGACAACGCCGTCCTCCAGCGGGATGATCGCGCCGAGATCGGCAGCATAGCAGGTTGCTTCCGTGCCATTCTCGTTGAGATCATAGACCTTGCTATCTGAAAGGAGCGTCCACGTCTCGCCATCGTAGGAAGCGAGATAGCCGACCGTGTAGGTATAGCTTTCGTTATAGGCGTAGCCATCGGAAGGAGTGGGCAGATCTTGCTTGTCCTCAGAAGCAATATAGGCCCAGACCGTACCGTCGTCTGCGGATGCAAGCGCCTTGACCTGGCTCAGCTGATGTAGGCTGGAAACGTCGCAGCTGGTAAAGGACAGGTTTCCTTTTTCCAGTGTGAACAGGCCGCTGCCATCGCTCATGACCAGATTGAGATGACCTGTCACATTGTCCACACCTGCGGCTGCCATTGTGATATAGCCCTTTGCATTTTCCACATAGCGCAGAGCATCGCCCTTGCGGGTGTTCAGGATGGTAGCGGGCAGGTCATAGGTTCGTGTCTGTGTTTCCCGTACACCGGCATCGGAGGAAAAATCGACCGCAGCCGTGATCTGCGTCATGTCGTTGGGGATATCGTCCAGACGCATCTTGAAATAATGATTGCCAGCATTCAGCTTGTTGGCAATGAATTCCGTGCGTCCGAGCGCCTTACTTTCGTCCACACTGTTGCCAGAGTAAAGGCGCACTACGAATTTAGCTGTATCGTTTTCCGGCAAATTGCTTGGGAGCGAAAATGTCAGATAGCAAACACAACTGCTGTCCGTGATTAGCTTGGAATATAGGCTCGGTGTCTGGTTCTGGACAATTTCGGGCGTTACTTGTCCGTTGGTCGGGTCGGCTCCAACATAGATCTCATTGAGTTTGAAGTTACCCAAGAGGGAAATATCCATTGGCTTGAAATGCGGAGTGAAAATCACATCTGCCTTCAGCGACAACTTTAATGGATTTTCCTTTTCATGCCCGCCTAAATCGTATGGATTTCCATCATTCGTTGCAGCGCTCCAGTAGTCAAAGTTCTGCGCATCCGGAATAATGTCAGCCGATACCTTCCATTTATCAGCACCATCTTCATCTTTTCCATAGTATGTGGTGTTGATATTATCTTTCCACTCTGCGTCAGGTATTGCTTTAGAGGATGCCGTACTCGGATTGGCTTCTTTTTCTTCAATGGCAAAAGTAAAGCTACTTCCATCTATATACTGGGCAGCAGGGGTACAGAATTTTTCCATGGCAAGTGTGCAATATATGCCAACAGTATAATTCTGTGCATCCTCGGCCCATCGCATCTGCGCCCTGATTCCGTTCCCTGTAAAGCTAATGGATGAGTTATCCGCTGACAGCTTATAATCCTTAAATGCTACATTTTTCAGTTCCAATCCCGCCACTTTTGGAAGTGAAAAAACCAGTTGATAAAAAAATTTTCCATCTTTTTTTAGCGGAAATTGTCCATTCGTGATGGAATAATCTTCAGTATTCTTTTTCGTGTCTGTATAAACTGCTTTAACGCTATAATCAATGCTTTCAGGAATTCCTTCGACTGTAAAAGCGCAATCGTTGTCAGATGCAAAAATCTGAATGGGTAGCAGCGATAGCACAAGCAGAATACACAGAAGTACAGCGATACTTCTTCTCATATACTCTAACCTCAACAATGAGCCTGTCCTCAGTATTACAATAGTGGTAAGGCTCATATCCATTGTGGAAGCAGGCGGGCAAGTTGGGGTCTGCGGCTTGCCCGCCTGCCGGGTTTACCTATGGCATAAAGCTATTTTGAATTACTTCACAATATAGAGGTGGTTATAGTCGTTTCCAAATACGGCATAACCATTACAAATTGCCATTCCTCCAAGAGCATAGGTATCATTGTCAGTTTTCCACATCTCTACAGCGTCTGTTTCGTCAGGAAGAACCGCAAAACAATAGCCAGCGCCAGTTCCGGAGTTCGTATTGAAGTAGAAATAATCCATGCCATCGTCCGTATATACGACCGGAGTGCACTGCACAGGCTGCGTAAATGCCGCGCCCTCTACTGTAATCAGGCTGGCTGTTCCAAGTGTGCCAGAGGTAGGAGCGGTAATCTTCATCAGGCCGCCCGCGCTAAAGCCACTGTAGAAACCGACATAGATATTGCCGCTATCTGCAATAACAGGCGTGGAAGTGCAGTTGCCGGAATATGTATCGTTACCAATTGTGCAACTCAGCTTCGCGCCCCACGAGAATGCCGGTACGCCGTTGCTGCCAATAGTGTAGCAATAAACATTACCGATGCTGCTGCCCTTGGACGCAAAATACAGTTTTCCGTCCTTGGTCATAATGGTAGAGCGCACATCGCCAGCGGCATTTCCATCAACGCTGGGCAAAGAGATGCTGGTGGCATAGATATCCGTATCCGCCGTTGTGCCAAAGCCGTCTCCCATGGGACGATAATAGAGATAGCCGCCGTCGCCGCAGAAGTAAACCTTTTCGCCAACAGCAACTGCACCGCCCCAGTAGAAGCCCTTGTAAATGGAGGATACAGACTGAACCGGGTAACTATCATTCGAGGTACTCGGAACGTTTGCAACCTGCACCTGGTAATAACGGCCCGGCTCTGTGCTGCCTTCAATGGTGCCATTGCCAACCCAAGTGCCAAAATAAATATAATCGCCATAACTCACAATGGGAGTGTTGATCTGGCCCTTCGAGACGGTGTAAATCTTTGTGGCTTCCACACCGGTTGCATCGGTGTCGCTTGCCTGAAGACCTGTGATCTTATAAACAGCACCGCTGTTGCTTGCCGCATAGATCACATCATCTGCTTCGCTGTTGTCATTGCTTCCCTGCACCAGCAGCGGCGTGGAGAGCTGGAACCCGCTTTTGCTCTCAAGCTGCTTGTGCCAAACGACATAGGGTGTATTTGCGCTGCAATTGATCTTTGCAAGTGTGCATCCATCTGCGTGTCCATCATAGAGAACATAAGCGTAGGTTACGTTGCCAACCGTCTGCATGAGCGGAACGGTGTCAACGCCATCCCAACCGCTGTCCGGCTTTAAAAGTTTAAGTGCTGTTACCGTAACATCGGTAGTGGGTGCTTTGCCTACCACGGCATTATGATCGGCATTACCGCCAAAGACCGACCACGATGCAGCGGTTTCTGTTGCAAATGCTGTTACGCTGAGCAGCATTGCAAGTGCCAGAAGAATCGCTAAAACGCTGCTTGTCCGTTTCATAACCTGAAACTCCTTTCGTTTTTCGCAAAGATTCGTTTCTCACGTTCTCCCAATACAGCCGAGAAACAGTGCTGTACCGGGTTTATGTCACAGCCGAAGACTGTAGACAACAAATGGTGCGCAGGATATGCGTTTGGGGGTTCCCCGGCTCTGCGTTCCCAATTCAGAGCCGGGGAGACTCGGTGCGCCTCCCGGCGCGTCGGCAGCCGCCCCAGGGGGATGGGGCCGCTGGCCTATACAAATCTGTTCCCGAACAGATCGTATCCGTTATGAGTTTCGCGCGCTTCTGGCGCGCCGTTTCTCCTTGCGTTCCTGATTGTAAAGCTCCGTCTGCCGCTTGTATTCTTCGTCGTAGCGGAGCTTCCGCACGGCAGGCGGCAGATCGGCCAGCGCCGCGTTGACGCGCGTGCGGATGATCCGTTCCCGTACCTGTCCGCCGTCAAACCTGCCCTGTGCGCCGCTCATTCAGCGCCTCCCGCGGCTTCTGCCGCCTTTTTCGCTTTCTTTTTCTCGGACTTCTGCTCTCGCCGGGCGGCCTCGGCCGCTTTTTTGCGGTCTTTTTTCGCCTGCGCGTGCATCGCGGACTGGCGTTCGTACTCCGCTTGGAACAGCGCTGTCCGTTCCAGCGGGAAATTGCTCACGGCCGGGCCAGTGCTGACCGAAAAGCCGCTGTATTCCAGCGCGTTGACCCATGAGCCGAAGCGAAGGGCCAGCAGATCGCCGCCGAGAATTTCAGACTGCGCCGGGACGTGCCCCAGCTCCGCCTGACATCGCCGCAGGTACCTTGCAAGCTCTGCCGCCGAATCCTTCTGGTGCTCCAAGATGAATTCGATGTTCCGGCGGGAAATCTCCAACCGCGCGGCCTCGTTCATTTTCCGTTCGTGCAGCGCCCGGTTATCCTGATAGTAAAACGGCTTGTCCTTCATAGCTGCACCCCCGCTGCCGCGCAGAGGTCGCGCACGATCTTCCGGTTCGCGAACGCCGGGGGATTTTTCAGGAATTCGGCGGCTTTGCCGTCGTAGACGCTGCGCAGCGCCTTTTGCCACGAGCCAAAGCGGTATTCCAAGAAATCGCCGCCGATAACTTCCACCCGCGCGGGCGGATGGCCGATGTCCTCCATGCAGTCCCGCAGGTACAGCGACAGCGCCGCAAGGCTGTCGTGCTGGTGGTCGAGAATAAACTGGGTGTTCTTCTTGTTGATGATGTGCCTGACGCGATTCAATACCTGCTGGGTGCGCGCGTCCGGCTGGCGTTGCTGTTCGTCGTGCATGATGCTCCTCCTGTCGTACTTTTTCGCATACTACCCCTATGGTGGGATAATCTGGATTGACACAAAAAAGGCGCAATTTGCCCGTAAAAGGGGAAACAAATTGACGCCCGTGCCAAGTACGATAAGCAGATCATCGTGCTGCCTACCATACGTTTTCGTTCGCCTCCTGCACGTCGCGGGATCATAAACCAGACAGAATCCCATGCAGCGAGAATAGCAATTCTTCCGACTCGGACTATGGATGCAGATCGCATCCGCGCTCTGATTCCTACCTTCTCATGGGAATCCCCACAATGGCGGCCTTTCGGCCACATGACCCGCGAACAAGCGCTGTCTTACGCTTCCCCGCGGAGCACTTTGGAATCTTGCTCATCCTTACGGCTCCGGGCGAGCAGCCGCGCACACTCCCAATGCGCACAGTCTTCCTCTTTCATCACAGGCTCAGTCCAACCGGCCGCGACCTGTGATTACACATCCTCAGCAAACAAAAACCAACAATATGAAATTGTAAAATCGCAGAATCGAGTTTCTAACTTTGTGGTACCCTAAGCCATATGTACGGCAAGGTTTCTTTCGTAAAGTGTCCCACTTTACGCGAAAGAAAAAAACCAAGATATTCTGCTCTCGTCTCTATTATACAGGCAGATAGGGAAAAGTCAATCTGATTTCAGACAAGAGTTCCCTGTTTTTCTGCAAATTGTGTTATGTTTTGCGCTCACTGCACGGGTATCCGGATGTGCGGGAGCCAATGCGAAACGATATTGCCTTGTATTTGCCGTCATGATTCTGGTAAAAGGACAGGTGAAGCAGTTGCCTAGGTACGGAGAAAACATCTACCGCCGCAAGGATGGCCGCTGGGAAGGGCGTTATATCGCAATGCGTCTGCCGGATGGCAGGGCGAAGTACAAGTCTGTCTATGGGAAAACGCATGATATTGTCAAGAAAAAGCAGATGGCGGCAATTCAGGCGCTGGCAAAGGAGCCGGCCGCAGCCTGTGATCTGACGGTAAAAGAGCTTTTTGCGCGGTATCTTGCGCAGGCGGATGTGAAACCCTCCACGCGCGAACGATACCGCTTCATGATCGAACGGCACATTCTTCCGCAGCTTGGGCAGACGCCTGTTTCAAAGTTGACGGCGAAAGGACTTTCTGACTTCCTGCGGCATTTGAAGAATCACGGGCGGCTGGACGGAAAAGGCGGCCTGTCTCCAAAGACCGTGCGGGATGTGGCGGTTCTGATAAAGTCAGCCCTCCGGTTTGCTCAAGCAGAATATCACTGTGTCTGTGACGCGCTGAACGCGCGTCTTCCTGTCTATACGCAGAAAAAGGTCGAGGTGCTTTCCGACACGGAGCTGGCCGTGCTGGGAAAAGCCCTATTGCCGTCAAAGAAAATCAGTCTTGCCGTTATGCTGGCGTTACACGCAGGTCTGCGCGTGGGCGAGGTCTGTGCGCTGCGCGTTTGTGATATCGACTATCTGGCTGGAACGGTTCAGGTCTGCCGCTCTGTGCAGCGGGTCACGCTGAACGGCAAGTCTCAGCTTCTTGTGCAGCGGCCCAAAAGCGACAGTTCCGAGCGGATCGTGCCCCTGCACCCGGAGTTGCTGCTTTTCCTGAAAAAAGCGACGGCAAAGCTACCGTCTGACGCCTATATTATGACCGGGCAGATTGGCCAGCCCATGGACCCGCGTACCTGCCAGTATCAGTTTACGGTGCTTTTGAAGCGCTGCGGCATCCATCACCGGGGGTTCCACGCCCTTCGGCATACATTTGCCACACGCTATATTGAAAACGGCGCGGATATCAAAAGCATTAGCGAAATGTTGGGACACGCGGATATCAAGACAACACTGAAATTGTACGTTCATCCGTCGCTTGAGAGCAAACGCCGCTGCATCCAGCAGATCAGCTTCCTAAAGATCGGTGCTTAGTTTGTCTTTTTGCGCCCACCGGCACATGTAGCCGGTGGGTTTTTGTCTGCCGATTTGTCGTCAAAAATCTGGTCAGTCAACCGCCGAAGCCCCTGTGATTGCAGGCGCTTCGGCGGTTCTTTTCGTAAAGTGGGACACTTTACGCGAATTTTTTCTAAAAACTTGTTTACCTTTATCTCTGCTGCCTTTTCATAACCAGTCAGCGCAGACAGCTTGCTCTGGTACAACACATCCAAGTTGTTTGGGGGAAATAAATTTCCACGCTGCTTCTATATTTACTATTTGATACGAGGCTGCAAAAGTGACAATCTGGGAGGGAATATTTTTCATACCTTGCTGACAGCTAGAATAATATAGCTGTTAGCAGCTTCAATTCTCTTGTTCATGCTGATTATAATTATGATGTTGTTATAGTTTTTTTAACTCTCAGTTAGGTTGACAGACAGAACATGAACAAAAACAAAAATGAATTACAACTGCAAATCGGGGAAAATGTTCGTCAATGCAGAGATTCCAAAGGGCTTACTCAGGAAGAATTGGCGGAGATATGCAATTTCAGCGCAGCTTATTGTTCGCAGATCGAAACCGGTCAGCGCATGATGTCCATCGAAACACTGGTTCAGGTGGCAGAAGGTCTGCAAACCAGTGCCGATATCCTGATTTACGGCAACACAAAAGACGGGCGAATTTTACACATTGTAAAAATGCTGGAGAGTATGCCGAATGACGACCTAGAATTTATCGAGAACAACATTCTTTTAGTGTGTAACTGGCTCAACCAAAAATCAAAATAACAACTTGGAGGTATTGGATTGTTCTTATCGGAGGTGGAAACAGGATGCAGCAAAATGATCCGTTACACCAGTTGTATGTTGAGCACTACAGTTACCTTTACCGCTTCGCGCGAAGCTTTGTCAATCCGGATCTGGCAGAAGATCTCGTACAGGAAACATTTTTAATCGCACAAAAACGGCTGGACCGGGTAACAAGCAGCGAAAACCCAACAGGATGGCTGATTAACACCTTGAAGAACGTGATCGGCAATACATATCAGAAGCGGCAATTCATATATACGGAACTGAGTCCTGACGCCATAGCCGATGAAGCGGGCGAGTATGTGCATTCCATCAACGATATGTACGCGGGGCTGATCGACGATGAGGCTCTGTCTCTGCTGATTTGGATATACTGTGAAGACACAAGCTATCAGGAAGCTGCAAACCGTCTTGGGATCTCATTGGATTCCTGTAAAAAGCGGATTCAGCGGGCAAAACAGGCATTAAAAAAAGCTATCGAAAAAAATAAATTGCTCTAGTGTGTCACTTTTGGACGATATATTCAAATAGCTTTTATGAAGGGAGGGGCCAAGGAATGCAAAATGATAGCGGAGCCAGTCTCGCCGAAACAATATATCGAAAAATGTCCGACGAAGAACTGCAAAATACTCTCCGCTGCGAAACATTTTCGGATGGTGCGCTTGATGTCAAACAAATAGAGATGATCCTTGCGGAAATGGAGCGTCGCGGAATCAACGATCCATCTCGTTCTTCGGAAGAAGCGTGGAATGAATTTGAGCAGGAGTATTCCGGGAAGATATCCGACTATGCCGATTGTGCCCCTGATGCGAAGGCTTGTGCTGCAATAAGCGGGAAGCCCATGCACACACATCGGCGTCAGCCGGTGCGGAAACTCACCATTCTCGCGGCAACACTGGTATTTCTCATTGCTTCGCTGCTGACGGTACAGGCAAGCGGCGTCGATGTTTTTGGTGCGATAGTCAGATGGACGGAAGAACTGTTTAGCTTTGGAAGAACCGAAGAAACCCGCAGCCTTGTCGTCGATGGGAAATGGCCGGAGATTGACCTGAACAAAAATCAACAGTTTACGTCGCTGCAAGAGGCTCTTGATTTTTATGGCGTAACGGAGGTTGTTGCTCCACGCTGGATTCCTGACGGATTTACCCCTCGAATTGTTGCTGTCAAGCCAAACGGAACTTGGTTGGAATTTCTTGCTGGCTATACAAATAAATCCGGCCAACTCCTTGCTGTGAGTTACAACAGTTATCAGTCAACTCCGCTTATGTATTACGAAAAATCCGGCTCCCTATTGGAAACATTTTCAACAAGCGGTATCATGTACAGCGTATTTGAAAACGTTGACAATCGTACTGCTGCATGGATTACACCTCACTTTGAATGCTGTATCAGCGTACCAACAGATGCCATGGATATTGACATGCTAAAAGAAATTCTATTGTCAATGCAGTAAATACGAAACACAAATAAGGGGATTGTATTATGAAGATAAAAAAAGCAATGCGTATTCTGGCCGTGCTTGTCATTTTTTCCATCTTGCTGGCAACTACGATATTTGCTGCTCCCGCAAGGGCCAGTGCATATCTTTCCGCATATTACGCAACCATAACAAAGACGTCAACCGGAGATCTGAGCATCCATTTTCAAGTGATTGCTCCAGCCATAATGGATCAGCTTGGTGTTAGCAGGATCTCGGTGCAAAGATATACTGGATCTTACTGGCGGACAGAATACAATTTTACATACCCAGAAACACCGGAACTGCAAAGCAAAGATGCTGGAATTTATTCTGAAACAGTACTGTATACGCCGCAATATCCTGATAGCCGCTACCGTGCAGTCGTCACGTTCTATGCGTCAAATTCCAGCGGTTCTGATACGGGAGTTTATACCGCAGATTAAGCCCACCTACAAAAAATGACGCCGTCCCATCATATCGGATGGGGCGGCGTTTTTGCGAAGTGCAGCAGACTGAATTGTATTTCAATCTGTATAAACTGTCACTTTTCTACAAGCTCGTTAAATACATCTTACAGAGGAGGGACGTGGAACGTTGAAAAGCACCTATGATAAGACTGGACTGTGCCCGCAGTTTTTCTGCACAGTTTTGCAGGAAATTTGCTTGGTGTGTGTACTTGTTTTTTCGCAAGTGCCTGTGCTATTCTTAAAATGGAAAAAACAGATGCTCTGAATGGACCGATTCAGAGTCATCTGTTTTTGCTTTCTTGCGTTCCGCATCCATTGAAATTTTGAGTTTGAAGGAGTGCTGTTCATGGGGAAAGATGTGAATCAATATGTCTTATCGCTTTTGGAGACCTATCCGGAAACATCGAAAAGGATCGAACTCATGCGCTATGAGTTATATTCCTCAATGGTCGTTTCGCCGCAGGAAATGATAGAGGTCATGTCCTTTTCCAAGAAGGATGCTGAGGCGAACGCAAAATACCCGCATACCGTGCCGGAAATTGCGTTGTGTTACAAAGAGATCGCCCAGCGCCTCAATCATGAGGTCGCAGAGAGTGTCATGGAAACATATGTCTCCATGATCCGGGAGCGTGATCGGCTGCATCACCGCATAAGCCTTTTAGCACCACGGCAGGCGGAGATCATACAGGAATATTACATCCACCGGAATAGCTGGGGTGATATCGCAAAAAACATGGGCATTTCGCTTCGGACGGCTTATTCCACACGGCAGCAAGCGGTCGATGCGCTTGTACAGATGTATACGTTCACCGGAGCTGTTTTTGACGGCCCGGAAGAATAAAGCTCCCGCATGTATATCGCAGGATTTGAGAACCAGAAAAGAGAAACATCTTTTAAAATAAAGTGGCGGTCTGCGCCCGTTTGCCATTGCATACCCCGCAGAGTTGTCGTACAATAACTATACGAGTCAGCTTCTGCACCTTGAAAAGTTCATATTTTACTTCGTATGAGGAGGATTCCACTATGGAAAAGAGAGAAAATGAAACCTTGACTGTACGAGATATCAAGCAGATCCTGAACATCAGCATCAACGCTGCGTACAATCTGATCCACAGCAAGTCATTTCCAGTCATTCGCATCGGCAATTCTTTTCGCGTTCCAAAGGAACCGTTTTATGAGTGGATGAAGTCCTCGCATACGATTATGAATTAACGTCAAATCTCCAAATATTACAAAGAAATTGGAGGTTGATAGCATGGCACGTCGTTCAAACGGAGAAGGCAGCTTCTATCAGCAAAAGGATAAATCATGGGTCTATCAGGTTACATACGGCCGAAAAGAGGATGGCAGTCCATACCGCAAAGCGTTCAAGGGCCGTACCAAGACGATCTGCAAAGAGCGCCGCGCACAATGGGAAGAAGAACAGGCACGCATCAAGGCGGAGGAGGAAGCACAGGCGGCGGAATCCGCCCGTCTCGAAGAACTCCGGGCCAAGCTCGGCCACCCCATCGAGGCGGAGATACTGTTCTCAGAAGCCTTCCTTAAATGGCTTGAGCTTTACAAATCGCCGCCTGCCAGAAAGCCGTCTACCTATGCAAGCTATCTGGATACTTACCGAATCCACTTTGCCGAAGCCTTTGGAAACATGCCGCTCTACCAGATCACCCAGGACACCATACAGGACTATTATCAAAGAAAACAGAAAAACGGCGGCCGTTTGGATGGGCGGAAAGGCGGCCTGTCCGCAAAGACCATTCAGAACCAGCATATGCTGCTGAAGGACTTTTTCGCGTACGCCATGAGGAAATATCACCTGCCGTGTAATCCCACGATTGACACGACAAGGCCGGAAGTTATTACGCCGGAGATGCGTGTCCTGAGTCCGTCAGAAATGCAGGTCTTCATCGAGGAGGTCATGCGGGAAACGCAGCGCGTCGCGATTCTGACGACCCTGTTCGTCGGATTCCGCGTCGGCGAGGTGCTGGCGCTGAAAATTTCCGATCTGGATTTGGAGAAGCAAACGCTTTCGGTCACGAAAAATCTGATCCGTGTTCCAACAGCGGCCGTTTCTCCAGAGAATCCAAACATTGAGATTCTGAATTACGATCCGAAGAAGAAAACACACCTTATCGTTCAGAACACACCGAAGACAAGCACGTCGAACCGCGAGATCGCGATTTCTGACGGCCTGTGCGAGCTTCTGATCCGGCATCTGTTCACGCTGGCAAATTCCACATGGCCGAACCCGGACGGACTGCTGTTCCCGTCCAAGGCCGGGACACATCTCGACCCCAAGAGCTTTGAGATCCGGCTGGCCGCGGTTTCCAAACGCTGCGAGATCCGCAAGGTCAATCCCCACGCGCTGCGGCACACACTGGCGACGCGGCTGGTGGAAGACAAGGTGCCGCTCAACATCGTGCAGGGAATTCTGGGGCATTCGTCGATTGAAACAACGCGCAAATATCTTCACAAAAACGAAGATATCGAGCGCGAGGCCATCGGTATGATGAGCGATTATCTTAACATGGGGCAGATGGATGCAGCGCCGAGATTAAATGGTGCTGCCCCTCGCGCCAAGTTTGCAGATGTTGTTTTGCCGACCTTTCCGCAGCGACGAAACCACACGGCATAAAACGAAAAAACGCGCTATTGCATACTTTATTGCAAATAGCGCGTAAAGCTGTCAAACGGCAGCATTCCAACCAGAACTTCTGAAGCACTTTAATATGGAAGCCATGTCCAGTGAATCAGAGCAAAGACTCCACGGGGAACATGAATTGCAAATGAGCAAAACGGAGAATTCCGAACAAAATGATAGAGAAATCGCCGCATTTCTCACGAAATACGGCGATTTATGGCAAGCTGCACCCTTTAAGATATACTCCTATTCCTGTTGATCGCTTAATGATAATTGGTTCAACTGCAATTCTGCTTCGTGCGGCGAGATATAAGTATCAATACTGGTGTCCAACCTTAAATCCAGAAGCTTCCTGTTAAAAAGGTCTATAAAATTTTCGCCTGCAGCAATACGCTCGTAGTCTTGAATTGAAAAAACTATTATTGCAACTCTATTATCGTCCAACTCTCGCTGAAGATACATTTTTTTGATTAATCCAGTTCCGTCATTCCATCCAGATCCAGTAACTCCATGGTATGTAAATAAAATTCCTGTTTTTATAGATGTCGACATAAGCAAACTATAGAACTTTCCTATATGTGTAACGTCACTTTTATTCCTGTAGTTTTTGCACTCACCCAAAAAACTTTCAAATCTACAAGGCAGCATTTTTAGTCCGGCCAAAAGCTTTCCGGTGTCATTCAATGTGATGAATTGGTCGATTTCGTTAGTTTTTGTATGAATATTTCTGTAAACGTTAAAAATATTTCCAGAAATTTTTAGCAAATACGAGACTAACTCCTCCAGAATTGCGCCTTTTTTTGTATCGCTGGCATGCGAAGCATTTAGTGTCTTTAACGCAGAAAGCAAACGAAGATATTCTTGATGCTGCGCATCTGTGAGGCGGCACAATTCTTTTGTACTAAACTCCGTGGCGCACCGTCTTGCTAATTCAGAAAGAGGAATTTCACCCATCATGGCTGACATACCTTATAAATCTTTATTGTGTTATCCATAGTGTTCATATGTGTGCCACAAACTTCACAATCAAAAGAATCAGGCAACTCGTTAAATCGCTGAACCGTCCCTAAAACACGCTGGCAATGCCCGCAACAATACTCATACCAGCTTTCTAAAACTTTCGCTTTTTCCAGTGCTGATAGAATCCTGTATGAATCCTCAATTGACACTGACAACTGCCGCTTTACAACGCCTGGGTATATCCAATCTCCAGCATTGTAGTGTGAGAAAAAAGCGGCGAATTGCTTCTGACGCGCTTCAGTAAAAGAATATTTATCATGAAGTATGTGGTCTAATTCTGTTAATAAAGTTGACAACATTGTTCATCCTTTCCATTCCAACTAATGCACTACTAAAATAGTGCTGAAGCAGACAAAAGCCCTTTTGATAATAGTTGAATGTAAATTTAACTTTATAGGATTTGGTTTTTCCGCCGTTCTCCCATAGCAATGTTATCCACGGATAATCTGAAGTGATATTTTTCTCCTTAATAAAATTCTCAAACGCTTCTTTTAATTCGGGAACTCTTTCAAAGTCGTTTTGATATTTCAACAGGAAATCAGATAGTTCTCCAACAAACGGCAATAAATAATCTTCGTTTTTTCCAACATCTAATTCGGCATATGTTCCATTAGCCATACGCATATTTTGCGCGACCAACCGAACACCTAAGACAGCATTTTGGGCTGCTGCAACGAGAAAGTCCAAATTTAGCGCTGCAAGATCACAAGCGAATTCTCGCTTAAGGCAATTGACTACCGTACTAATAAGGTGTACATAAAAAACATCTTGTGTATCAATGAATATTGTACGAAGTGTGTCAAATCTAATTTCCACAAGTTCTTCTTCTTTATGGAAAGCAACCACAACAGGATAGCGCGTTCGTACTTCTTTTCCAGTCTGTGGCGAGACCGCATCAAATTTTTGATTGAATTTCAAAAAGGCAATGTGCTCATTATAATCCCAGAAAACTGGGCTCTCTATTCTATTATATACGGGGCATGCTTTTTTATTAAATGAAATGGCATATTCAGTTGAAAGTTTTTCAAGTGTGTCTTTGAAACTAGGTGTTGAAAAGAGTGCAGAGTATTTATAATCTCTTAAAAATTCCCACTCTTCTAAAATATCCAAGCTGTCCGAGTTTCTCATTACGCAAGTGATAACTGTTTCTTGGATATTCCCAGTCAGGTCAGAAATATTAACAGCATTTTCGTGCTCTATCACTAACTGGTTGTCAGTCTGTGCGATACCACGTTCAAGAAAGGTAGATAGAAGCTTCTTAAGTTCTTTGTATGGGTAAGTCTCAACTGTGGAAACGGAGTAAAGCAAATACTCTTCGTCTGTCATTTTGAACCTCCATATGCCGTCTTTTATAATATAATAATACCAAATTTCAGCAGAAAATCAATTGTAAATGCATCTAAAAAATGCAGAACAGATTCTATCATAGATTCAAAATAGGAAAGCCCGTGTATTGCTTCATAATTATCATCAGCAGTGATTCTTTGTTTCATAGTAGTCGTTCTTAAAATGTGTGAACAACTTTACATAACATAAACTTTTGTATGCTGCAAAACAATGAGAGGAAATGTACTTATAGCACTTCCTTAATCTCATACCCACCGCCGAAGATGATCGTCAAGCGGCCATCGCTATGCACCTTGATGCACTCGATCATTTGGCGCACGATGCTGTCGTCATACTGCGTTTCGTTGGCGCTGCGTTTTGCAATGATGCTCTGAATTTCTTCCAGACGCGCCTGCCGGGAGCCGTCCTTGTGGATGCTCTCCTGAATTGCTACGATGCGGCGGTCCAACTGCTCAATCTGATCGGAGATGCCTTTGAATTCGTCTTCGCTGCTTTCTACGTCTTTTCCAGCGGCAACGGTTTCATTGACCAGATCCAGCATCCGCTTGTTCAGTGCATCGATTCGGCGTGTCAGCAGGTCGATTTCCTCCGAACCGCCATTTATGCCGATAGCTTCGCCGATGGTGGCTTTCATGAGCGTCAGGTATGTGTGGACTCGTCCTCCACGTGAAAGCGGTTCAACGCTCGGACAATGGCCCCATGCAGGGTGGCTTCTTCCACGGTGATGGATTTCTTGCAATATTTCTTGCCATAGTCCAAACGGCTGACGCACCGCCAGACAATTTTCTTTTTTCCGTGGATACTCCATGTGACACGTTTATACCGGCTGCCGCATTCTGCACAGTGAAGGACTTCAGTCAAAGCATACTTTGAGTATCGCCCATTTGCCGTAATTGCTGTTTTATCCGATTGGAGCCGCAGCGAATTTCTGCGTGACAATTCTTCCTGCGCGCGGTTGAACACCTCGCGGCTGATAATTGCTGGATGATTGTTCTCAACAATGTACATGGGCGCTTCACCCTGATTCGCTTTCCGTGTTTTGGAGATGCAGTCGACCGTGACCGTTTTCTGGAGGATGCAGTCTCCGCAGTATTTTTCGTTCCGCAGGATATTCATGA
>ERZ1106976.2243-NODE-2243-length-17645-cov-5.177828_pt1 | contig 17645 bp, 24 predicted proteins | sample MGYA00403687_ERZ1106976 | MGnify/ENA primary metagenome ERZ1106976 (study PRJEB35170, sample SAMEA104062446) | human gut metagenome | biome: human gut; feature: human-associated habitat; material: faeces | place: Denmark | collected 2013-02-22 ... | reverse complement strand
TACCCCTCCCTCGCAAACTTATTCTGTACGGCATGATTGCTCTTGCCGAGCGCCGCGCCGATCTCCTTGAACAGATAGCCGCGCTTGCGCATGGCGACCGCTTTTTGAAATTCCTCGTGCGTCCAGTGAACCGACTTGTGCGGCTTCTTTTTCCGGCAGCCCAGCTCCTCCAGTACGTTTGAGATCGTCTCATACGCCCGTCCGGTCTCCCTTGAAATAGCGCGAATAGGCATGCCTGCTTGATACATTTTCGCAAGCCGCTGTTTTTCCTCATCCGTCACGCGCGGCTGCCGGCGGCCATCCTGCTTGATTTCCTCCGGCACAAAAATGCCTGTCGGCACCTCGCTGCACAGCCCGCGCGCATCGTCCTGCGGCGTAAATACGCATTCACGCGTGTAGTAAGTGCAGTGATCGAACAGACTGTAATGCTCGGTCTCCTGTATCTCAAACCGGCCCTGCGGGTGTCTCCAAATAACCCGCGTCTTTTCTTTTTCTCGCATATTGTTCCTCCTGCCGCGCCTTGAAAATGGCGCTTTCTATTTCTTTCTTCTTTTCCCATACGTCTGGCAGATCGGTAAACGGCTGACAGATCGGGTACGCCCTTCCCTCGTCACCGTAGGTGCCGACAAGGTGATACTCCACCTCGCCGAACAGGGTGCGCTGAACCTCAACGCGCACCCTGTCGATCCGCACCCGCGGCAGCTCGGTCAGCTGAGAATACGGTTTAATTTCCAATCCGCTGAATCTCTGCATGGCCGCCCTCCTGTTTTTTAGCCTCTTGCCGAGCCTGCCACCGTTCGAGCAGCAGCGCCTCGAACTCGGCCGTTCCTTGCGCAGGCTCCGGTCGCGCTGCGGCCCTTTTGGCTTTCTCAGCCTTCCGCTTTGCTTTTTCGACGGCCTTCACGTACCGCATACAGCGTTCCACCCGGTCATGCGGCATTTGGAACTTCTGCCGGTTTTTCTTCCAGTCTGCCATCAGCGGATCTGCCTCATCAGGTCGGCGCGGTACGCAATGTGCGCCGCCTTGTCCATGGAGACGCGGGCCGCCTTGCGGGCCTTGACTTCCTCTGCCGCCCGGCGGCGTTTTGCCGCACAGAGATCCGCATAGCAGATTGCCATGCATACCAGCATCGCCGTTCCGAGCACCGCCGCCTGCATGCGGCTGCAGGCACCCGCGATCTGCATGTACATCACGCCGCCGAATACCGCCGCCGACAGGCTCATCATAAACTTACTTGCCTTCATCTTTCTTCCTCCGTTCCTGATTCATCAGTAATTCCCACGCCGTTTTCTGCAGGCGCTCAATGCGCCGCTGCATTTCCTCCGGCGGAACGTCACGGTAGCAGTCGTCGTCTATGCGTACCGTACCGTTCGGATAATGATATTCAGCCACGATTGCCACCGTAACCACCCCTTTCTAAAGCCTATGCTCAGACCGGCTTGTCTGTTGCCGTCCGTGCCACCTCTGCCTCTAAATTGAACTTTTGTGCTTTCTCAAGCTCAATGCGGGCAGCGATCCGCAGGCTCTCCGGCGCTTCCGGGTCGGCCATGATCTGCTCTGCCGTCATGGCGAGATATTCATTGTAAGGTTTCATGCAGGTTTCACCTCGATCTTTTCCGCAATATCAATAAATCCCTCTGCAACGTCCAGCGCCTCCTGCCTGCCGTCGCAGAAAAACTGCCGCCATCGGTTCTCACCGACCAGGCGCTTCTCCAAAACCCAAACTTCGTACTTCATGGTGTGCTCCTTGTGTTTTCGTTTCCTTTCCGCTACAATAGGAGCAGAAAGGAGGTATTTCATGTCTGAAACTGTAATAACTGCGCTGATTACCTTGACTGCTGGTGCTGTCGGCGCTGTTTGCGGTGTAATTGGTGCGGTAAAGTCAGCGCGTATTGCTCAAAAATCGCAAATGAACCAAGCCGTCGTAACCGAGTTCATGCGTGTCCGCGTGTCTGCCTTTTCCCATCTCTTCGATGAATGGAGCAAATACATCTGTGCAGACTACGATCCTGCCCTGCTGCCGGAATTGATCGCAGCGATTGAGAAAGCCACTATGCTTGCAGCGTCTCCCTCTCTCACGATACTGACAGAATTTCGTGATGCGCTGTTTACATACGCCTATTCCGTGCGCCGTACGCCTGAACAGCAGAAAAAATTGCAGGAAACCATAATGAATATTCGTGTTGCTCTCCATTACGATCTTCTTCGCTATTACGAACCCGATATTGCCGAACTGCCCGAAGAGGCTAAATTACCGAACGAAGTAGGCAGACCCAGATGTAAATAAACAGTGTTATCACGCTAAGTTTGCCGATCATCGTCACAAGCGCACCCCGCAAATTGCTCCAATACTGCCGTCTGCGTGCTCTGTACTCGCTTTCAGCAATCGCATTCCACTTTCGAACGAATTCATCATTGTCAAAGCGCAGCGCATCCCGAATCCCATCCATGCTGTAAGAAGTCCCGGCCCGCGGGGCTTCTTTGTTTTTCTCGGTGTCCATCCCTTCACCCCTTCCCTTCCGCCTGCTCGGCTGGCTCTGTGTTCCCAACACCAGTGCGCTGAACGAACTCGCAAAGTCTATTTCAGATGCACTCATCGCGGCAGCAAACTAATTTCCCGCAACCCCCGTCAGCTGCTGCTGGCGGGGTTTGTCTTATCCTCACAGAAGAAATCGAAAGGCACGCTCAGTGCTTCGCAGATTGCCTCATAGTCCTCCACCGATATACGGTTTCTACCGTGTAATAAGTTGTAGAGCTTCTGTTTAGTCCAGCCGCACTTGTCAGCGATAAAAGTCTGCTTAATGCCATTCTGTTTAATGTAGTCGGAAATCTTTTCGTAAAAAGCCATCTAACGTCCCTCACCCCTTCCCGTCCGCCTGCTCGGCGTTGTTTTCGTTTTCCTTATCTGCTATACTGAAAGCAGAAAGGAGGTATTTCTCATGCCTAAAATGTTGCGTCCGCAGGATGCAGCCATTATGCGGGAAGCGCTGGAATATCAAGCCGAACCGCTCGATGCAGAAACCTTTGCGCTGATGCTTTCAAACAATATTTCAAACCCATTGTCTGAGGAGCAAAAGCAAGCGGAAGCGCTTTTGCAAAAAGTCTGTGCATTCCAGTCCGAGCCCGAAACCGGTCTGTTTCTGTCTGACGAGGATAGAGCGTTCATCGTTGTTTCTCTCAAACGCCTTATCTCGTTCTATGACGAAATGCTCAAAACCGAAAAGCGCTCTAAATTCATCCGTGATTACGAGAAATCAATTCGCGCATCACGCATTTGTATCTCTCGGCTTGCATAACCTTGCGAACCTGCTTCCGGATTCGTTCCGGCGCAGGCCGTCCGCCGGAATACGGCGCCAAGCTGTAAGAAGTCCCGTCCCGCGGGGCTTCTTTGTTTTTCTCGTTGTCCATCCCCTCACCTCTTCCCTTCCGCCTGCTCGGCGTCCAGACCTCTGCGAATCATCACACGCAAAATCTCAGAGAATGAGCATTTGCAATATTTCTCACTCTTCCGCAATTCGTAAACTGCATTTTCCAGTTCCGGCGGAAGGCTGATTGTCTTTCTCGGCATCTCAGTCATTTGTACCTCTCCTTTCAAGTGGTGAACCTGTGATTTATGATGCTATTATAGTCCACCACCTCAGAACTGTCAATAGGGATTTTGAAAAAACTTGACACCGGTTCACCACTGCTGTATGATAAGACCAACGGAGGTGACATACAATGCCAACAGATAAACCACGGTTTACAATCACCGTAGACCCTGCTCTAATGCAGGAAATCGAAGATTATCGGTACAACCATCGTATCAAAAACCAAACACAAGCTGTCATATCTCTCATGCAGCGCGGCTTGCAGGAAATCATGGAAACAGAGTTCAGCCAACCACAGCAACCGGTCGAGCAATATTCCGCCGACGAACAACAGCTCATCGACGACTACCGTTCCCTGAACGAGCAGGGACAGGAATATATCCGTCAGACCATGTATATGGCAAAACAAACGCATAAAAAATGCCTGACCTTTCCGATATGGAAAAGCAGGCATGAATAAAGGGCAAATATATGAAATATCTTACCAAACGGATAATTTGCGCCGCAAGCTGTCTTTTGATTTTAACATCTGCGGCATTCGCCTTATACCCCAGTGATTATGGTCCGGAGGCTGAAAACGACTTTGAAACAAAGCGAGACGCCTATTCAGGCGGTTTTGAATGGGGTGTCGAATATTCCAGCGATCCGAGTAACAGCGACAGTGCCTATAACCAAGGTTATGAAGAAGGTTATAAAGAAGGCTATAACTACGGCACAGAGGACGGCCACGACGAAACCTACGACAGCGCCTACCAGGAAGGCTACGAAGAAGGCTATCGCGCAGGTCTGTCCGACGACCCATCCGCTCCTGATAATGATATCATCGACAGAAGTGAAGTTGCGGGCACATCAAGCTATCCTCAAAAAACAGAAAAGAAGTCCTGTATTAACTCCGATAATGTTGGCTTATTAGCCTTTCCTTTGGTTGGTGTTATCGCCCTGTTTCTGTGGCTATTGGACAAACTGATTCAAAAAAGGGGGTGATCCCATGTCAACCGAGTATGCCATCTATCTCCGCAAATCCCGTGCCGACCTCGAAGCCGAGGCCCACGGCGAAGGCGATACCCTCGCCCGGCACGAGCATATCCTCATGGAGCTTGCCAAGTCCCGTGCCCTGCCCATCGGCGCGATCTACCGCGAAATCGTCTCCGGCGAGCGTATTGCGAACCGTCCCGTCATGCAGCAGCTTCTCTCCGAGGTGGAGGACGGCCGCTGGAAGGGCGTCCTCGTCACCGAAACCTCACGTCTGGCCCGTGGCGGCACGATAGATCAGGGTATTGTCGCCCAAGCGTTTAAGTTTTCGGGCACGCTGATCGTCACGCCGTCCAAAACCTACGACCCCACGCAGGAAGCAGACGAGGAATGGATGGAGTTCGGTCTGTTCATGTCGCGGCAGGAATACCGCATGATCCGCCGCCGCATGACCGCCGGAACGCGGACCGCGAAGAAGGAAGGACGCTATCTGGCAAGCCGCGCACCCTACGGCTACGAGCGCTGCAAGCTGCCCGGCCGCGGCTGGTCCATCCGTCCGATCGAGCCGGAAGCCGGCGTGGTGCGGAAGATTTACGAGCAGTTCCTGTCCGGCAAAGGCGCCGGAGAGATTGCATCTTACTTGAACCTGCTCGGCATTCCCTCGCCCACGGAAAGGGCGTGGGTGCGTCAGACGGTCGGCCTTATCCTGCGCAATCCGCACTATGCCGGTTACATACCGTCCGCCGTCCATCCGCACAAAAAGTTGCTAAAGGACGGACAGCTTACCGTAAAGCGGCCGCTCAACAAGCAGTGCGAACTGTATGAAGGCATGCACGAAGCGATCATCCCGCGTGAAACATGGGAAGAAACGCAGCGGCTGCTTGTGCAAAACCATAAGCCGCGCGTGCCGAGCGCCCTGCAGCAGCATAATCCGCTTGCCGGTCTGCTCTGCTGTGATAAATGCGGAAAGAAAATGCAGCGTCATCCGCAAACCGACCGCAATTTTGAAAAATACTACTGTCCGACTGTCGGCTGTCCTACCGTATCCGCACCGCTCGAACAGGTTGAGGAACTGGTCCTGCAGGGTTTGAAGGACTTCCTGTACAATCTCGATCTGCAGGAGCAGCAGCTTCCGGATATGTCCGCCGAGCAGGAAGCGCTGAAGAATATCGACAGCCGTCTTGCCGAGCAGCGCAAGCGCCTGACCAAGACCTTTGAGCTGGTCGAGGACGGCATCTATACGCGCGAAGCCTTCCTGCAGCGCCAGTCCGAAATAAACGCCGAAATGGCCCGCCTGCAGACCGCCCGTGAGGAGCTTCAGCGCAAGATCGACACACACGCCGCCGAGCTGTCCGCCCGGGAAAATGCCGCTCCGCAGATCCGGCACGTTCTCGATGTGTACGACCGTAAATCCGCCCCCGCAGAGCGCAACGCCCTCCTCAAACAGGTAATCGACCGCATCGACTACCATAAAACCACCAAACAGCGCTGGTCCGCCGAGAACGACCTCTCCGTCACCATCCACCCCAAAATCTCCGCCCGCAAATAACACCTAACATCGCAAGCCGCGTGAATCCGCCTTTCCATCTTCTGTGTAATAAAAGCACCGCCATCCGGCGGTGCTTTCGCATTTCCTTATCAGAATCCCAATCCTTTCAGCCCGCTAAGTCCCTTAAGCTGCTTCAAACCGCCGGAACTGCTTCCGCCACTCGACCTACTCGACCCGCCGGAACTCTTTTTGCTCTTGCTTGCCGCCGAGGACAGCTGCGTATAAACCGGCGAACCCTCGTAAACATACCCAGTCTTTGCGTTCTTGTAATCGCCGATGAGCGACGCAGGATCAACCGGCGTGCCGTCCTTGGTAATTGTCAGATCAAGGTGCGGACCGGTCGAGTTGCCGGTACTGCCGACGTTGCCGATCGTCTGCCCCTGCTTTACTTCCGTGCCGACCGCAACACTGCTCTGATTCTGCATGTGGTGGTACATGCTTACGTACCCGTTATCATGCGTAACCTCAATCGTCCATCCGTAACCGGAGACCCAGCCGTTTGCGGTTACCTTGCCGCCCTGAACCGACTTGATCGCCGTACCGGCAGGCGCGGCAATGTCAATGGACTTGTGCCAACGCGAGGACGAGGCACCGTTGCTTGTCGCGAACGTGTCACGCGGGCCAAACTTGCTGGAGATCGTGCCGCCCGCAACCGGGTTTGCAAACTCGCCGCCCGTATATTTATACTCGGAAACCGTCGCCGAGCCGTAGGGGTTCTTTTTCCAACTCTTGTCTGCGCTCTGCCACAAATACGCTTTCTGTGCCTGTGACAGACCGCCGACCGACTCAACGGCCGCCTTGGCCTTTGCCTGGCTCAATCCCTTGCCGTCCGTGTCCGCCTCCTGCAGCGCGACCTGGAACAACGCATAAATGCCCGGCGAAATACCGGCCTCCTTGGCAACGGCCGCCTTGGCCTCCCAGCCGTCCAGCTTGGCGTTATCCGCCACATGTTTCTCGTAGCTGTTGAGCAGTGAGCGCAGCTCCTTCTTGCCTGCGTCCTTGAGGTAAGAGTAGAACGAATTGTCCTTAATAGCCTCCTCATACTTGGAGATATGGAACGAATTTCCGGAGGCACTGTCGCTGTACACGCCAAAAAGCGCGTCCTTCTGCGTGTCGGAAAGGTTCTTGTAACCGTCAAGGATCGACTGCATAGCGTCGCTCTTGCTCAGTCCGGAACCTTTGTACTCCTTGTTGTACGTCGTCATGTCGCTTGCAAACTTCACAAAGTCGGTCGCGTTTACCGTACCCTTTACCTCGTCCCAGCGTTCCTTGTCGCTGTCCTCCATAGCAGAGATCAGCAGATAGTCCGCAAACGCGTTCTTTTCCGCGTCCGTGTGTTCGCCGCTGTTACCGTACTCGTTAAGGATTGCCAAAAGTGCCTCATTCTTTTTGTACAGCTCGTTATTCTGTCCTTCGACAAAATCCTTTGCATCTACTTCGTTATCCGCAAGCGTTTCCTCGATAATGCCGTCCCAGTTTGCAAACTCATCAACGGAAATTCCGTGTTTGAGTGCCTCCATCGCATCATCTTGACGGGCCTCGCGCACCTTCTGGCTGATGTCGAACATATCCCGGGAGGAGTAGTCGCCGGACGCACCGACCGAACTGCCGATCAGTTCACGGTCAAGATACTTTTTCTGAATCTCATTCAGATCGTTGTCGTTAAACAGCATTTCGCGTTTCTTGCCTGCAGCAATCGCCGTGTAATCGTCCGGGTACTTTTCTTTCATCTCGTCCGTAATGGCACGCATAGCCTTAATAGCCGCAAACACCGCCTCGGAATTGTCAATGGTGTTCCCGTTTTCGTCCTTGAACCAGTTCATGTGCTGACGCAATTCATCAAACGCCTTTGTCTCGTCCGCATTAAGGCTCTGGTAATCATCATCCGCCCACTCCTGCGCGCCCTGCAGCGACGACTTGCCGAACAGCATAGCCTGCGCCCAATCTCTCGGACTCTGGCCGTACTGCGGGAACTGCAGGATCTTCTCGCCGTTCTTGTCCAGACTGTAGCTGCCGCCCGCATATACGGTTGCCGCGCCCTCAAGCGCCTTCTTTACAGCACCGCCGCCGAACGGCAGCAGCAGGTACGCCGCCGAGTTGGCCGCGCTCTTTGCCGCGTCAAGCGCAATGCGCTTGTTGTCGTAGCCGTTCTCATATTCCTCTTTCAGCTTGCCGAAATCCGGGAAGGCCGAGGAGATCGGCACACGGCCGCCGCCGAGCAGACCGCCGACAAACGGAATCTGTTCCGCAATATTTTCGCCAAGGTCAAGCGCAATGTCCACGCCGGACTTTTTCTTCTTGTCCTTGTCGTCATCGTCGTCCAATCCGAACGCATCAACGATCATGCCGATCGGGTCAAGCGCCGAATCACGGCCGGTCAGCTGGTGGTATACCTGATTAAACAGATAAGCACCGGCAAAAATCTTAGTGTACGACCATGCAAGCGCAGCCTTGTTCTGCTTGGCCCTCGGCAGGTCCTTTGCTAAGTAGCTCAGCTGGTTATTGACCTCCAGCTGGAACATGGTAAACATCTTGCGAATCGGGTTGACGGCATTAAATGCTGTCGGCTGTGCACCTTTGGAGCGGTCCGCCATCAGGTTAGAAGCAAACGCATCGGCATTTTCAAACGCCTGGTTTACTGTCATACCGTCTGCAATGTTCTGGAGGTACTTGCCGCGCGTAACAATGTTGGCCGTGAAATGGTCGATAGCCTCCATCGGCATTCCGGCCAGATCGGAGACCTTGCGCGTCAGCGTCCGGTCGAGCATCTGCGTGCCCTCACGGTTGGTCAAAAATACCGAACCATCCGTAAAACCATCGTCCCGAATCGCACTCTTTACCGTGTCGTAAGCCGCACGCAGCAGGTTCGGCGTGCTCACCTCACCGGCAGCCTGGGTGAGCGGAATAAAGTTTGTGATCCAAGAGCCGGGGTTCAGCGCGATCATATTCGCCGCCACTCTACCCTCAACATTCTTTGCCACGTTGTACATCTGGCGTCCGAGCATTTCCTCCCAGCCACGGTCCGCGCGGGCTTTCTTGCCTGCCAGGTTATTGATATACTCGTGCAGATTGGCAACATAGCCGCCCATGCCTGCGTGTTTCTGGTCGAGCAGCTTTTTCGTGTCATCAATATTCTTGTCGTAAACGTCCTGCGTCTGCTGGTGACGTTCCAGAGGATCAAGCGTCCGATTCTTGCGAATCTCGTTGATTTTCTGCCTGGTTCCGTCATCGGAAAGCCGATACCGAATTGCATCCTCAAGTGTGCGCAGGTTCTGAATGCTGTCCGTCAGAAAGATAACGTCTCCGGCCGTCTCTACATATCGGTCAAAACCGGCCACCGCGTCAAACTCGGTCAGTTCACCGTTTCGGTGCAGCAGGTTGCCGAACCACTTCTTACCCGGGTTGCGGTCGTCTGTAATGCCGGCAATCGGAGTCGGCAGATTGAGCGTACTTTCCGGCTTAATGCCGAATTTGTACAGCACGCGGGCAAGTTTGGTGTCCGGCTTGTCTACAGTAAAATGCGGCGCATAGTTCTTGAGGTATCCCGGAACGCTGTCCCACATACCATTTGCGATCAGGGTATCGCACAACTTGTTGTACATATCGTCGTAAATGGCGCGGAATTCCGCAACGCCATTCGCAACACGTTCCTGCAGCTGGCTTGTAACCTTGATTTTCTTCGCCGCAATATAATCCGCAGCGGCACCGTTCTCACCTTCCAGCATCATCTGCACGAGTGCGCTTTCATGCTTGTTCAGGTTCAGCTTTGCAATCCGGTCCTTCACGGTGTTGATATACTGTGTCCGGTCTGCAACCGCCTTGTGCACCGGCGTAAAATACTGCTCGTTGAGCGTTTCGGCGTACTGGCGGTTTTCCTTGCCGAAAATATCATAGCTGTTGCGCTCCATCGTCTCACGGCTGTAAGCGCCGGGAATGCGCTTGTCCTTTGCTTTCTCTGCAATCGCGTCCGCCATTTCCTCCGCCGCCAGACTGAGTGCGTCTCGGCGTGTCTGCGCGTACTCCTGCAGCGGCCGCATGAGTCGCTGCTCCTCCTGCGTCATCTGGTACATGTGCATAACGGCCGCAGGATCGTCCGCCTGCGAGAACTTGTCCGTTGCACCGTTGAGCAGTGCACCCTGCAGCAAGCTGTTGTCCTTGTCGCTCAGCGGGTGCTTTTCGCGGAACCGTTCGAGCTGCTTGCGTACCGGCTGTGCAAGCTCGTACTGCCCGCGCAACTCGCTGTTCTGTTCACGGCGTGCCGCCTGTTCGTCCGCCTCATAGACAAACGAGTGCTGACTGTTCAGCTGCTCCTGCAGCTCCTGTGCCGCCTTCTGCGGCGTCTTGCCGTACATCTCATAGTTGCCGAGCGGCTTCGGCTGCTCCTTCTGGCTCTGCTCAAACCGATATTCCGAGTCGTCCAGCGACGGACTCAGCGCTTCCTCAGCTGCTGCCGCACGCTGCTGTTCGCTTGCCACATCATAGGTGCCCGGCTCAGCGATCCGCTGTGCGTTCTCGGCTTCCACACGGTGAATACCTTCCTCTCCGGTCTCGTTGTTGCGGAACAGTGCATTGTAACTGCCGTCCGGATTCTGGTTCAGCACCTCGCCCACGTTTCCGCGGTCTGCCGTGCGGATCATGTCATTCTGCTGGATTTCCGGCATAACAGCGCCGGTCTGCACTCCCTGCTCATTCAGCTGTGCGTTCAGCTGGCGGATTTCGTCCGTCAGTTGATTACGGCGCTGCATTTCGGCCACCGAGAGCCGCCCGTCTCCCTGATCGATCTCCTGCAGCTCCGTCCAAGCATTGTTCAGCCGGTCCTGCAGGTCGATAACATTGTTCTGTGTCTGAGTATCCATCTGCTGCATCGCCTGTACCGCCGCACGCTGATTGAGCGCTCTGTTTTCCTGCTCCTGCAGGTACTGTGCTGTCTCGGCCTTTTCCTGAAGATCAAGATGATTCTGCAGATCCGCGTCATAATTCGCAGTCAGCTCAGCACTCCGTGCCGCATTCTGCCGCTGCATATCGGTCAGCGCGTTTACCATCTTATCCTGTGCCGCATGCACCGCACGTTCCCGAATTGGTCCTTCCGGCAGCTTAAGCGCCGCCTGCAGCTCACTGTCGAGCTGGACAAGCTGCTGCACCTGATTGCGCTCGTAGTCATACGCATTCGCTGCCTTTGTCGCGCCCTCGTCAGCCGTTTTAGCACCCAACGCGCCCGCCGCACCAAACACCAAGCCGCCGAACGCGCCGCCTGCGGCGCTCTGGGCAAGCTCCTGCAGGCTGAACTTTGCGTCCGGGTCGTTTGCCGCCAGATCCGCAACGTAGTTCATGAAATAGCTTGCGCTTTCCTCTGTCGCCTCCTCGCCCATCTGGATGAGGATATTTTTTACGGCATTCACGCCGCCAGAGTGCAAAATCTTGCTCATCTGACCGAGCGGCAGTCTTTCGGTTGCCGCCTCAATCGCACCCGAGGTCAAACCGCGCGTCAGCGACTCCCGCGCACCCTTGCCCTGTTCATTCAGTTCAAACGAGCGCTGGCCTGCAGCCTGGCCGCCCATCATGATCGAGCCGACCGCCGGACCGACGACCGGAATCGCACTTGCCGCCATCACCGGCGCATTGCCCGCAAGGGAAATGCCCTGTTCGGTCAGCCAGCGCGGCGCAGGCGCTAAACCGGCCTCGGCGTTTGCCTGTGCCTCGTTCGCCTCGCGCAGCATGCGCTGAGACCATTTGTTCGGGTCTACGCCTTTGTTTACGGTCAGCTTGTTCTTGCGCTTGCGGACCTCCTGCAGCTGATCGTACATTGCCTGATAATCTGCCGGAACCGAGCCGTCTGCCGCCGTGCTGTTCATACCCTGCAATTGCAGTTCGAGCTGCTGCTCCTGCTCCTCAAGCTGACGGTATTCCTCGTTCTGGCGGCTCTCCTCCACGTTCGCGCTCACCTGACGCGAGGTATCCACGAGGGACGGCAGCGAAGCGATCCACCGCTTGCCGACAGCCTCCATGCTGTTGCCGAGACGGTCCGCCGCGTGCCGCAGATCAATGTTTTCCTGCACATAGGCGAGCGTCTGCTCGTCCGCACCTGCGGCTTTCAGCCGGATCATGATGTCGTCCGCATTGTCGCGCGGCTGATAGGTAAGGCCGTACCGCTTCATAATGCGGCTCATCTCGTCCGAAAGCTCCTGACGGGCCCTGTCGCGGCTCTGCGTGTCCTCGCTGCTCCATGTCTCATCCGAGCGGTTAAACAGGTCATGCATCGTCTTGTGTGCATTGTAGCCGGTCTGGCCGCTGAAATAGTCCTCATCCAGTCCCTGCGCCGCCTGCATGGCGGTCGGGTAGACGGTTGCCTTGTCTGTCTTACCCATCACGCCGGAAGTATGCAGCAACTGTGTTGCCTGATTCAGCCGTTCGGTCGGCTTGCTGCCGTAGGCCATGCGCACGCCGGCAGTCATTTCGTGGCCGTACTTATCAAAAGAGGCACCGGTCTGCGGGTTGTAATCATAACCGAGCTTGCGCCGCAGAGCGTCGTTCTGCGCGTGCAGCTGTGCCTTTCTGTTTGGATCGCTGGTCTTGTGCCAGTCCATGGAGTTCTTGAGAAACTGCGTCAGCGTCGGGTTGCCGTCTCCTGTACTCTGCTTGTTTCCGGTCAGGTTCTGGCGCGGATTGCGTCTCTGCTGTGCGGCCTGCTTGGCAGAAAACCGGTTCACATTCGCAATGCTGGAACTCTGTGCACTGTTCAGCAGCTGCTGAGGACTTCTCAGGCCGAACGAATTCTGCTGTGTGCTCTGCGTTCTCTGTACAACCGGCGTGCTCCTCTGCGATGATCCGGAAGATGTATTCTGCCGCACCGTTGTCCGCTGCTGGGTGTTCACGCGCTGGGTGGTCTGCGTCTGTCCGCCGTGAGCCTGCACGCGCTGCTGCTCCCGGTTGCGCGCCGCTGTCGCACGGCGATCATTGCTTTTCGGTGCAACCTGCGGAACCTTAATCAGCGTAGGTTTGTTTTGGCTCTTGTTCTGTTTTTTCTTAAAATCATCGTAAAAACTGCCCATAGTAACCTCCTAAAGAGAGAAGGCGGCGAAAATCGCCGCCTTCTGGCGTAGTTAAAGCTGGTTAAGCTGCCACTGCGAGTATTTGTTGGAAAGGTCCTGACCGGTCGTTTGCGACTTCATGTACGCAATCTGCGCATTGATATACTCAATCTGCTTGCGTGCCGTCTCCATGTCGATCTTGCCTGCTTCAAGCTCCTGCTGCACCTGCTGCTTCTGCAGCTCATACTGCCGCATGGCAAGCGTCTGCGTACCATTGTAAGTACCCGTCTGCTCGGCCTGCGAAAGCCCGAACTGCTGACCCCACTGGTTTGCCGAAACGATGTTCTGCGTATTCTCGTAGCGCTTGGCGGCAATCTCCTTATAGAGATTGGCAAGCGCGTTTGCCGCCTCAATATCGCCGGTAAGCTGCGCCTGTGTAATAGCCTGCTCGATCTTGGCGAGCGTCTCGGTCTGCGTAGTCGCGTTGCTGTTCAGTGCGTTCTGGTAGGCGTTGCCCGCGCTGATCTGGCTAGACTCGGTAAGGCCGCTTGTCAGCAGGCCGTTTGCCGCAAGGGTTTCCGCGTTCGAGCCGCCGGGCTTAATGCTCTGCATATACGCCTTTTCCGCAGCGGCATTGTTGGCCTCGGTCTGCTTCATCACGTCGTATTTCTGACCGTTCAGACTGGCCACAGCGCTGTCTACCTTGGCCTTGAGCGCCGCCTGCTGCTGTGCAGCCGCGTCCTCCATGTACTTCTTGTAGGCGTCAAAGCCGCTGCCCAGCTGATTGCTCATCTGCTTGCCCAGTACGTTGCCGCTCACATAGCCCTTGCTGATGTAGTCCGAGCCGTCCGAGCCGCCGGAATAGCCGTACTGTGCACGCAGCGCCTCAGCGTCAGATCGGAAGGATTTCATAGCCGCAGCGTCACCGCGCGCCTGTGCTTCTGCATAGCGCTTTTTGATTGCGGCCATCTGCTCGGAGTCCTCAACGCTCGTGTCCTTAATGGTCTGGTCGTTGTGCGAGCCGAGGGGCGTATACGCACCGCCGGAGGACGAGCCGCCGCCCGAGCTGCTCCCGCCCGAGCCGCCGGTGCCGGAAGCGCCGCCGTAGGTGAACGTCTGGCCGCCCTTGCTGATGGTGGTCGTGCCGTCACTGTTCTTGGTCCATGTCGAGCCGTCCGAGCCTTTCATGGTCGAACCGGCGGCCGCGCTCGAAACAAAATTCTTTCCCTTGTCCGAGCCGATAGAGTACGAGCCGCCCTTGCCGGTTGCCGCCATCGACGCGCCGGACGAGCCGGAGGACGAGGATCCGCTCGAACCGGAAGAACCCGACGAGCTGCCCGAGGACGAGCCGCCGGTGCTGCTCTTGCTTGCCTTTGCCGCTGCAGCTGCCGCCTTAACAGCGCCCGCCAGCATAGAACCCAGTCCCATTTACTTCACGCCCTTTCCGAGAAGGCCGAGCCGCTGCAGGATAACCGCAAGCTGCTCGCGCGTCAGCGGACTCTGCGGCTTGGTGCCGTCCATAATACCGGCGTCTGTCGCTGCCTGCCAGGCCTCGGCAGCATACGGATGCGGCTTCTGGTTGGCCTTTTCCGCCTGATAGCGTTCTTCATGTGCCGCAAATTCCTTGTCTGTCATCTTGGTTTCCTCCTTCTTTGCCGTGGTTTCCGTGTTGTACTTCTGCACTTCCGCCCACGGGAAATTCGTGCCCGGACAATCCGTGCTGTTTACGTCCTTGTGGCGTAACAGCTTTGCACCGGGGTATTTCGCCATCATGGTACGGATAAGGCCTTTCAGCGCGTCCAGCTGCGCCTGCGGCATGGTCTCGGTCATGTAACTGCCCTCGACGCAAATACCGATCGCGCGGCTATTGTGCCCCTGCGCGTGCGCGCCGACCGCCCATTCCGGGCGGCCTCTGTAAACCTTGCCGTCCTTGCGGATGTAGAAATGGTAGCCAATGCCGGTCCACCCGCGTTCCAGGTGCCAGCGGTTGACCTCCTCCACACTCGCGCGGCTTGCTTCCGCATGGTGCAGAATAATCTCATCCGTGCTGTTCCGGCGCTTGAAGCTGCCGTTTGTCGGCAAATTGGTCTCGATGATCTGCATACCTTACTCCTCCCTGTTCGGCTTGTCATAGCCGAGCGCGGTCTTGCTGTCCCCGATGCCCGCCGTGGTGGGGTCCACAAACACGCTGAGGATAGCCAGACACATGGTAACAAGCTGCACCGGATTAGACAGCACCGAAACAGCACCGTTCCACACAGCCGCCCAACTCGTAAACGTCTGCGGGTCAACACCAATCGCCGTAATAGCAACCGACGCAACGCCAACCCAGAACCACGGATTGCGAAAGCGTACCGGAATATTAACTTTCATGTTCTAAATCCTCCAAATCGTCAATGCGGTGGTTGGCCACTTTCACTTTCTCATCCATCACGGCAAACTCCTGTTCGAGCTTATACGTGCGCGTGATGAGATTGTTGTGCTTCTCCACCTTCTTCTCCAGTTGCTCAATGCGGTAGTTGGTCAGGTTGCTCGACAGTGCAATGCCGCCGAGCGTTCCCACAAGCGTTCCAACCAGCGACAGCGCCGCTGTAATTACTTCCGCCGGCATGATCAAATACCCAGCAGACGCTTGTCCTCTACGCTCAGCAGATCCGGGACACCGGTCTGCACGCTGCGCCAGTGCTTGTACTGGGCGCGGGCCAGTGCGTTGTGCTTGATACCGTGCGCGTTGTCGTACTGATCCAGCTGTACGCCAATATCGCCGGGGTACTTCTTCACTTCTGCGTAGTGCTTGATGTAGATGTTGTTGGGATACATAATGTTGTCCTTTCCGGGCTTTTGCCCTATCAAGTGTAAAAAATCCGGTGATTCTTACTTGTTGTAGTCCTCGCCGGTGATTTCCTTGTACTGCTCGACGGTGATTTTCTTCTTCACCACCGCGTTGCCGACCATCTTCTCGGTCCACAGACCGGCGTCGTAATACTTCTTGATCTTCTCAAACCAGTTAGCCATTTACGCCACCTCCGTATCCGTCATCATGGAAATGTAATCCAGATGAGCCGCCAGTGCGGTGTTGCTGGTTTCCAGCTCTTCCACCTTAGACACTAACTGCGAGATCGCCTGCGCGGTCGTATCGTCGGCGGCCGTGGTGCAAGCGACAGTATACGTCTGCTTATCCTTGTCGTAGGTGATGGCACGCAGCGCATAGCCGCCGTGCGCCTCAACCAGATCGCCGTCATCGGTGCGGACCTCGATGAGCGCGGTGTTCAGACCGGACACCGTTTCAAAGTCGGTTTCGGACAGCACGAGCGTCAGACTGTCGCCCTGGCACTGGTAGTCCAGTGCCTTGATTCCGTTGATTTTCATGTGTGCTCCTTTCCGCGGCTTAGTTCGCCGCGACATATTTATTGTACTGGTGCTTGATGGTTTCGTCCGACATCTCCGCATAAATCTGCGTAGTCGATACGTCCTCATGCCCCAGCAGTTTTTGAATTACAGTAACGTCCATGCCGCCGTTGAGCGCATGGGTCGCAAACGTATGCCGGAGCAGGTGCGGGTGAACGTGTTTTTCCAGTCCCGCCCTCTCGCTGATCGCGCGTACAATGCGCTGAATGGCACGCGGCTTGAGCGGCTCGTAGGGCGATTTACTGCTCACAAACAAGCCGGTGCCGCCCTTGCGGGATACCATATACTCCTGCACCATCAGGCGGGCGCGAACGGAAAAATACACCTGCCGATCCTTATCACCCTTGCCGGTGACGCGCACCGTGCGGCCGATGAGGTCAAGATCGGAAGCGCTGAGCTGCGCGACCTCGCTCAGACGGCAGCCGGAGGATACCAGAAATTCCACGAGTGCCTTTTCGCGGTAGCCCCGGCAGGCATCGCGCAGGCGTTCCAGTTCTTCAACGGTCAGCGCCTGGCGGGCACCCTTCTTGTCCAGCTTGAGCGACTTGATTTTTGCCATGGGATTCTTTTTTATTTTCTCTTCGATATGCAGCCACCCGAAGAAGGCGCGCAGTGTGTTGATGTGCGTTTGCAGTGACGTTTCGGCAAGATGCCGATTCTCCGCAAGGTAACCAATATACCCGCGAATGTCGTCCGTGGTGATCTTCGCCGCGCTCTTGTTCATGTGCTCTGCAAACATTTCGAGGTTATACCTGTAATTCTTCAAGGTTCGTTCTGACAGTCCGTCAATACGCTTGGCGCCCAAATAATACTTGATTCTCCGGTTCAAATCGCTGCGTTGCTCGTCGCTGTCTTTGATGATAATGTAGTCCTTGAGGATTGCCGTCACTGCCTCGACGGTGATCGGCGTACTAACCGGAAATGTTGTGCAAATCCGCTGTGCAAGTTCTGTTTTAGCGTTCAAAGGCTCGTTCCCCTTTCGATTTTTGATGTATAGTCATTATACACCAAGCCTCAAAAAATGGGCACTTTACGACGCATTAGACCGCTATGGCGGCGATCATCGGCAACAGCACCGCACTCAATGCGGTAGTTTC
>ERZ1106976.2241-NODE-2241-length-17666-cov-11.763443_pt1 | contig 17666 bp, 19 predicted proteins | sample MGYA00403687_ERZ1106976 | MGnify/ENA primary metagenome ERZ1106976 (study PRJEB35170, sample SAMEA104062446) | human gut metagenome | biome: human gut; feature: human-associated habitat; material: faeces | place: Denmark | collected 2013-02-22 ... | reverse complement strand
TGTCAGTACGGGGATAGGTGCAGAGCTTCTTTTCATACAGGCTTTGCAGATAGTCTAGGGTCTGCTGGGCCGTAAATCCAAGCAGGCGGTTGGCATCTCTTTGCAGAGTAGTCAGGTCATAAAGGGCAGGTGGCTTTTCGGACTTTTCCTTGCGCTCCACCTTTTTGATTGTGACATTTGCACCCTGACAGGCTTCTTTCAGCTGTTCGGCAGCAGCTTTATCCGCCATGCGCTCCCCGGATACGGTAAGACCTGGCAGCTCCAGCGCCACGGTATAAAAGGGAACCGGCTTAAAAGTGTCGATCTCAGCTTCTCGCTGGACAATGAGTGCCAGCGTTGGGGACATCACGCGCCCGATGTTGAGTGTGCGGTGATACAGCACGGAAAAAAGCCTTGTGGCATTGATCCCCACCAGCCAGTCGGCCTTGGCACGGCAGAGGGCAGCATCCCGAAGTCCGTCATAGTCCGCACCGGGGCGCAGGTTTGCAAAGCCCTCCCTTATGGCGGAGTCCTCCATCGAAGAAATCCAGAGGCGTTTCATGGGCTTTTGGCAGCCTGCCAGCTCATAGACGCTGCGGAAGATCAGCTCACCCTCGCGTCCGGCATCACAGGCATTTACCACTTCCATCACATCCGGGGCGTTCATCAGCTTTTTGAGAATATCAAACTGCTTTTTCTTATCCTTTCCCACCACCATCTGCCAATGCTCCGGCAGAATAGGCAGGTCATCATATCGCCACTTGGCGTACTTGGGGTCATAGCTGTCTGCATCCGCAAGACCGGCCAGATGGCCCACGCACCAGCTGACACGCCAGCCGTTCCCCTCCAGATAGCCGTCCTTACGAGCAGTCGCGCCGATCACGGCGGCCAGACTTTGTGCAGCCGATGGTTTTTCAGCGATTACCAGTTTATATCTCATCATCTTCAGCCTCCCATTCTTCCCGCACAGGCGTGTGCAGTTTTTTCTCTATGCTGTTTTCCTCATCCAGTAGCAGGTTATAACCAAACCGGTAGTCATAGCGGTACAGTTTCCCCAGCAGGTCATTGATGATGATACGACAAGCCAAAATGACACGGGTTTTATCCACCTGCATCAGCTGGTAGCGTTGATAATTGCTGTAATATTCTTCGTGACGGCGGGTATTGCAGGCGGCATCTTCAAGTAAACTATCTACTGCATCCTGACAACCATCTTCTTTTTCCCCTTCCATGCAGTTCAGAAGTTCCATCATCAAAGGAAAGCTCTGTTCATCCATAGGAGCTTCTGCTGCAAGAAAACCGATCAGAGCAGATAAGAGCAGACGAGTCGCCGTCTGTTCTTGTTCCGTCAAAACGGCCATTGTTTTCTCCGCATTTGGCAGGATCTTTTCTTCCACAAACTCTGCCGCGTCACCGGAATAAAGCTGACGGATAGAATCTATGGACAATGAAACTGTCACGGTATCTAAGGAGAAATCAAAGGGGTCATCTTGCTTTGGCTTTCTCCGAAGTTTGTTTAACATGGTAGAAAGAATGTCGCCGCCAAAATACACGGCGATCACCAGCAGGTCAAAAACAGCAATCAGCTTGATAAATATAATCAGAACACTCATTTTTTTCGTTTCCTTTCTTTGAGCCAGCGTTCCATCTCACGATGGCAGATACCTACGCAGGGACTTCCATAATTCCCGCAACCATAGCAGGGGTGGCTGTGGGGTAAAGAAGGAGGACGGGAAGTTTCCTTCCCGCCCTCCGGCCTGCGTGTCATCATGCGTTCATAGGGACTGTCTGTGAAACGGGTCATTTCACGCTGTCCTCGTCATCTTCTTCTGTGCTGCCCCCGTCAGCGTCCGGCTCGTCCGACTCCTCATTCTCGGTTTCCCATTCCTCGGAATCTTCCTCGCCATAATCATAATCGTCCAGACTGTCATTGCCCTTGGTCTTAGGCTTATTCTTAACGAGCTTCAAGTAGGCAAATACGCCACCGCCTCCAAGCAGAGCCAGCAAAAGGACTATCGCAGCCGGGTTCAGTCCGGCAGGCTTCTCTTTTTCCGGTTCCGGTGTTTCTGCCGGAGGTTCCGGTGCTTTGCCCGTACATTTACTCTTATCAGTTGCACAGACCGGGCAAGCCGTATTGACTGCCCCTGCTTCACATTTTGTCGTGCAGCTACACACAGCAGACGACTCCTCTTTAGCATTTCCATCTTCCATCAGTGCCATCAAATCCGCTTCATCCACCTGATTCAGAAAGTGAACAGCAGTCTTTTTATCCTCATTCGCCCTGTCAATCAGGATGTAAAAGTAATTTCCAGCTTTGGTCGTAACAGTAATAAGCTGCTTATTGCCTCCAAAATCATCCACCAATGCCGCATTCCCCTCCGGTGTAAGTGCCGGTGCCGGTTCTGTTTCTTCCACAATCACATTGCTGTCATTGGTAGAATCCTCTGCCGGTGCCGCCGGAGCCTGTTCTGACCCCTGTGCAAAAGCAGGGATCGTAAAGCCAAATGCCACAACCATTGTCAGGCAAAAGGCGGAAAGTGTTCGGAGCAATCGTTTATTCCTCATAGCTGTTTTCCTCCTGTTCGTTATTGTCATCAGCCAAACTGCCGGGAACTGTGCCACCGGACAGCATGGCGCTCAACTGGGTCGGGGTCATACGCAGGGCGCGCACCATCTGGACGATCTCCAGATTTTCTGCCTCGGTTTTCTGTGCTTCCAGCGCCTTGAGCTTTTCCTGATACTCTGCGATCTTCTCGCGGACCTTTGTAATCTCCTGGTCAATGCGCTCAATTTTGTTCTTTGCCATCGTCTATCACTCCTTCTTAAAAATCTCTGTTACCAGTTCATCAGGCCGTAGCCCTTAATGCTTTGATAATTCAGGTCATAACTTTTGATCTTGCAGGCATCGCCGGAATTTCCCTCCACGGTATAAACACGGCTGCCATCCGTACCGATCACGATACCCACATGGTCTGCTGTCCCATCCAAATCCCAATCAAAGAAAATTGCATCTCCGGGAGCCAGATTGTTATAGCCTCTTGCACCCCATTGTCCATGAGACTGGAACCACGGAACGCCCTGCCACTCACAGCCTGCAAAGCGCGGTTCACTTTTTCCTGCCTGGTTATAGCACCAGGATACGAAGCAGGCGCACCATTCCACACGGGAGTCAAAGCCGTACCACGACCAATAGGGTTGACCGCCCACATTGCCGATTTGCGACAAGGCCACAGTGACGATAGCATCGTCCTCGGAATAGATGCCGTAAAGGACGGCCGACCACATGCTGCGGTTTTCCTCGGCAAGCAGTTCCGAGAGCTGCTGCCGCTGGTCGGCGTTGAAATTGAAACGGTCTGCCATTTCCTCGGCGGTCTTGTGACTGACCGTAATATAGAGATAGGTGTGCGTGACCGTCGTGGTGGTTTCCACGATGTTCCCATGGCCGTCATCGGTTTCGGTGATGACTTCCTCGGTCTTGCTCTCGGTGCGGGAAGATAGCTCGTTCATCCGCCAGAAAATATCTTTGAGGATGGCTTTCTTGCTGTCGTCCACCGTGGCGACCTCCTGTGGATCATCGGGGTCGGTGGTAGTTTTCACCGCATACACCGCCAGCACCTCCGGCCACACTGCACGGGAGCCGGACATTTCCAGCTCGTCATAAGCGATATTTGCCCTTGTGGTGTCGATCTGCGATTGATAATCGGCATTGATCTCCTGCACGGCCTGCCGCATGGTCTGTCCCGTGCCGCTGTCCTCGCCGGAGAAAAAGATGCCGAAGCAAGAGCCGACGAGCAGCCCGATCAGACAGACAACGATAATCACGACAACGGCAATCCACCCGCCCGCAGCAATGGCGACGATAAGCGCCTTTGTTCCGGCAATGATGGCTTTGACGGCGGCAGCAGTAGCCTTGACCGCCGCCTTGATGCCTGCCGCAGTTGCCTTTGCTGCTGCACGGGCGGTCTGTGCCGCAGTTTTGGCGGCTTTTGCCGTGGCCTGTGCGGTTTTCTGTGCCGTTTTTGCCGCAGCCTGCGTCGTTTTTACGGTCGTCCGGACGGTCTGCTCGGCGGTCTTGATGGTTTTCTGCGTGGTTTTGACCGCTGCTTTGCCCGTGGATTTTGCCGTCTGTTTGATGGTCTTACCGCTGCGGTCTACCGTTTTGATCGTCTTTTGCGTGGCATCGGCAGAGCGGCGCACTCGCCGCATGGCATCCTTCGCCTGCTTTTTCGGCAAGTCGGTCTTTCTCCGCTGAAAATAGTCCTTCGCCTTGGAGATATTCTCCTTGGTGGTTTTCACACCCTTGCGGCCGGCCTTATCTAATCCATGAACAGCTTCGTGTGCCGCCGTTTCCGTCCCGGTCAAAGTGCGGTCGGCAGCGTATTCTTCGGGAGAGGATTCCGCTGCAAAAATGCCGTGCTCCGCTTTGTCCTTAGTGCGGACATAGGCATCCTTCATCCGCTCGGCGGCCACCGCCGACTTGTCGATCACCTTTACCGTTCCCTTGACCACATCTCTCGTTTTGATGTCAGGCATCACTGCCCACCTCCGCAGAGGGTGCGGCGATCCGCTTGGCGACAACGACCATGCGCCCGTTTTTGCGGCTGTATTCGCAGGTGGAGAGCGTGATCAGCCTGTCGCCGTATTCCACCGTTACGCCGGTGTCGTAGAGGGAAAGAGCCTTGCATTGGACGATATAGGCATCAAAATCCTCCGCCGATTCCGCACGGGTGAAGTGATAATACTTGAAGCCCTGCTCGGAATAGGCGACCGTCTTGAACACCGCCACGACCTCATATTCACCAAAGCCGGACAGCGTATCAAAGCGGACGGTCTTGTGCTCCTGATAGAAGTCCTCGCTTTCGTATTTGCAGAGATCGGCAAACATTGTCCCGTTGTTCATGTGATGGCCGTAGATCACACAGTTGTCAGACAGTGCAAGGTCGCAGTTTTCCTGCACATAGGGCACGCCGTAATCGCTGTGCTGTTTGTCAAAGCCCCGTTTCAGATAGAAATTTGGATTGTCCACGGTCTGCATCACGGGATAGTCAATGTTCGTGCCGGGGACGGAGAGCCAGCCAACAAAATCGCTGTTCTGCTCCTGCACCGCCCGGTACTTTTCAAACGCCGTCAACTCCGGCAGCAGCTCGGTTTCCTGCGGCGTGTCGGTGGGAGCAGGTTCGGTTTCCACCAGCGCGGCGACCTGTTCAAAGGCTTCGGCGCTCTGCTTTTCATCCGCATACTGCCGCCAGAGCATGATGCCGGAGAAAAGGAAAAGGGCGGCACATACGGCCGCCCCGATCATCAGATATTTGCTTTTCATATATGGCCTCCTTTAAGATGCGTTTCCGCTGCCGAACACACCCTCGCCGGGGCGCGTCGTCATCAAGCGGTAAAGCTCGGTATCTTTGGGAAAACGGTTGATAAACGGCACCAGCGCCGAGCCGTACTTGATCAGCCCGCAGCCTGCGTCGGCGTTGGTGACATAGCTCATCTGCTCGTCGGAGATGTTCAGGAGCTTCGAGAGCTTGGCACGGTCGGAAAACGCCTGATTGAGCATGACCACAAACTCGGAGTTTGAGAGCATCGTGCTCGCCTGCACGGAATCCAGCAGGTATTCCACATTCTGCGTAATGGCGGTGGGATAACCGTTGCGCTTACGGAACTGCCGCCATGCAGAGTTGAAGAAAATGCCGCTCTGCTCATTTTCAAAAACGACATGAAATTCGTCGATGAAGATGTGGGTGCGCTTGCCCTTCTTCCAGTTGAGGGTGACACGGTTGAGAATGGTGTCGGTGATCACCAGCAGTCCCGTCGGCTTCAACTGCTCACCAAGGCCGTGAATATCGAATACGACGATGCGCTTGTCAAGATCAACGGTGCTTTCGTGACCGAAAATATCCAGTGAGCCGGTGGTGAACAGCTCCAGCGACAAGGCAATCTCCTTTGCCTTTTCTTCGGGCTGTTCCAGCAGTTTGTTTCGCAGGTCGCAGAGCGTGGCAGGCTTGCCCGTCCGCTCGGCATCCTGATACACCAGCGCCGTGCAGCGGTCGATGATGGATTTCTGCTGCGGGCCGACGCCGGCCTTGTCGATCTGCTCCACAAGGGACATGATGAACTGCGATTTCTCCACGATGGGGTTGTTTTCGCCGTAGCCGTCCACCATATACATGGCGTTCAAGCGGTCTTTGCCGCCAGCCGCCATATGAATGACGGTCGCCGTTTCCTTACCCAGAGCCGCCGCCAGCGCACCAAATTCGTTTTCCGGATCGCAGACCAGCACATCATCGGTGGTGTTGAGAATGAGAAAAGCGATCAACTCCTTGGCGCTGAACGATTTGCCCGAACCGGGCACGCCCAGCAGAAACGCCGACTGGTTCAGAAGATTTGCCTTGTTGCACATGATGAGGTTGTGGGAGATGGCGTTCTCTCCGAAGTAAATGCCGCCCTTGTCCTGCACCTCCTGCACCTTAAAGGGCATGAACACCGCAAGGCTTTCGGTGGCGAGGGTGCGGAACGCATTGATTCTCCGTGTGCCGATAGGAAGAACGGTGTTCAGCCCATCGAACTGTTGGAATTTCAGCACGGCAAGCTGGCACATATGCTTTCGTGCCACGGCAAGCAGCGTTTCAGTATCGCTGTCGAGCTGATTTTTGTCGTCGGCGGTAATGACCATCGTAATGACTGCCAGCATCATCCGCTGATCCCTCGTGGTCAGGTCGTCCAGAAACTCCTTGCTTTCCTTGCGCTGGAGCTCCATATCATAGGGGACGACGGCAGAGAAATTGTTGTTGGCGTTCTGTCTGCGCTGCCAGTTGGTGATATTGGTTTCGATACCGAGCAGGCGGTTTTCCACCTCCCGCACGGCCTCGTCGGTGGGGATCGGCACAACATCGATCGACAGCATCATATTTCGGTTGAAATCGGTCAGCTCCGTGACCATACTGTCTTTGATATACGAAGCGTAGTCTTTCAGAAACAAGACACGGCAGTATTTCTCGCCCAGCTTCAGGCAGTCGCTGCTTTTCTCCATTGAGTCGGGGCAGATATAGTCCTTGAAATCGTGCCCCTTGCGCATCATATCCTGCGGGTCAAAGTGAAAGGCCGCTTCTTCACCCTGACGGTAGAAGTCGTGGAGCACCCGTAGCTTTTCGGCGGCATCCAGATCGGTACACTTGGAGCCAAGGGCGGCAAAATGGTCGATCAGGTCTGCGCCGATCCGGGCAAAGTAGGTGCGGGCTTCTTCGATGTCCTTCTTGCAGACCGACACCGTGATATATTTCTCCTGAATGATACCGTTGGCGCCGGTAGCCTTGTCAAGCAGCATTTGATTGTATTCCCTGCGGTACACATCGCAGGCATCGCCCCGCATGGGCATCAAGATCGACTGCTCGAAATTTGCCCGGTTCAGTCTGCGGTTGTTGATGGTGATTTTCGTCGTCGCCCCGGAATCCAGACTGTTCAGCAGCTCCGAATAGGCAAGGAACATCTGCTCCTTGTCCTCACGGCTTGCCACAAGGTAATTGATGTCGGTAAACTGATAGGTCTTGGAAAAGCGGCTGCCCACCTGAAAAATGCCGTCCTTCCAGATGCGGCGGACGGGGATCACATCCTGCACCTTGCGGGGCACGGTGTACCGCTCCTTGTCCTGTTTCAGCAGGTTTTTCAGCGTCTTGATCATGATTTTCCTCCCTCCAATTTGTCTTTGAGCGCTTCATAGTAGAGGTTCGATGCCTCAAAGCGAAGCTCTTTCGGCTCTAACAGCTCCGAGCGCAGCCACGCCCAGAGAAATTGCTCGGCGGTCATACCGTGGTAAGTGATAAAGCCCAGCGCCGCAAAGGGTGCGGCACCGAGAATACACATCCAACTGACGGTTTCCGTCCCGAAGTGGGGTTTCAGCAGAAAGTACAGCCCCACGGCGACGAGGATCGCCAAGACAGAAAAAACGAACTGCCGCATGGACAGTCCGAAAAACATGGATTCCGTATAGTTGCGGATCTCCCGATTGATTTTTACTTCCAAATTTCTTCCTCCTTTACAGTCCCATCATTTCTCTGACAACACGGTCGGCCATCTTGACAGCGCCGACGAGCACCAGCATATTAAAAACCAACTCGCCCACATACGACCACACCTGCGTTACTGCCGCAGCGTCGGGATCGACGACGGGCGGGCTGGATGCAAACAGCGAAAAAATGATGCAGGCCAGTACGATGATCGCACCTTCCAAGCACACGGCGGCATAACTCTTGATAAAGCTCTTTCCGATGTTCTGCGACGGCTCGCCCGCAAAGGCAGAGAGTGGGACCGGTGCAATGGCCGTGTAGAGATAGAGTTTGAAAAATCTGCCGTACACGGTCATGATCATGATAAACGACAAAACCGTAATAAACAGCCCGCCGATCAAGGTCACTGCCCACAATGGGATGCTTTCAAAAAAGCCGCAGTCCTCCACGGCGGTCACGATCTCGGCAGGCAGCACGGTTTCCTGCGCCGCTCCAAAGCCTGCGGCGTTCATGATGGTGGAGATCAGCCCCTGCACGATGTTGAACAGGGCGATCATCAGTTCCAAGCCGTATGTGACGGCGGCTTTGGCAAGGGCGAAGCGGATGAACACTTTGAAGGCGTGCTCCGGCCGCTTCAGTTCCGCAAAGGAGCCGCAGGTTTTCATCACGCCCACAACAAAGAACAAAACGAGCAGCGCAAGACCGATGGCCTGCACCGCACCGTGGATGCCGACGATCACATTCCAGATCGTGCCGCCCTTGAACTGTTCCGGCGACTGCGTAATGAGCTGCCATATCTCCGCCAGCTTTTCATTCCATGTTTCAAGCGCATTTCCCAAATTCTGCACGACCCAGTTATCCGACATTTGGCTCACCTCCCGTCAACGCAACATCGCAGGCGACCTCATTGCCCCAAACATCCCAGCCGTCCGCTTTCTGACGGGCGAACAGCTCAATGCGGGGCAGATCGCCCATCAGCTCAACAATGCGCCGCCTTGCTTCTTCCGGCTTTTTGCTGTGTTCCTCAATGTGGGAGAGGATGACTTGATGCACCCCGGCCGAGCGGCGTTTCGGGTGGCCTTTGGTGGCAAGCATACAGAACTCCGCATTGGCTCTCGTCCAGTGTCCCATGCCCCAAAACAGGCTGTCGGACTTGCGGTTCTGCTTGATCCATACAAACGCCACCGTCTTATACGAAAAGCCCCATGCACGCATGACCGAAAAGCAGTCGTGCATCAGCGGGATCGTTGTCCACATAAACAGTACGCAGTCGTCAGCGGCAAGCGAGCCGACCGGCAGCGCCCGTATATCATCCAGTTCCATTGTCGGGTAGTGGGATTCGGCAGAGCGTCCAAGCCCTTTTTTAGAGTAGACCTTGTACCGCCAAGGCGGATCGGCGTAAATAATGCTGTATTTCTTCACAGCTTCCTCCTTTCCGGCAAATAGGGGCAGGCCGAAGTGAGCTGCCCCATGCACCGTATCATTTATCTGCTGTCCCGGTCGGGCGAACTGCGGATCACGCCGTACACATCATCCACAAAGTAGCGTCCGGCAAAGGGATTGAATATGGCGTGGCACTTCACGCCGTTGTATTCGGCAAGGTAGTCGTTGTCCCCGATGCGTTTGAGGATCGTCGCCTCACCGAGCACATGGGTTTCTCCCTGTTTCAGAGAGTGGATATAACACTCGCACTTTTCCATCCGTGGCCTCCTTTCAGCCCGTGATCAGGTTGAGAATTTCTTTGGCAAAGGTAATGACAATGCCGCCCGCAAGGGTGAGAAAGCCGTTGCTGCGCTGGCTGGGATCGTGGGACTGGAACGAAAGCCCCACCTGCACGATGCCCCAGCCGAGCAGGATCAGTCCGACCGCACGGATCAGGCCGAAAATGAAATCGCTCAGGTTGTTCACGACGGCAATCGGGTCATTGGCGGCAAAGGCCGTGACGGAGCAGCCGAGCACAAGGGCAACCGACAGCACAGCGACGCAGTAGAAGCGAAAGCCCTTTCTGACCTTGCCGGGCATGGGCAGCTTGTTTGCAGTCTTTTGGGTGTTCTTCATGGGTTTATCCTCCTTGAATTGAATTAAAAAAGAGCCTCTATATCCTCGTCGGAAAGAAGCTCATAATCGGGTATGGGTTCACTTAGTTCAGACAGCGTTTCGGCGGCAGCGCCTGCAAACGAGAGCGTTGCAACGGCATTTTCCGTCCCGCCGTGTTCATAGGGCGCTGCGCCGCCGTCCTCGGTCAGTGCAATGTTCGGGTGTTTCAGAATGTCGTATTTCTCGTCCATCACCGGACGCTCACCACGGATAAACAAAAGGGCGTAACGGTTGTCCAGCATACGCACCTCGTCCGGCGTCAGAAGTTCTCTGCCGCTGATCTGATAGTTCGTGCTGTAATTGCCGTTGCGCCCGGATGATTTGCCGTAGGTGTTGGTATCGATGGTGGATTTGCCGAGATAGGATTCCGAGATCAGCTTGTGGGTCGATGTTTCGTTGCCGCCGAGATAAAGAAACTCATCGCAGTTGCCGAGTATCGACTCCCATTCCTTTTCAAACAGCGCTTTGAGTGCCGCTACATTTTGCAGAATGATCGATACATACACATTGCGGGAACGCATGACCGCAAGGATCTTGGAGAAATCCTCCGGCAGGCTGACATTGCTGAACTCGTCCATCAAGAAGTGTACGGGAACGGGCAGACTGCCGCCGTATTTGTGGTCGGCCAAATAGAATAGCTGCTGAAAAAGCTGGGTGTACAAAATGCTGACCAAAAAGTTAAAGCTGGTGTCATTGTCGGGGATCAGGGCAAAGAGCGCTACTTTCTTTTCGCCGAGGGACGGCAGATCCAGCTCATCCGTAGCGGTCAGCGCCGCCAACGAGGACAGATTGAATTTCTCTAACCTTGCCGCCAAAGTGATCTGAATGGATTTCAGCGTTTTGGCGCTGCCGGAGTGATAGTCCTTGTAATACTTCACGGCGATATGGTCAGGCTCCCGCATTTCCAGCCGTTCAAACAGTTCGTCCAGCGGCGAGGTGTATTCGTCGCAGTCCTCCCGCACATCTGCCGCACGCAGCATTTCCATGACCATTGGAAAGTTCTGCTCGTCGGGTGGCGCTTCGTATTTCAGATAGAAGATCAGCGCCAGCAGGAGCATAGACGCGGCGGTGTCCCAAAAGGGATCGTTGGACTGGCTGCCTTTCGGCGTGGTGCTTTTGAACAGATTGGTCACAAGCCGCTGCACATCGTTGTCGTCCCGCAGGTACACAAACGGGTTGTAGCAGTAGCTTTTCTCCATGTTCAGAAGATCCAGCACACGCACCTCATAGCCCTTTTGCCACAGCAGGTGTCCCGTACTGCGCAGCAGCTCGCCCTTTGGGTCCAGCACGGTAAAGCTCGTGTTGGCTTGGCACAGATTCGGTTTTGCGTAAAATCTCGTTTTGCCTGCGCCGCTGCCGCCGACCACGACCGTGTTGAGGTTGCGGCGGTGCTTCCGCCCGTCCAGACCCATACGGACATTCTGCGTGAAGATCTTGTTGGCCTCCGGTGCGGTTGCCCGGTATTTTCGGTTGACGGTTCGAGCTGAGCCCCACTTGGCCGAACCGTGTTCCTCGCCTCGGCGGTAATTGTGGCGGGACGACAGAATGACACTCACCGTAAGCCCGTAGGCACAGAGCAAAATGAGGACAGTTTTCAAGCTGTCCCCGCAAAACTCGATATGAAACGGGTCGTTCATCACCGCCGGAAACCGGGCGACGATCTCCGGCAGACCGCCGTGGGCGGCGGGGGCGATCAGCAGCCCCAGCCACACCACGGGGAGAATCCCGAATAGACAGAGGATAAGGGGGTTATTCTCTCGCTTCATCGCTTCGGCACCTTACCTTCTTTGCGGGGGCATCGATCACCTTCAAAAGCACTTCGTCTACAATGTCGGTGGGGCGTTCTTCCTCCAGCAGATCGTTCCGCATTTCATTGAGGGCGTTGACCACAACACCGTGCTCATAGCGGTCAAGGGTCAATACCCGTTTTTCCTGTTTTCCCATGGTCATCGCTCCTGTTCACTCTGACGGGGCGCTTTGCTCTGTTCCAGCGACCGCATCATTCTTGCGGAAATGTCATAGGCAGTGTCACGGATGTCGGTCAGCTCAGCACGGATCGTCTGCGGGTCATCGGTGCGCAGAAAATCGGCAGGTGCATCAAAGGCATATCCGCTCACATCTATACCGAATTCTTTGCCGAGGATATAGGAAACGCACTTCGCCTTGAACCCGGCGTTTTCCTCGGTGTATTCCTCGCCGGTCCGGGCAAGCTCCGCCTGCACCAACGCCTTGGACAGACCGCAGAACAGGTCGTTTGCCGAAAGCCCACGTCGGACAAAAACGGTGTTCTGCTCACGGTCGTACACGGCATCCATGCCGTTCGGCAGCTCGTCCACGGACTGCACCGGCGCAGGGCGCTTGTAAATCAAGGCGTTCAGCAGCGCCCGTGCGTCATGGGAAACCGCTTGCGGTGCTCTCGTTCGGGCGGTAGTCTGCGAGATGTCATAGACACGCTTGATGTTGTAGGACACGCCGATGCTGCCGTCGTCACGGGTGTACTCACCGTTGGACTCGACGATCTTGATGGGGCGGCCGAACTCCTGCCGCTTGATATACACGCCCTGATCGCGCCAAAAATCCTTATCGCCAAGTTTGCTGGCATTTTTGTTGTCATGCAGAATTAAAAGGGCGTTAGTAGCGGAGTAGCGATGAAATTTTGCCTGCACATCCAGATAGTCACGGAACTTGCCGCCGTCTGTGCAGATTTCTTCGGCGGTGGCGTCGGCAGTAGCATACCTCTCGTCACGCTCTGCCTTTTTCTTTGCCGCCCAAGCCTCTTTGTCAAAATCTTCGGCTTGCGGGGCGGGTTCAAAAATATCGTCAAAATTGCTCATCGGTCATCGCTCCTTTGCTTTCTTCGGTTTCTTTCGGGAGGGCTGCTTGTGGGTAGTGGCCGGCTGCTTTTTCGGCTCTTTCGCCGGGGTGGGTTCGGAAATACCCGGTTCTTCCGCCTCTTTCTGCCTGCTCTCCCGGATTTCCCGCAGTTCCTCACGGACAGAGGGGCGTTCTTCGGGAGATTTAGCAGTACCCTCGGCGGTTCTGCTTTGCTTCTCGGAGGTAGGCGCGGACGGATGGGATTTCTCCGTCTTTGCCGCCGCAGGGTTTGGGGATGTGTGTTCCTCCTTTTGAACGGGTGCGCCCAACAGGTCATCCAGCAGGCGGTCGTCTGCCGCCTTGTCGGGCTTCTCCTGCTCAGGCGCAGACGGGGCGGTTTTGTCTGCCTTGGACTGCTCGATGTCCCGCTTGATGGAAACGGTATCGACCGTCGCCAGCTTGAAGCGCTCCACGATGCGGTTAATTTTGGACGCATCCTCGGCACGCACCATAATGTCTACCATACCGTCGGCGGATTTTTCTTTCCCGCGCAGAGCGCAGTAAACAACGCCGTACCGCTTGGCTTCGGCGGCAAACTGTTTCAAATGTTCCTCGCTGACGGTGAACACTTTGAGTTCCTTGCCGCTTTTGAGCATAGCGGTCAAACGCTGCCTGCCTTTGGTCTTGTTCTTGTCCCTGTTTTTCAGAACAGTATAAATCATAGCGGCGATATTTTTCGCCGCAGAGCCGGTCAGCTTTAAGGCAACTTCCGTACCCTCTAAACTGATCCTTACAATCTGTTCCGCTGCGTCACCGGAATTGTACATGGTCGGTTTTCTCCTTTCCTTTGATATGCTCATCCTCTCGGACGGCTTTGATTTTCTCTTTGATAACGCCGGAGCGTTCGGCTATATCGTCACATAAAGACACCTCCTTTCGCAGAGTGGCAAGCTCTTTTGACAATGCGGATATTCGGTCTTTGATTTCCGCTGACTTTTCGGGATCGGCTTTGACTGCCGCCGTCCGCTGCAATTTGTAAAGCTGTTTTCGCTCAGCGGTCAGAGCGGCAATTTTGTCTTGCGCCTCGTCACGGTATGAAAAAAGCTGTTCGGCGGTATCAATACGATTTCGCACAAGCAGCCTTGTTTCGGCGGTGATGTCGTCCAGCTTTCGCAAATCCTCACGCAAGAGAAAATGAAGTCGCCGCCTATTTTGTTTCGGTTTGTTTTTCGGGAAGATCCCCAGCAGGTAGCAGTAGTGAAAATACAGCGCCCGAAACCCTGTGATTTTGCGGGTCTTTTTCAAGCTGCCGAACAAGCGAATCCGTATGACTTGACGGGTCGGTTCGGACGGTTTCTTTTCAGCTCGTGTCTGCGACAGAATCCGTCTGCGGATTTGTTCAATGGAATAGTCCTCACCGAAATTCCGTATCAGCCTTACAAAGCGTTCCTTGCCCGGCGGCCGTACAGAAATATCCTTGCCGATCTTGACCTCATAACCTTTCTTCCGCAGGTTATCGAAAAACTGCCGTTCAGTCATAGACTGCCGTATGGCTTCGTCAATATCGGCGCGTATTAGTCCCCGCCAAGTGGGGCGCTGTTCCTGCTCGGCGCGCCATTCGCCGTATTGCTTGGCTTTCCCGTACTGTGGGTTTTCAATCACCGATAAACGGTACTCACGGCAAAGCTCATCGGAAACAGTCTGCATATCGTGATAATCCTTTTTGGTGCGGTGGTATTTGATTCCGTCCACAAAGGACACCGTATTCAGCACAAAATGATTATGCAGGTGATTTTCTTTGTCAAGGTGGGTCGCCACAATCACCTGATAACGGTCGCCCCACAAACGGGCGGCGAGCTTCATCCCGATTTCGTGCGCCATTTCGGGGGTAGCCTCGCCGGGAGCAAAGGATTGATACCCGTGGTAGGCAACCGTCCCGTTTTCTTTGCCGAACCGTTTTTTCACGGCAAGCATTTCATCACGGGCGGTCGAGGGGGAGCAGTTGATACCCGACACAAAACGGTGAACCACGGCGCAGTCCTCGTTATCCGCTTTCTGCGTTTTTCGGGAATTGACCGCATAGCGGATGACATCGGAAAGCTCCTGCCCGTCCTGTTCGGTCATATCCTCGTCCGTGTAAAATTTCGGGTTCGTTGTTTTATCGGGGTTCTCCACATAGACGACCACCTTGCCGAGCCAGCCTTTCACACGCCAGATTGAAGTTGTCGCCATACCGTTATTTCATCGGGCGCGGCAGGATAACCGCCTCGGTGATTTTCTTGACAGCAGTATCAATCTTGCGGCAGGCCTCGTCGTATCTTTGCACATCGAGAACATTCAGGGTGTGCGCTTTGACGGCAATCTGATTGAGATTGTTGCCGATCCCGTGAAGCTCCCTCATCATGGCGTAGTAGTCGGGCGGCGGGGCGTCCTGCGGTTCAAGCCCATTTACCAAGTGCCGCAAATACGCCTCACGGGAAAGACCGCTGCGCTTCACTTTCTTTTGAAACGCCTCGGCTTCCTTTTTGTCGAGCCAGAATTGAATGTGAACATTGCGTTTTCTCATATTTTCACCTCCGAATTGAGTTCGTTTTGAATTTCAACAATACGCTTGCCGACCGCATACACAACGGGAATCGTCACGCCGTTTCCGGCCTGCTTGTAAAGCTGGGCGTCGGAATTGACGGCGGCCGCTTTATCAAACATTTCATCGGAAAAGCCTTGCAGCCTCCAGCACTCACGGGGCGTCAGCTTGCGGATTCGTCCGCATCCAAGCGGAATTTCCGATTTGTTTTCGGATTTGTCTTTATTAAAGTCAGCCGCCTGTTTGACAGGCAATGCGTGTTCGCAGGAATCGCAGGCGCAGAGATAAACGCCGTGTTTGTTCTGCGTGTTCAGACAAAAAGCGGGTTCGCCGCACTCTTTGAAACGGCGTCCGTTCTGCCTCTTGTTTTCACGGTCGGGGGTCAGTACGGCGCGGCAGCCATAAAAAACGCCGGAGCTTTCGCCCCGGTTGCTTACCCCGATTTTGTTGTAGCCTGCAATCAGGCATTTGGTGTAATCCTGTTCCCAAATTTTCGCCTCGCCCCGTTTTAGCTGAATCAGCGCCGTTTCCTCGGTACGGTCGGGACAATCTGCGCCCATACAGAGCACGCCGCTTTTGTCACCGCTGTGGTTGGTAATGCCGCTGTCATATCTTGCTTTGATACAGCGGGCGTGCTCGGTCAGCCTCGGTTCGCCTTTGCACAGGTCGATGAAATACATCCCCGTGCGTCCGGCAAAGCCGCCGCCCTCGCTCATCAGCGTACAGCTTATACCTGCGGGGTCGTAAACGCGCTTGCCCTGCGTGCCGCCGATTAGCTGTATAAGAGCCTTGCCGTCGCTTGCGGTGACAGGAAATATTTTTCGTCCACCGTCGGCTCTAAAATGTCGATAAGCGACAAGATAGATTCGCTCCCTGTTTTGCGGAACGCCGTGGAAGCGTGAATTAAGCAGTCCGTATTCGATATGATAGCCGATTTCGGCCAACGAATTGAGAACGGTCGCAAAGTCCCATCCCCGATTAACGGAGAGCAGATTTTTAACATTTTCAAGGACAAGCCATTCGGGTCTATCTTCGGTAGGCGTGCCTTTGAGCAATCTAACAATTTCAAAAAAGAGAGAGCTTCGCTTGCCTGCAAGCCCTCGTTGCCGGCCAGATACAGAAATGTCCTGACACGGGAATCCGCCTGCCCAGAGGTTGACTCTCGGCAGATCGGCGGGTTCGGTTTTGGTGATGTCCTCGCCATACCATTCATCCTCCTTTACCTCGTGGATCGCACGGTAGCTGCGGTCTGCGAATTTGTCGATCTCGCAGTGGCCTTTGCAGACCATACCGCAAAGCTCAAAGCCCTTGCGGAAACCGCCGACACCGCTGAAAAAGTCCAAAAAGGTCATGGGTTCGTTCACCGGCTGTGACCTCCTTTCGGGTATAAAAATATCGTCCGCCAGTCAGATGGGGACGAAAGGGTTTCAGGGGCTACCCCTGACAAGTGCCGTTGTGGTATCACAACGGCGATGCTTGCTGGTACAGTGCATGGCGTTCGTCCCATAGGCCGAACATTTTGCCACCGACCGAAATAACATCACCGCTCCTGCTCCGGCTGCGGACGGTACGGGATGCCGAGTAGCGTGTCGTTCACCCGCGCAAGGTGTTCGGGATAGCGGAACATCTTGCCGTAGCGGTCGATCTGCTCGTCGGAAAGACTGTCCAGATTTTCACCCCGGCAGTCGCAGATGAAAGCGGGGCCGAAGATGAAATCCACCATCACGCCGTCGTCATTCTTCACGCTGCGGTTCGGGCGCATTCCGTTGATCTTGCTTTCCTCATTGCAGACAATGCAGACCTGTTCCTCAAAGGGATAAAACGGCTCGATCAGACCGCCCACCACTTTCTGCATCCCGGCAAGTGACGCATCAATCTCGGCTGTGCGGGCGAGCTTGCCCGGCTCCAGCAGAACTACTTTGATTTTCTTTTCTTCACTCATAATAGGGATAGCTCTCGTAAAGGCGGCCAGTCTGGATGCAGAAGTCGATCAGCTCATAATCGATCCCTCTGCGGTGCAGGTATGCAACGGCATGGGTGGCGCTGCAGTTGACCTGCGGCAAAAGAAGTACCTTTTCTTTCGGCACTTTCGGAGCCGGGGCAAAGGCGGGCGGTGCCGCTGACAGATTCCCCATGATGGTTTCGACCGCCTGCGTAAATGGCATCTCTTTGACCTTGATGAGATAGTC
>ERZ1106976.2239-NODE-2239-length-17698-cov-5.106274_pt1 | contig 17698 bp, 19 predicted proteins | sample MGYA00403687_ERZ1106976 | MGnify/ENA primary metagenome ERZ1106976 (study PRJEB35170, sample SAMEA104062446) | human gut metagenome | biome: human gut; feature: human-associated habitat; material: faeces | place: Denmark | collected 2013-02-22 ... | reverse complement strand
GCTCCGGCCCGTGGAGACAACCGCCGCGCCTGCCGCTTTCGCCTCGTCCGGGAAGATCTCCGGCGTCGGGTTCGCGCAGGCGAAGATGATCGGGTCGCGATTCATCGTCTTCACCATCTCGCCCGTGAGCATGCCGGGAGCCGACACGCCGATGAACACGTCCGCCCCGACAATGACATCCGCGAGCTTGCCGTGGAGATGACGCGGATCCGTCACGTGGGACATTTCTTCCTTGATCCAGTTGAGCCCTTCGCGGCCCTCATAAATCGCGCCCTTACGGTCGCAGAGCGTCACATCCGGAAAGCCAGCCGAGAGCAGCAGCTTCGTGATTGCCGTCGCCGCAGCGCCCGCGCCGTTCACGACGACGCGCACGTCCTCTTTTTTCTTCCCTACCACCTTCAGCGCGTTCGTAAGGCCTGCGAGCGTGATGACCGCGGTGCCGTGCTGGTCGTCGTGGAAGATGGGGATGTCGCACTTTTCCTTGAGCTTGCGCTCGATCTCAAAGCAGCGGGGCGCGGCGATATCCTCGAGATTGATGCCGCCGAACGAGCCGGAGATGTTGTACACCGTCTGCACGAACTCGTCCACGTCCTTCGTCTTCACGCACAGCGGGAACGCGTCCACATTGCCGAAAGACTTGAAGAGCACACACTTGCCCTCCATGACCGGCATACCGGCCTCGGGCCCGATGTCGCCGAGACCGAGCACCGCGCTGCCGTCCGTGATGACGGCGCAGAGATTCCACCGGCGCGTCAGCTCATAGCTTTTCTCAATATCCTTCTGGATCTCCAGACATGGCTGCGCCACGCCGGGCGTGTACGCGAGCGAAAGATCGTCCTTTGTTCCGACCGGCACGGTCGCCTTCACTTCGATCTTGCCCTTCCATTCGCCATGCAGACGCAGCGATTCCTTTGCGTAGTCCATAATGATCTCCTCTAAAAAGGGCGCGCATTGCTGCCAATACGCGCCTTGTCTTTTTCTCTTACTTCGTGCCGAAAATACGGTCGCCGGCGTCGCCGAGACCGGGGACGATGTAGCCGTGATCGTTCAGGATCGGGTCCATGGCGGCGACGTAAACGTCGACGTCCGGATGATCCTTCTGCATCTTCTCCCACGCCGGAGGCGCGCCGATGATGCACATGAGCTTGATGTGACGGCAGCCGTGCTGCTTGAGGAACGTGCAGGCCGCAGAAGCGCTGCCGCCGGTGGCGAACATCGGATCCACCACGATCACGTCGCGCTCGGAGACATCGGGCGGGAGCTTGCAGTAATATTCGACCGGTTCGAGGGTCTCCGGGTCACGGTACAGGCCGATGTGACCGACCTTGCAGGACGGGATCATTGCAACCATGCCGTCGACCATGCCGAGACCGGCGCGGAGGATGGGGACGATGGCAAGCTTCTTGCCCGCAAGACGCTTCACCGTTGCCTTGGCAACAGGCGTTTCGATCTCAACCTCTTCCAGAGGAAGGTCGCGGGTCGCCTCATAGCACATCAGCATGGCGATCTCGCCGACAAGCTCGCGGAATTCCTTCACGCTCGTGTTCTTGTCACGCAGGATCGACAGCTTGTGCTGGATCAGCGGGTGGTCGAATACATGCAGCTCACTCATTTTTCTTGCTCCTTTGTAGTGTAGTTAGCTTTTATTTTCTCAGGCTTCGTTCATGCGGCTCTGCCGCTCGCGTTCTGCCTGGGAAAGACGAAGATAAACCGGCAGCAGGTCTTCCGCTCCGGTCGGGGTTTTGCTCTGCGCCGCCAGACACACGCCGAACGCTGTCTGCCAGCGAAGCTCCTCGGGGGCCACGGTGCAGAAAACGCCACGTTCCTTCAGCGCCTTTTCGCAGATCGCCCAGCCGTCGCCGAGGACCCAGACGCTCTTTCCGCTGCCGGAGAGCTCTTCGGCAAGCGCGTCGGCGGCGATGGCGCGATCCTCCGTCAGACGGACGAGAGCACCGTTTTGCACGGTGAAGAGCGCGTTATAAAGCTGGCTGCGCCGCGCGTCCATGGCGGGGCAGACGATCGTCCCCTCCGGCACGAAGCGGGCGCTCTGCGCCATGGCTTCCAGCGTGGACACGCCGACCGCCGGAATGTCCAGCCCCCAGCAGAGGCCCTTGGCGGTGGATATGCCGATGCGGATACCGGTGAACGAGCCCGGCCCCTGCGCCACGGCGACCATGTCAATGGCGTCCTTCGGCGTTTCGGTGTTGGAGAGCATATTCTCGATCATCGGCAGGAGCGTCCGGCTGTGAGTAAGGCCCGTGCGCTCATAGCTCTGCGCAAGCAGCTCCCCGTCGCGGCAGAGCGCGGCGGAGCAGGCTTTCGCGGAGGTTTCGATTCCCAGTATCAGCAAAGGCTCGCCCCCTCGATCGTGATCTTTCGTGCGTTGTCGGAGCATTTCTCAATGCTCACGCGGATCTCCGAGCCGTCGAATGCCTCGGGGACATTCTCGCTCCACTCCACGGCGCACACGCCGCCGCGGTCAAGGTAATCCTCCCAGCCGATGTCGAAAAGCTCGTCCGCGCTGCCGAGCCGGTACATATCAAAGTGGAACAGGTCCCGCTTTCCGTAAAGCTCGTTCACAATGGTGAACGTCGGGCTCGTAACAGCCCCGTCTACCTCCAGACCGCGCGCAAGACCGCGCACGAACGCGGTTTTCCCCGCGCCCAGCTCGCCGTACATTGCGATCACAACGCCGTGCTCCGGCAGCGAGCGCGCGAGCTTTTCGCCGAGCGCTTCGGTCTCGGCTTCGGAGTGGCTGATAAATTCCATAATCCGTCTGCCTCTGTCTCAAAAAACTCAAACTTCTCTAATTTGGCATTATACACCGAGCATTTGCCGGAGTAAAGACCTTTTCCTGCCTGTTGCAGAAAAAACAATGTTGTGATAGAATAGATTAAAATTATATGTATAAGGGGAGGTGCCGCCGTGCTGGAAAGACTCAAAAAACTCCGCATTGCGCCGATCATCCAATATATATGGAGCCGTACCTCGGACTTCTTCAAAAAGGGCGATATGTTCCTGCTCGTCATGTGCTGCATATGCACATGCTTCGGCATCACGCTCGTCGGCAGCGCCACGAAGTCGTATCCGTCGCACACGTTCGTGCCGATCCAGGTCTTCGCGTTTATCCTCGGTCTTTTCCTCTACTATGTTCTGACCGTTCTCGACGTGAGCATCATTGCAAGCCGCTGGAAGCTCCTGCTCGGCTTTGAGACGTTCCTCCTTCTGCTGCTCATCCCGTTCGGCGTTTCGGGCGATACCGGCAACTCCGGCTGGCTGCGCTTTTTCGGCATCGGCATTCAGCCTTCGGAGATCGTCAAGGTCGTGTTTATCGTACTGATGGCCAAGCAGATATCCTATCTGAAGGAATATAAGAACCTCAACTCGGTGCTCTCCATACTTCAGCTTGTCGTCCATTTCGGCTACACGTTCGTACTGCTGATGGTCACCACCAAGGACCTCGGCTCGGCGATCGTGTTCGCCGCCATTTTCGCCGTTATGCTGATCGTGGCGGGCGTCAGGCTCTACTGGTTCCTCATCGGCGGCGCGGCGATCGCGCTTGCGATCCCGTTCCTCTGGAACAACTTCCTCGATGAGTACCAGCGTCTGCGCATTCTCGCGCCGTACGATCCCAGCATCGACCCCGACGGCTGGGGCATCACATGGCAGACGACCCGAAGCAAGTATGCCCTCATGGGCGGGCAGGCCACTGGTCTCGGTCTCGGCCACGGCGCACAGACACAGTCCGGCGCGCTGACCGGCAAGCACACCGACTTCATTTTCGCCGTTGCGGGCGAAGAGCTCGGCATGGTCGCGTGCGTGCTCATCATGCTTCTGCTCTCCGTTGTCATCATCCGCTGCATGATGGTGGGGCTGCGCTCGAACAACACGATGAGCATGCTCGTGTGCGTCGGCGTGGCGGCGAGCCTCTTCTTCCAGATGCTCGTCAACACCGGCATGTGCATCGGCATCACGCCCGTTATCGGCATCACGCTCCCGTTTTTCAGTTACGGTGGTTCATCGCTCATGTCCACATTCGGCGCAGTCGGCCTTGTATCCGGCGCGAAATACCGACCAACGCCGCTCCAATTCCACCGATATTAAAAAGTTCATATTAGATCATAGGGGGACAGGAACCATGGCACACAGACCAAACATTCTTGCGCTCGCATCCAAGATCAGTCTCGAAAGTCTGACGTACACCGGCATTACCTACGGCGATCCCGAGTACAGAATCCTTGATCCCATCGTCGATGACGACATGTGTTCCGTTATGATGCGCATGCGTCTCGAAACCGACTTCTCCGCGGAGGATCTCGCCAAAAAGACGAGAAAGAGCCTCGATTTCGTGCAGACGCAGTGCGACAAGCTCGTTAAAGCGGGCGTTATCCGCACGCGCGTCCGCAGCGGCGTTCTCTGCTACTATTACCCGATCTGGGTACCCGGCATCATGGAGGGTATTCTCTCCAACCGCGAGCAGTGCGACGCGCACCCCGAGCTCGGCGCGTGTTTTGAGGAGTATACCCGCATCCGCGTCGGCATGCTCGCCCCGGTGCTCGGCAACGGCGTGAATTTCATGCGCGTTATGCCCGTTATGAGCGCCATCGAAAACAACACGCACAAAGCCTCCTATGATGAGATCTCCACGCTGATCGAAAAGGCGTGGGCGATCTCCGTCGGCCCCTGCTCCTGCCGAAGATCGCGCCGTCTGATGGGCGAAGGCTGCGGTCATCTGGAAGAGGATATGTGCCTCTATCTCAACGACAACGCCATCAGCTTCTCCAAGAACGGCGAGCACCGCCTCATCACCAAGGAAGAAGCGTACGAGATTCTCCGGCGCGCCGAGGACAACGGCCTTGTCCACGAGGTGAACCAGTCCCTCGGCTTTGACGACGTCACCGCCATCTGCAACTGCTGCGGCTGCTCGTGCTACGCGCTGCGCATCGCCGAGCTGTTCCGTTCGCCGAACGGCGTCAGCTCCAACTTCATTGCCAGAGTGGACAAGGACAAATGCGTCGCCTGCGGCCAGTGCGTGGAAAACTGCCAGACGAACGCCGTTCGTCTCGGCCAGAAGCACTGTCTCACCGATTCGCACATCTCCGACGCCTATGCATCCGACAAAGAGATCCCCTGGGATAAGAAAAGCTACAACATCGATTACCGCACCACCCGTACCGACACCATGCCCTCCGGCACCGCGCCGTGCAAGGCGGAGTGTCCGGCGCATGTTCCGGTGCAGGGCTACATAAAGCTCGCCGCGCAGGGCCGGTATACAGAGGCTCTCGAGCTCATCAAGAAAGAGAACCCCTTCCCCGCCGTCTGCGGCCGCATCTGCAACAAGGCATGCGAGGACGCCTGCACCCGCGGCAGCGTCGATGCGCCCATCGCCATCGACGATATCAAAAAATTCATTGCCGGAAAGGATCTGGAGGCGGAGCACCGCTTTGTTCCCAAAATGGTCAACCAGACCGGCAAGCCCTACGAGGAAAAGATCGCCGTCATCGGCTCCGGCCCCGCGGGACTTACCTGCGCCTACTATCTTGCGCTCAAGGGATATCCCGTGACCGTTTTCGAGAAGGAAAAGGAGCTCGGCGGCATGCTCACGCTCGGCATTCCCTCCTTCCGGCTGGAAAAGGACGTCATCCGCGCCGAGATCGATATCCTCCGTGATCTTGGTGTACAGTTCAAAACCGGCGTTGCCGTCGGCACGGACATCACGCTCGATGCGCTGCGTGCCGAGGGCTTTAAGGCGTTCTATCTCGCCGTCGGCGCGTCCCGCGGCGCGAAGCTCCGCTGCCCCGGCGAAGAGCTGCCGGGCGTTATGACCGGCATCGATTTCCTGCGCGCGGTCAATCTCGGCGAAGCGCCCGCGATCGGAACGTCTGTTGCCGTCATCGGCGGCGGCAATGTTGCGATCGATGTGGCCCGCGCCGCCGTCCGGCTCGGCGCCGAAGTCACCGTCGTTTATCGGCGTGACCGCGATTCCATGCCCGCCGCGGACGACGAGATCGCCGAGGCCGCCGAAGAAGGCGTTTCCTTCCGCTTCCTCGCTTCCCCCGCGGAAATCCTCGGCGACGGCAAAGCGGAAACGCTCAGGATCGAGCTCATGGAGCTGCGGGGCGGAAAGCCCGCCGGTACCGGCGTTTATGAAACGATGAATGTTTCCGCCGTCATCTCCGCCGTCGGGCAGGAGATCGAGCTGAACGGCATTTCCGTGGACACCGGCGCAAAGGGAACTGTTACCGTGTCTCTGCCGAGCTTCCAGACGAGCGAGGCCGATGTATTCGCCGGCGGCGATGTTGTCACCGGCCCGAAGTTTGCCATTGACGCGATCGCCGCGGGAAAGGAAGGCGCAATCTCCATCCACCGGTACGTCCATCCCGGCCAGTCGCAGGTCATCGGCCGTGACCACCGTGATTATAAGGCAATGAACCCCGCCACCGCAGGCGTTGCCATCGACGGCTTTGATACGGCGCCCCGGCAGAAAGCCTCCGGCGGCTCCGCGAAGGACGCGGAGAAAACGTTCCGCGATCTCCGCGGAACACTCACCGAAGAGCAGCTGAAAACCGAGACGCGCCGCTGTCTGGACTGCGGCACGGCAGTTGTAGACGAAAGTCTCTGCGTCGGCTGCGGCATCTGCACCACCAAGTGCAAGTTTGACGCGATCCGTCTGGAGAAGGTCACCGACTATGCCGGCACACCGTACTTCAAGGCGCTGCTCGGCGCGGCGGGAAACGCTCCGGCGGCGCTTGCCAAGCTCGTTGTGAAAAAGGTCGCAAGACCGTGAGGGCGCGGCGGCATGCATGAGATAGGCGTCGTCCGCTCCATGGTGAAGACCGTAACCGCCTTTGCCGAAGCGAATCAGATCACGGATATCGCCGAGATCGTCGTGGATGTCGGCGAGCTGTCGCTCGTCATCCCGAAGTATGTTGAAGATATTTATCCCCATGTCGTGGAGGATACGTTTCTGAAGAACACGAAGCTCATTTTGAACATCGTCCCCGGCATGGCGGAGTGTGACGAGTGCAACGAGGTGTTCAACGTCGTTGATCATAAGGGCTACTGCCCGCACTGCGGCAGCTTTGAGAAAACCATCCTCACCGGCAGGGACTTTCTCATCCGCGAGATCCATATTCCCGAGTAACACATAACATAAGACCCGACATCGGAAACGATGTCGGGTCTTATATTATGCGCTTATTTCTGTTTTGCGTGGCGGCGCGCGAAGTACCATTGGAGAACGTAGTGCGGGATGGCCGCGATGTGGATCGCCGCCGCGGGCCAGACCGGCAGGATATACCGCGCCTCATAAATGCCCGCGGAGGTGATGACCACGAGCAGCGCGGAGAGGACAAGCTCCGCGAGAACAAGTGAGCGCGTTTCCCCGCGCGGCGTCCGGCGCAGCATCCACAGCGCGCCGAGGAGCGCCGCCGTCATCATGCCGTGGGTGAAGTAGAAGAACATCGTCCACGCGCGTTTGAGCGTCACCGAGACGACATGCCCCGTGTTGTGCAGAACGAATTGCCTTGTCAGCGCATAAAACGCGCGGTTCTTTTCCGAGAGTGAGAGCGCGCCGTTCCCATAAATTTCCAGCAGCTCCGGCACGGTGTCGTCCGCTGTGAAATTGAGCTGGCTCGTCCAGATCGTGCTGTTGGGGTTGAGCGCGAAGCAGACGGCGTCCGCGGCGTAGTTGCTGATGGGGATGATCTCTCCGGTCTCGCGGTAGTTCACCGCCGTGTTGAACGCAAAGATCAGCAGCGGTACGACCACGACCGCGACAGGGAGCGCGCGGGAAAGCCGCTCTTTTACGCACATCCACAGCGTGTACAGCACGACCGCAGCATAGATCGGCGCCAGCACCGGGCGCGACGCGAACGCGAGAAAGGCGGCGATGTTCATGAGAAGAAGCCGCTTTTTCGGCAGCAGCCCCTCGCGGAACGCAAGCCATTGCAGCCAGCAGAGCATGAAAAGATAAAAGAATTCTACATAGAGATTCGACGGCGGGAGCACGACGCGGAGCAAAATGACCGTATACGCCATGCACGAAAAGCCGCCGCTGCCGAAGAGACGGCGCTCGGTGTCGTATAAAAACACGGACGACGCACCGACGGACAACAGGTTCAGCACCGTAAATCCGACAAGCGGCATCCCGACGGCACGCAGGAGCGTTATATACAGCGGATAGGCAAACGGGACGACGATCTCCACACCGACGCGGTCGGTCTGGATGAAGTGGCCGGTGTGCAGGAAATTGTCCGCAATGCTCAAATAGAGGCGCGCGTCCGGATAGAGGGAGGTATATTCAGAGAAAAGGAGCTGGTACAGCATCAAAAGAAGCGGCGGCAGCAGAAACGCGAGACATCGCCTGAAATCAATTCTCCGGCGCAGGCATTGCATGGATGAGCACCTCTCTACCGTATCGAAATCAGAATTCCGGAATGCGGCGGATGAGCAGCGCCGCAGCAAGCCCCGTGAGCACGCCGCCGGCAATACCGGAGACGGCGAGCACCGGCAGATAGCCGAGGAGCTGCTTTGTCTGCAATATGAGCATCGCCATCAGGATCTGTCCGGCGTTGTGCGCAACGCCGCCCGCTACGCTGATGCCCACGGTGGAAAACCGGTCGATCCGGCGCAGCAGCGCCATGACCGCGAGACTCAGCACCGCGCCCGCAAGAGAATAGAGCATCGCGCCGACGCTGCCGAACAGAAGGCTTACAAGCACGACGCGCACAAGCGAGAGCGCCGCCGCCTCCTTCCAGCCGAAGCGGAAGAGCGCAAATATAACGGCGATATTTGCCAGACCCATTTTAACGCCCGGAATGCCGACCGACGGCAGCAGCGACTCCACATACGAGAGGATCATCGCCACGGCGGTCAGCATGGCAAGCAGGACAAGCCGTTTCGTCTTTTTCATATCAGCTCACCAGATCAATATCGGCTGAAGCCGCACCCTCGATGCGGATCTCCGTTTTGTTCGGGAGACACACGATCGTATCGCCCTCGTACTGCGCGGCTTTCGCCCGGACGCAGATCCCGTCCGGACAGCTTGCCTCCGTCACGTCGGCAGTGCCGCCGGATATGACGAGAATGTTGTAGCCGCCGTTCGGCGCATGCAGCGTTACGGTCGTATCCTCGGCGAGAGGATATTCTGCCGTCCGTTCGCCGTTCACGTACACAACGGCCAGAGCGCCGTCCTTCCGGCTCAAACGCCGCACGGCAAAGAAGCCGAGCGCGAGCGCGAGCAGCGCCGCAATAAGCAATATATCCGCGCGAAGGCGGTCTTTTTTTGTCCGTTCAGGCTTCATTGGATAAACCCTTTTCATAAAAAATCCGTCCGGCTCTGCCGGACGGATTTTCTCTGGTGAAAATCAGAATCTCTGGATAACGCCCACCGGGCAGTTCTCCGAGCAGGCGACGCAGCCAACGCACTTATCGTAATCGATGCGGGCAAGATTGTCAACCACCTTGATGGCTCCGGTCGGGCAGACCTTCTCGCACTTCATGCAGCCGATGCAGCCCTTCGAGCAGGCGACGCGGGTCTGCGCGCCCTTCTGGGTGTTGCTGCAGCGGACGATGGTCGGATCGATCGCGCGGCGCAGCGCGATGATGTGGTTCGGGCAGGTGCGGGTGCAGATGCCGCAGCCGGTGCAGTTGCCCGGATACACCTTCGCAACGCCGTTCACGACGTGGATGGCATCCGACGGGCAGGCGTTCTCACAGTCGCCGTAGCCGAGGCAGCTGTTCGGGCAGGCCCACTCGCCCTGGAAGAGGATGTTCGCCGCCGAGCAGTTGTTGATGCCGGCGTACTCGTACTTGTGCTTGGCCGTTTCACAGTTGCCGTTGCACTTGACGTAAGCGACCATCTCTACAACGTCCTCCGCCTCGACGCCCATGATTTCGGCGATCGCAGCGGCGGCGCCGTCGGCGCCGGGGACGCAGAGGTTGGTTTTCGTCTCTTCGCCTTCGGCGAGCGCCTTGGCGTAGCCGTCGCAGCCAGCGTAGCCGCACGCGCCGCAGTTGGCGCCGGGCAGACATTCGCGGATCGCGGGGAACATCTCATTCTCGGGAACGCTCATGTACTTGGAAGCGATAACGAGGATCAGCGCGGCGACCGCGCCGATGATGAGCAGAACAACAATGGCACTTATAACTCCAGACATGTCACTTTCCTCCCTTAACCGAACAGCTTGTCAGCCATGCCGGCAAAGCCCATGAACGTCATGCTGGTGAGAGCTGCCGCCACGAGCGTGATGGGCAGACCTTCAAAGCATTTCGGGGGCTTGGCATGCTCGAGCGCCTTACGGACGCCGCAGAAGAGGATCAGCGCGAGACCGAAGCCGACACCGGCGGAGAAGCCGTTGACGCAGCTGAGCAGGAGGCCGCCGCCCATAGCCGTATAGCCGTTGCTGACGTTCAGCAGCGTCACGGCGAGCACCGCGCAGTTGGTGGTGATGAGCGGGAGATAAACGCCGAGGGACTTATACAGGGGCGGAACGTACTTCTTCAGGAAGATCTCGACGAACTGCACGAGCGCGGCGATGACCAGGATGAAGATGATCGTGGAGAGGTACTCCAGACCGTTCGGCACCATGACGTACTGATAGATGAGATGCGTAACGGCGCTCGCGAGCGTCATAACGAAGATAACGGCGCCGCTCATGCCGATGCAGGAATCAAACTTCTTGGAAACGCCCAGGAACGGGCAGATGGCGATGAACTGCACGAGAACGTAGTTCTGCGTGAAGATCATGCCGAACATGATTTTCAGTACTTCTTTGAGCATCAGTTCTTCGCCTCCTTATCTTTCTCGGTGCAGCCTTCGGCGTTGCCGCAGCCGGCGCAGCCGCCGTCACCGCAGCCCATTTCCGGAACGAACTTCTTGCCCTTCTTGGACATGCCGAGCACGAGCATCGCCATGGCAAGGCCGAACATGAAGAATCCGCCCGGCGTCTGGGAGATAATGCGGATGGTGTACTCCTCGGGGATGATCTGATAGCCGAGCAGGCTGCCGGAGCCGAGCAGCTCGCGGACGACGGAGATCGCGGTGAGGACCAGCGTGTAGCCGATACCCATGCCGAGACCGTCAAACAGGCTGTCGAGGACGTTGTTCTTATTGGCGAACATCTCGGCACGGCCGAGAACGATGCAGTTAACGACGATCAGCGGAAGGAAGATGCCGAGCGCGTTATAAAGATCGATGAGATAGGCGTGCACCACCATTTCGACGAGCGTTACGAACGTGGCAACGACGACGATGTAGCACGGGATACGGATCTTGTCGGGGATGATCTTGCGCAGCGCCGAGATAACGACGTTCGAGCCGACGAGCACGAACGTGAGCGCCGCGCCCATACCGAGACTGCCCTTGACCGTAACGGAGATCGCGAGCACCGAGCAGCAGCCGAGCACCAGAACGAGAACGGGGTTTTCCTTGAAAATACCGTTAACGAGGATCAGCATTCTTTTTTTCATTTTCTCCGCCCTCCCTTACTGGATCGCCGCAATGGCGGCGCAAGCGGCCTGCACGCCATCGCGGACGGCGTTGCTCGTGAAGGTGGCGCCGGTCTTGAGCGTGACGCCGCTCACGTCGCCGGAGAGTCCTTCAAACTTTTCGAGCATGGATGCTTCGCCGACCTTGCTGCCGACGCCCTGCGTTTCGGTGGAGACGTTGGCCTTCACGGAGAGGATCTTGCCCTCGGTATCGAAACCGACGGTAACGACGACAGCGCCGCCGTAGCCGGTCTTTTCCGCGGTGACAACATAGCCGGTGCCGTTGTCGCCTTCAAAAATGCCGGTGACACCGTTTGCCTTCAGCTCCTCGCTCACCTCAAGCTCGGTGAACTCGGAAGCCGCGGGAAGGACTTCCTTGCGGGTCTTTTCCGCTTCGATGCGGATGTTTTCTTCGATCACGGGCGCGGTCTTGGCGTTCGTGAAGCCGAGCAGCGCGGAGGCCACAAGGCAGATGACGACCAGAACAACAACGGGACGCGCCATTTCCGTCCAGAACGTATTTTTCTTTTCCATTACGCCTTGACACCTCCCACAGGCTTTGTCCGGCAGCCCTCGTTGATGTAGGGCACCAGCAGGTTCATCAGCAGCACGGCGAAGGAAACGCCCTCTGCGGAGTTGGCAAATACGCGGATCGCGGAGGTGAGGAAACCGCAGCCGAGAGCAAAGATCACGCGGCCCTTCGTCGTGAGCGGGCTGGTGACATAGTCGGTCGCCATGAAGATGGCGCCGAGCATCAGACCGCCGGAGAAGAGGCTCAGGAAAGCGCCGGTCACATCAAAGCCGTTGAAGAGGACGGTGAACACGAACGTGCCCGCAATGAAGCAGACGGGGATCGTGACCTTGATGACGCCGCGGACCACGAGATACACGCCGCCGATGAGAAGCGCCAGAGCGCAGGTCTCGCCGAGGACGCCGCCGTGGTTGCCGAGGAAGAGCGTCATAAAGCTGCTCATGTCGAGACCGCTGGCTGCCAGCGGCGTGGCGCCGGCGAGAAGGTCAACGCCGGGCGCGGTCACCGTGTGCAGGTAATCCGTCATGCTCTCGGTGAAGGAGAGCATCATGGCAAGACGGCCGACGAGCGCGGGGTTCACAAAGTTGCAGCCGAGACCGCCGAAGAGCATCTTGACGATGATGACGGCGATGAAGTCGCCGATGAGGAGCTGCCAGATGGGCATCGTCACGGGGACGTTGTAGGCGATGAGCACGCCGGTAACGACCGCGGAGAGATCGGCAATGGTCTGCTCCTTCTTGAAGAGCTTGTTCCATACGAACTCGAGCAGCACGCAGTTGGCAGCGGAGACCGCCACGAGCAGCAGCGAGCGGAAGCCGAAAATAATGACGGACGCGATGAGCGCCGGGATGAGCGCGATGAGCACGTCGCGCATGACACGCTGCGTCGTTGCGCCCTGCTTATGATAGTGGGGCGAGACGCTTACGATAAGACCGTTGTTCATTTTCCCGCCTCCTTCAGAGTTTTCATGCGGTTGTCGTAGTCACGCACGAGCGTTTTGGAGAGCTTGTTCACCTGCACAAGCGGACGGTGGGCCGGGCACTGGAACGCGCAGCAGCCGCACTCGATGCAAAGGCCGACCTTCAGCGCCTTGAGCGCTTCGGCGTCGTTCTTCTCATAGGCGCGCTCGATCTCCACGGGCATGAGGTTCATCGGGCAGTGGTCGATGCAGCCGCCGCAGCGGATGCACGCCGTGGGAGTCACGGGGCGGGCGTCCTTCTCGTTGAACGCAAGAATGGCGCTCGTTCCCTTGGCGACGGGGGCGTCCAGATCGTACTGGGCAACGCCCATCATCGGGCCGCCCATGACGAGCTTCTTCGGCTCGCAGCCAAAGCCGCCGGCGAAGTCGATAACTTCCTTGCAGGCCGTGCCGATGGGAGCGATGACGTTCTTCGGCTCCTTGATGGCGGAACCGTCAACGGTGATGCACTTTTCCACGAGCGGCATGCCGGTCGTGCAGTAATGCGCGAGCGTGGCAACGCTCGTCACGTTCATCACAACGCTGCCCACGTCGATGGGGAGCTTGCCCTCCGGCATAATCTTGCCGGTCGTGTGGTAAATGAGAACTTTTTCGCCGCCCTGCGGGTACATGCACGGCAGAGCGCGTACCTCGACGTGCTCGTCGTTCGCCGCAGCCGCCTTCATCTTTTCGATGCAGTCGGGCTTGTTGTCCTCAATGGCGATGATGATCTTCTTGACGTCCAGCCACTTTTCGAGCAGACGGCAGCCCTCGACGACCTCGTCGGTACGGTCGAGCATGGTGCGGTGATCGCTCGTGATATAGCCTTCGCATTCCGCGCCGTTGATGATGATCTCCTGGATGCGGGAGGTATCCTTCACATCCAGCTTGACCGCCGTCGGGAACGTCGCGCCGCCGAGACCGACAACGCCGCTGTCGCGCACGGCGTTGATAAAGCTCGCGTAATCGGTGATCTCCGGGGCCTTGACCGTGTCGGCGACGGTCATCTGACCGTCAGACTCGATCACGACCGCCTGGCAGGTCGCACCCATAAACTGCAGCATGGGGACGATCTTCTTGACCGTGCCGGAAACGCTCGCAAATACCGGGGAAGAAACAAATCCGCCCGGTTCTCCGATCATCTGACCGACGTTGACGTGATCGCCGACCGCAACGATGCAGTTGGCGGGCTTGCCGATGTGCATGCTCATCGGAATGGTCACCGTTGCCGGGGGAGGCATCTTGATCGCCTGCATCCCGGCGGTGTTCTTCCGATGGGGGATATGTACACCGTTCAGGTTTTTCCGTGACATCCTTTCCACCTCTTGTTTATATTTCGCTTCTTAGCAAACTTTTGACAGGCCCCTATGGGACCACGCGGACGAAGAAAGCCGGTTCGTGGACATTTTGTGCGGAAAACGTTGTATATTCCACGCACCTTCCGCATTATATCCCCTTGCGGACGGTGCGTTTTCATATGATGGATAACATTTCATTTTTTGCATGTTTTACCAGTTAATTTCCGCAAAAATGCCCGAAAAAACCGGGTATTTCCGACAAAATAATATAACACATTCATGGAATTAAATCCAGTATAATTTTCGTATTTTTCTTTTTTTGTTCATTTGCCGGAAAAGCGCCGGACGTCTTCCTTTCCCTTGGTGGATTCCTTCTCCGAGAATCCCCCTTGTAATTGCGGCGGATATTTGTTAATATAATGTGAGACTCGGATACTTCCGATCAGATGGAGAACAAGAAACATGAAAATCAACGAAATGACAGCCCTTCTCTCCGGCGAGGCGCGCACCGCCGCGGCCCATGCGGACGCGGAGATCACCTCCGCCTATGCCGGCGATATGCTCAGCGACGTGCTCGCGCTCGGCTCCCAGCCGGATGTTCTGCTCACCGGCCTTCTCAATCCCCAGGTCATCCGCACCGCGGAAATGCTCGATACGGCGTGCGTCGTATTCCTGCGCGGCAAGGAGCCGGAGGCCTCGATCCTGGAGCTGGCGGAAAAATGCGGCGTTTGCGTACTTACCTCTCCTCTGGAGATGTATGATGCCTGCGGCATTCTGCATCAGCATGGGGTGACGGGGGCAAAATGAGCCCGCTCGTCCGTGAGTATGAGGTTCCCGGCGACGATTTTGCCCGTGCCGGAGAAGCCTCCGGGCATATCAAATCCATGCTGAAGGAGCTCGGCTTTGCTCCCGCCATGATCCGCCGCGTCGCCATCACGACGTACGAGGCGGAGATCAACATGGTCATCCACGCCGGCGGCGGTCACGTAACCGCGACGATCACGCCGGACGCCGTCAAGGTCGTTTTCACCGACCATGGCCCGGGCATCCCCAACGTGGAGCTCGCCATGCAGGCGGGCTGGTCCACGGCGCCCCAGAACATCCGGGCGCTCGGCTTCGGTGCCGGTATGGGTCTGCCCAACATAAAAAAATACAGCGATGATTTTGACATACATTCCGAAGTCGGAAAGGGTACGACTCTTTCGATCACGGTGTATGCCGGAAAGGAGTCATCGTGAGCATCGGCTACGCTTCGATATATCTTGAAAACGAGAAATGCGTCGGCTGCACTAGGTGCATGCAGCGCTGCCCCACGGAGGCGATCCGCATCCGGGACGGCAAAGCGACCATACTGCGCGAGCGGTGCGTAGACTGCGGCGAGTGCATCCGCGTCTGTCCGCGCCACGCGATGAAGGCGCGGGTGGACACGCTCTCGGAAGCGCTCGGCAAATACAAATACACGATCGCTCTTCCCGCGCAGGCGCTCTACGGGCAGTTTCCCGGCGTGCGCACCCGCGCCCCCATTCTGGAGGGGCTGCTGCGCATCGGGTTTGACAGCGTATTTGAGGTTGCCGCCGCAGCGGAGGTCATGTCCGCCGTGACGCACTATGAGCTCAATTACGGCAGCATCCCCCACCCGATCATCACGACCGACTGCCCGGTTATCCTGCGCATCGTGCGCATCCGGTTCCCGTCGCTGCTGCCGCATCTGCTCAACTACCGCTCCCCGATGGAAGTCGCGGCGCGTTGGAGCAAGCGGCTCGCCATGAAGGAAACGGGTCTTTCGGAAGAAGATATCGGGTGCGTATATATCTCCCCCTGCCCCGCCAAATGCGCAGGCGCGAAGGCCGCTCTCGGCACGGCGCGCCCGGCAATCACCGGCGTTGTATCCATTGCCGAGGTCGCGCCCCGTCTCACCGCCGTGATGGGCGACATCGACGACCACGAACGCTATGCTCAGGCGGGTGCCGCGGGCGTCAGCTGGGCGATCTCCGGCGGGCAGTCGTCCGCTGCGGGCGAGCCGAACCATCTCGCCGCCTCCGGCATCGAAAACATCATCGGCATTCTGGAAGCGCTCGAGGACGGCAAGCTCTCCCACGTCGATCTCATTGAGCTCAACGCCTGCTATCCCGGCTGTGTCGGCGGCGCGCTGGCGGTGGAAAACCCGTTCATTGCGAAGGCACGGCTCCAGCAGATGATGCGTGATTTTGCCCCTCCTAAGTGCTGCTTTTCCACATGATCCCGGTTTGAAGCGTTTCCAGTCTTCATAACAAATGATAGGACCGCACTCGGTCATACCATAGCCCACTGTATAAGGGAAGTCGATCATTCTCAGGAATTGTTCCACCTCCTGGTTGAAGGCGGCTCCACCTACAATGACAGCTTCAAAGTTGCCGCCAAAGCCTTTTATCATCTCTTCGCGTACCGTTGCTTTAATCTTATCATTGATAATCGGCACTTTAAGCAGCAGCTTCATGGTAGGAGTCTCCAACTTCGGAAGTACGCTCTTCTTGATGATCTTTTCAATAATCAGCGGAACAGCCACGATCAGATTGGGTTTCACGTCGGCAAACGCCTGGAAGATAATCTTCGGGCTCGGCATGCGGGTGAGGAAGTAAATCTGGCAACCTACCGCAAATTCATACAGGAACTCGAAGGCCAGTCCGTACATGTGTGCCATCGGCAGCATGGATACGATCTTATCACCTGCTTTCAGTGGAAGTACCTCGAAAGCGAAAGCCGTATTCGACCATAAGCTGCGATAGGGGAGCATTACACCTTTTGAATAGCTGGTGGTTCCCGAGGTATAGTTGATAACAGCCAATTCTTCAGGCTGATCCTTATGATATTCGATATGTTCCTTACGGAAATTTTTGGGGAATTTCTTGCCGAACATTTCGTTGAGGTGTTCACGTGCGTGAGTCAGTCGTTCGCTACGTGATACCAATAACGTAAAATCGTTCATCATCAGGATACCTTCAAGCAACGGCATGGCAGACTCATTGAGGTTTTCCCAGACCACGTCTCCTACAAACAGGAGTTTGGCCTCCGAGTGATTGACGATGTTGTGTACGTTATCAGCTTTGAATTCGTGTAAGATGGGGACGATAACCGCTCCATAAGTGAGAGTCGCGAGGAAAGTAACTCCCCAATGGGAACTATTTCTTCCGCAAACGGCTATTTTGTCTCCTTTGCGGATTCCGCTTTCTTCAAAGATGATGTGGAGCTTTTCTATTTTGCGGGCTACGTCTTTATACTGTAGGGTGGCACCTTTATAATCTGTCAGGGCGTCCAGATCCCAATTATTCTTAATACTATTTTCAATGTAAGCTATAAAACTTTGTTCCATTGTTTTTTGCACATTTGATGATAAATTGTGCAAATATAGCTATTTAATTGAGATTTGAAAGCTTGGAAGCT
>ERZ1106976.2237-NODE-2237-length-17706-cov-3.147527_pt1 | contig 17706 bp, 13 predicted proteins | sample MGYA00403687_ERZ1106976 | MGnify/ENA primary metagenome ERZ1106976 (study PRJEB35170, sample SAMEA104062446) | human gut metagenome | biome: human gut; feature: human-associated habitat; material: faeces | place: Denmark | collected 2013-02-22 ... | reverse complement strand
TTGTCTTCTTTTTTTAGGGGAATCGCAGCCCGTTACTTTATTTTTTGATAACTTTCTTGCCGTCTACAATATAAATGCCTTTCTGCAATCCGTTGAGGGCATGGGCCTTGGCTACGTTGCTCTTGATCTGCATGCCTTGCAGAGTATAGACGTTTGTGGTCTCTGTTTGCTTTCCGACCCATGTGGAATGGATGGAGGACTCGAAATCGTCCTTACCGAAAGTCACGTGGATGATTTGAGTACCGAAAGTGAGGTCGAGCGTGCAGTAGAGCTTGGTGTTGGATATTTTTCCGGAGATGTCAATGGGAAGTCCATCCGGAAACAGGAATGACCACATCCAAAGGGTGCCGGGGTCGCCGTCGCTGAAAGTAGCCGTTTTCTGTTTCAGGTCGAAAACGTTGTAGTCACCTTGTGGCGTGACCGGAACTTCGCTGACATGTATGTTGCCTACGGGGATGGGGGCTGCGCCTTCCATCTTCAATGTGAAGTTTTTCAGCTCGATGTTGATAAGCCCTTCTTCCGGGAACTCTATGGAGACTGTGGTCGGCATGGGAGGAGTGGAGAAGTTGTCCACGGAAACTACCAAGTCGTCCGTATAATCATGTGTCGTGTTTTGGGCTTGTGCACCAAGCCATACGCCGCAGGCGGCGAGTGTTGCGAGTAGTAATTTCTTCATAACTTTGAAATTTTATGATTGATAATATTTTTATGTATTAATAATAATAAGCCATTCCGAAAGTGGCATAGAGTGGGAAGAGTGAGAACGTGACGGTTTCAAAGTCGCTTTTGAACACATCGTTCATACCCCAGTCCAACAGGCCGAAGACGTTAAGATGCTTCTTTATGCGGAAGTCGGCACAGAATTCCATCCCCCAAGAAAAATGGCGCATGTTGTCGCTGAAGTCGTAAGAAGCCGGATTGTCGGTACCGATGGTTATCTTTTGTCCCACGGGTGAGCCTTCGCGCAAATAGCCGTCGAAGACTTCGCCGTCGAAGTCACGATAAATCCAATAGCTGACGTAAGGGCCGAGATTGAATGTCCATCTGGCTCCTACACGGTAGGTGGCCGTTACGGGAATCGTAAAGCCCGTCATGCGGGTCTCGGTAATGTCCGTCCCCGTGAAACGTCCTTCTACCACGTCTTCGCCCATCACGATGGCCATGTTGTAGTTTTTCACTTCAGCCCCCGTGCGCATGCCTTGCATGAAAAAACGAAGTCCGGCGGAAAGTCCCCATCTCGTATTGAAGTACTTATATCCGTCTATTCCTAAACTGAAACCGCCCTTCGGAGCGAATTCGTTGATTTTACGGATTTCCTTGGGAAGAGGAAGAGGAGTCGTTCCGCCTAGCACGAATCCGGCCCTGACGACATAGCCCATACCGTCGTGGTCGGATGTCGGTCCCCATTTCGCATAGTTGGCTTCCCGGTTCTCGCGGTTTTCCTTCATCAGTTCTTTGAGGTCTTGTGCCTGTAACGTGCCCATGGCTGATGACAGGGCAAAGATTAGGATATATTTCAGATGTTTCATGTTCTCTTCTTTATTATGGGTTATTCTTCACAAACCACTTTCACTTCATCTACCAACAGCGTGCTTCCAACGGCGCCGCAGAAACTGGCTCCTTCGATGCTGGAAGTGAAGACGACAGCCAGGTTGTAGCCGTAAGCCTTTAGTAGTTTCTCGTTTACGTTGCCGCTATATTCAAAGGGGATGTCAAAGCGGGTCCATGTGTTGAAATCATGCACCGGATTTTGGATGCGTGCCAAAGCCACGATGTTAGGGTGGGTCAATACGTCATCGCCTTTCAGGGTGACAGGTTGCCCGTGCCCGTCCGTGTTCTTGTATAATACGGCATATAAGTCCGGTTCGTCAATGCGGTCTTCAATGATGGTGCCTTTTCTGTTCTGGAATTTTTCGCCTGGCTTGAATTTGTAATATCCTTCAAAGCGCAATGGTTTTTTGTTGAACGGCAGGCCGAAGCGCGTGGCGGCCATGGCATCTTTCAAGGCGTTGGCCACATCAAACGTCCCGATAAACAAGTTGCCTGCTGCGATGCGCATATTGACCATGACACCGAAAGGACCGGTGTCACACGTTTCGAGCTTGACGGATTGTCCGTTTATGGCATCCTTTGTCCACGGTATCGTAGGGAACTCGTCGGGTTTGGCTGACGAACGGCTGATGGCGTAACCCGGGTTGCCGGTAGCCCATTGGGGGACGTCGTTGCCGTGTGCCGATTTTTCGAACCACTCGTAATAACGTCCATTGGCTTCCATCTTAATGTTTTCAAAAGAAAGGTCGGTCTCTATGGGCTGTATGAGTGCAAACTTTACATGATAATCCCGGTGCCATTGCCGGTCTTCGGACATGACCCGGTAGCGTATGCCGCCGTGCGTGAAGTCTTGCACACTACCGTTTTCGGGTGTGATGGAGGCACCCGGAGTGAGCTTGAAGTTTATTTTCAACGCTTGCAACTGCGTGGAGTCTGTGAAGTCTTCGCGCAGATAAAACACGATGGACGTGTCGGACGACGCCACGTCCTTCACTGCGTCATTCGGGGTGAAGAACAAAGCCTCCTCGTCAGATGCGAGAACATAAGCCTCTTCTATATCACACTCAGAGTTGGCGGGTTCGTTTTGTATGCAAGAGCTTAACGAAAAAGCGGCAAAAAGAGAAAGTCCGCATAAGATTTTCTTCATGAATATACAAGTCTTAGATTAAAACCAAGGCAAAGGTAATGAAAAAGGTTGGTTAAATCGCAAAAAACGGTATAAAGAGTTATTTTACCATTATTTCCTTTCGTGCGCAGGCAGACGAATAGAAAAGAAAACACCGATGAAATCGGATGTTTTTAATATAATCCTGGCAAATGCTGTCTTTTACCTGTTGTTCCGGCCTTCTTTGATTTTTGTTCTACCACGGCATGCAGGATTACGATGTCGGTTTGCGGGCGGTCGTGGGAGTCTGTCGCGGTGGATTGGATGTTTTCTACCACATTGAGCCCTTCTATGACTTCGCCGAATACGGTGTATCCTCCGTCTAATCCGGGTGTGCCTCCGGTGGTGAGGTATTCTTGCTCCATTTCCCTGTTGATTTCAAAATCACCGTACACACCGCCTTTCAGCGCGGTCCAGGCAAAGGCCAGTTCCCGGGGGCGGTATTTCTTTCCCCATACGATGTAAAATTGCGACCCGTTGCTTAGGCGGTCCGGGTTGTTTGCGTCATTTTCGCGCGCCATGGCCACCGCTCCTCTTTTATGGTATTGGAAAGGCAGGTCTATTTCGGGAGCCAACATATATCCCGGCCCTCCTTCTCCCAATATCTTTCCGCCCGGAGCCTGTTTGGAATTCGGGTCGCCTGCCTGGATGACGAAGTCTTTCACGACACGGTGGAAGAGCGTTCCGTCGTAGAATCCTTCTGAAACTAATTTGAGGAAATTATCCCGGTGGACCGGTGTTTCGTCGTTCAGCGCGATACGAATGTTGCCCATTGCGGTTTCCAGTCGCACAATCGAACGTTTTTCGCGGATTTTCCCTTGGGTGTGAAATGCGGTTGTTCCTATTAGGAATACCAATAACAAGAGTTTTTTCATAAGGTTTCAGTCTAACTGTGGGCAAAGATAGTAAAAACTATTTCTGCCGGGAAATAAATCGCTCTTTTTCTTGCAGATGCCTCGCGTTCTTTCTTCATGGAGTTATTAACAGCATGTCGATAAATATTTTATTATAATAAGGTGTATGTGTCTATGAAAATTCGTACCTTTGACCTCGCGTAATGTAAAATATTGATGGAAGAAGCAGTTTATCACGTCCCTGTCTTGTTGAAAGAATGTGTAGACGGTCTGGTGGTCAATCCTGCCGGGGTATATGCCGATGTCCCTTTCGGAGGAGGAGGGCACAGCCGGGCGATTGTGTCCCGACTGGATACGGCCGGGCATTTGTATAGTTTTGACCAAGACGAAGATGCCGAGGCGAATATCGTTGCTGACGGACGTTTTACGTTTGTCCGGAGCAATTTCCGGTACCTGAAGAACTGGATGCGCTATTACGGCGTGGGAGAGTTGGACGGCCTGCTGGCTGATTTGGGCGTGTCGAGCCACCATTTCGATGATGCGGAACGGGGCTTCTCGTTTCGTTTCGACGGGAGGTTGGACATGCGGATGAACCAGCGGGCGCAGTTGACAGCGGCGGATGTGTTGAATGATTACGCGGAAGAGCGGTTGGCCGACATTTTCTACCTGTACGGCGAATTGAAGAATGCCCGTAAATTAGCCTCATGGGTGGTGAAAGCCCGTATGCACAGGAGGATTGAGACGACGGAAGAGTTCATGGAGGTCGTAAAGCCTTTGTTTGAGCGTGACCGGGAGAAGAAAGAATTGGCTAAGGTGTTCCAGGCTTTGCGTATAGAAGTGAACCAGGAGATGGACGCCTTGAAGGAGATGTTGACGGCTGCGGTCGAATTGCTCCGCCCGGGAGGCCGCTTGGTGGTGTTGACCTATCATTCTTTGGAGGACCGGATGGTGAAGAATTTAGTCAAAACCGGAAATGTGGAGGGCAAGCGGATACAGGATTTCTATGGCAATGTGGATTGTCCGCTCAGGGCTGTCCATAATAAAGTGATAGTGCCGGGAGAAGAGGAGCAGCGTGCGAATCCCCGTAGCCGCAGTGCCAAGTTGAGAATCGCGGAAAAGAAATAAAGGATGAAGGAAGAACTGGATTTGGAAGAAAAAACGGACGTGGAACTCGTCGGTGTGCCCACGGAGGAAGCTGCCGGAAGTCCCGGAGCAGAGGAGGCCGAGCCGGGCGGGGGGCTGTCCGAGGGGGATGGCGTGGTGCCGGGCGACGAGGAAAAGGCAGGGCCGGGTGAACTGTCTCCTATCAAGGCTTTCACGGAGAGTGAGGGCGTGGACCAACGTCCTAACGTGTCTTTACGCGAGATATTGGGTGGGGATATCCTTACGGCCGGGTGGTTGCGTCGCCAGATGGGATTGATTTTACTCTGTACGTTTTTTGCCATCATTTATATCACGAACCGTTATTCCGCAGAGCAGGAGATGATTGAGATTGAAAAGTTGAAGACGGAATTGACGGAGGTGAGATACCGTGCGCTGACCCGTTCTAGCGAGTTGACCGTAAAGACACGGCAAAGCCAGATAGAAAAAAGTTTGAGACAGACTCCGGACAGCGTGCTGCAAAGTCCGAAAGAACCTCCTTTTTTGATTAAATCCCAAAACGAGGAAGAAGAATGAACTTCGACAATAAAAAGATAATGCCCCGTTTCTTCGTGGTCATCGTACTGATGAGCTTGGGCGGTTTGTATATATTGGGCAATGCGGCCTACCTGATGTTCGTGGAGAGCGAGTATTGGACGCAGGTGAGCCGTAAACTGGTAAAAGAGAATGTGCCCATTCCTGCCAAGCGTGGAAACATCCTTTCGGCAGACGGGCAGATTATGGCCAGCTCCTTGCCGGAATATAAGATCTATATGGATTATGTCGCGTCGGACAAGAATCCGGAGACGGCCAAGGAACTGCAGGCTTGGAGGGACAGCGTGTTGATGGCCGACTTGGATTCCATTTCCCGGGGGTTGAGTAAAATCTTTCCCGATAAAACCGCCGGATATTTCAAGAAACGGCTGAAAAAGGGAAAAAAGTTGAGACGGAGGAACTGGCAGATATACGGTCGGCGAATCTCTTATATCCAGTATAAGGAGTGCAAGAAACTGCCGTTGTTCCGTGAGTCTCCTTTCAAGGGCGGGTTCTATGCAGAGGAATTCAATCAACGAAAGAAGCCTTACGGCTCATTGGCCACGCGTACGTTGGGGGCTTTGTATGCCAGTAAGGATTCGGCGCGTTACGGCCTGGAGCTTTCCTACGACTCCATTTTGAGGGGCAAGGAAGGCGTGTCCCATCGTGCCAAGGTGCGTAACAAGTGGTTGAGTCTGGTGGATGCCCCTCCGGTGGATGGTAATGATATTGAAACGACCATCGATGTGTCCATGCAGGATGCGGCGGAAAAGGCGTTGTTGAAACAGTTGAAAAACATCAATGGCGACGTGGGCGTGGTGGTGCTGATGGAGGTGGCCACGGGAGATGTGAAGGCCATTGTGAACATGACGAAATGTGCGGATGGCGAGTATCGCGAGGTAAAGAACAACGCCGTGTCTGACTTAATGGAGCCCGGTTCTACTTTTAAGACCGCGTCCATCATGGTGGCACTGGAGGACGGAAAGATTTCGAAGAATGATTTCGTAGACACCGGTAACGGACAGTGGGAGATGCACGGGCGGGTGATGAAGGATCACAACTGGCGGCGTGGCGGTTACGGAAGGATCAGTGTGCCTGAAGTGCTGATGTATTCTTCCAATATCGGGGTCAGCCGCTTGATAGACGACAACTATAAAGACCATCCGGAAAAATTCGTGGACGGGCTGTATCGTGAAGGAGTGGGCATTCCCCTGAATATACCTTTGATGGGAAGCGGAGAGCCGCGGGTGCGCCGCCCGAAGAAGGACGGCAGCAATTGGTCGAAGACGGCCTTGCCGTGGATGAGCATCGGGTATGAGACCCAGATACCGCCGATAGCCACATTGACTTTCTATAATGCCATAGCCAACGGTGGAAAGATGGTACGTCCGCGTTTTGTAAAAGCCGTCCGGAAGAATGGCGAAATCGTGCGCGAATTCCCTGTGGAAGTCATCAAAGAGCGGATATGCTCTCCGAAGACCCTGGACGACATTCAGGAAATACTGGAAATGGTAGTAAGTAAGGGACTGGGCAAGAAAGCCGGATGCAAGGATTTCAAGGTGTCGGGGAAAACCGGTACGGCACAAGTGGCCCAAGGCAAGGGCGGCTATCATGGAGGCCGGATGAAATATCTTATCAGTTTCTGCGGCTATTATCCTTCAGACCGGCCGAAATACAGCTGCATCGTCGCGATACAAAAGTCCGGCCTGCCTGCTTCGGGAGGGGGGCATTGCGGTCCGGTGTTCAGCGAGATTGCCCAAAGCGTCATGGCGAAAGGGGTATATCGCGATGTGTCGGAAGCATCAGATTCGGCTTCCGTCTTCGTCCCGGATGTGTTGGACGGTGACTTGAATGCCACGCGGGCAGTACTGAAAGAACTGGATATTCCTTTTAAACAAGACTGGAGCACGGACAAAGGTGGAAAGAGCGTTTGGGGGAAAGCGGTGAACAGCGGGAATGCCGTGACGTTGCGCGGTGACAATACGCCGATGGAAATCGTACCGGACGTGAAAGGCATGGGGGCGAAAGACGCCGTGTATATGTTGGAGAGCCGGGGATTGAAAGTGAAATTGGAAGGCGTGGGGCGTGTGGTTTCGCAGAGCATCCCGCCGTACGTCAAATATAAGAAAGGGCAAACCATACAGATTAAATTAAAAAGATAAGAGGGAAGCATGATGATGGAGTTGGATATTTTGCTGAAAAGCGTGAGTGTCGTACGGGTCGAAGGCGATACCGCACGGAACATTACGGGAATCAATATGGATTCCCGGCTTGTGCAGCCGGGCGATTTGTTTGTCGCCGTCAAAGGGACGCAGGCCGACGGTCACGCTTATATCGGCAAGGCGATAGAGAAAGGAGCCGTGGCCGTAGTGTGCGAGGCATGGCCGGAGCTGCAGGCTGAAGGGGTGACGTACGTACAAGTGAAGGATTCCGAAAGTGCGGTGGGGCGGTTGTCTACGGTGTTTTACGGTGACCCGACCTCCAAATTGCAACTTGTCGGAGTGACCGGTACGAACGGGAAAACTACGATTGCCACCTTATTATATAATATGTTCCGGGTGTTCGGTTATAAGTGCGGACTTTGTTCCACGGTTTGCAACTATATAGATGACGAGGCTGTCCCGACAGAGCATACCACGCCAGACCCGATTACGTTGAACCGTTTGTTGGGGCGTATGGCAGACGAAGGATGTAAATATGCTTTCATGGAAGTCAGTTCGCATGCCGTGGCCCAGCACCGTATCGCAGGTCTGAAGTTTGCAGGAGGTATTTTTACGAACCTTACGCGAGACCATCTGGATTACCATAAGACATTCGAGAACTACCGCGATGCCAAGAAGGCATTTTTCGACGGTTTGCCCAAGGGGGCTTTTGCCGTGACGAATGTTGACGACCGTAACGGAATGATCATGGTGCAGAATACAAAGGCCGTCGTGAATACTTATTCTTTGCGTGCGGTTGCCGATTTCAAGGCAAAGGTGTTGGAAGAGTCGTTTGAAGGAATGTGCTTGGATGTCAATGGCAAAGAGGTGAGCGTCCCCTTCATAGGCCGTTTCAATGTATCCAACTTGTTAGCTGTGTACGCTGCAGCCGTTTGTATGGGGCGCGGGGCTGAGGACGTTTTGGTAGCCCTTAGTACATTGCGCCCGGTGAACGGACGTTTCGAGACGATTCGTTCTCGGGAGGGAGTGACAGCCATTGTCGATTACGCCCATACGCCGGATGCGTTGGTCAATGTGTTGTCGACCGTGAACGAAATACTGAAACGGCGCGGCGAAGTCATTACGGTCTGCGGTGCCGGAGGCAACCGTGACAAGGGTAAGCGTCCGATTATGGCGCAGGAAGCGGTGAAAAACAGCGACAGGGTAATCATTACCAGTGACAATCCGCGTTTCGAAGAGCCGCAGGAAATTATCAACGATATGTTGGCCGGACTGGACAAGGAGCAAATGCGCAAGGTAATCTCCATTGTCGACCGTAAGGAGGCCATCCGTACGGCCTGCATGATGGCACGTCCCGGCGATGTGGTGTTGGTGGCTGGGAAGGGGCATGAAGATTATCAGGAGGTGAAAGGCGTGAAGCATCATTTTGACGACCATGAGGTAATAAAAGGAGTATTTGGCATTTAACCGTTGCGCGCATGTTGTATTATTTGTTTCGATTTTTAGGAGAGTACGGGATTCCCGGTTCGCACATGTGGACCTACATCTCTTTCCGGGCTTTGCTGACCTTGATTCTGTCGTTGGTCATTTCCGTCTGGTTCGGGGAATACTTCATCAAATGGATGAAACGCCACAACGTGAGTGAGGCGCAACGAGATGCTTCCATAGATCCCTATGGTGTGGAGAAGAAGGGTGTGCCCACGATGGGCGGTGTCATTATCATTGTGTCCATCATCATCCCCTGTTTGCTTTTCGGGCGTTTGCGTAACATCTATATGATACTGATGCTGATTACGACTGTGTGGTTGGGCGTTTTGGGGTTTGCGGACGACTATATCAAGATGAAAGTAAGCAAGGATGGTTTGCGCCCCATTTACAAGTTGGCGGGACAGACCCTTTTGGGGCTTTTTGTCGGCCTGACATTGTGGCTTAGTCCCGACGCAGTGATCCGGGAGAATGTTTCGACACAGCGCTTGGGCAACACAGAAGTCGTTGTGCACAAAAGCGAGAAAGTGAAATCGACCATTACCACGATTCCGTTCGTGAAGGACAACAATTTGGATTATGCCGAGATGATGAGCTTTTGCGGAAAATACAAGACGGCTGCCGGGTGGTTCTTGTTTGTGGTCATGACGACCTTGGTCGTGGTAGCCGTGTCCAACGGGTCGAACCTGAACGACGGCATGGACGGCATGGCGGCGGGCAATTCGGCTATTATCGGTGTGGCGTTGGGCGTATTGGCCTACGTGTCCAGTCATATAGCCTTTGCCAGTTATCTGAATATCATGTATATACCCGGTTCGGAGGAACTGGTCATCTTCATCTGTGCTTTTGTCGGGGCATTGGTCGGTTTCTTGTGGTATAACGCCTATCCTGCCCAGATATTCATGGGGGATACGGGCAGTTTGTCCATTGGAGGCATCATTGCCGTGACGGCCATCATCATACATAAAGAATTGCTTATCCCCTTGATGTGTTTCGTGTTCCTGATGGAGAGCCTGAGCGTGATTCTGCAAGTGAACTATGCGAAATGGGGGAACCGGAAAGGACTGAAGTTAAGAGTGTTCAAGCGAGCCCCGATCCATGATACTTTCCGGGTGCGCCCGGGGCAGTTGGCTCCGGACGTGAAAGTGCTGTGCAACTGGCCTAAAGGATGTTGGTTAGAGTCGAAAGTTACGGTCCGTTTTTGGATTATCACGATCATCTTGGCGGCCATGACGATTATAACGTTAAAAATTAGATAAGGAAGAAGCTATGGGGAAAAGAATGGTAATATTGGGAGCGGCCGAAAGCGGCGTGGGTGCTGCAGTGCTGGCTCAGAAAAAAGGCTTTGATGTCTTTGTTTCCGATATGGGAAAAATCAAACCTCATTATGTAGACATGTTGGACCGTTACGGGATTGCGTGGGAAGACGGCGGCCATACGGAAGGATTAGTCCTGAATGCGGACGAGGTGATAAAAAGCCCGGGCATACCGGAAGATGCCCCGATGGTGTTGAAAGTGAAAGAGGCCGGTATCCCTATCATTTCGGAAATCGAGTTTGCTGGACGTTATACGCATGCCAAGATGATTTGCATTACGGGCAGCAACGGCAAGACTACCACGACATCCTTGATTTACCATATCTTCAAGAAAGCGGGTTACAATGTCGGGTTGGCCGGGAATATCGGCCAAAGCCTGGCTCTGCAGGTGGCCGAGAAAGATTATGACTACTATGTGATAGAACTGAGCAGTTTCCAGTTGGACAACATGTACCGTTTCCGGGCCAACATTGCCGTATTGCTCAACATCACGCCCGACCATCTGGACCGTTACGACCATTGCATGCAGAATTATGTGGATGCCAAAATGCGCATCTTGCAGAACCAGGAAGAGACGGATGCCTTCGTTTATTGGAATGACGACCCGATTATCCGGAAAGAATTGGAGAAATACCAAATCAAGGCCAAGAAGTGTCCGTTCTCCATCTTGAAGAAAGAAGGGATGATAGGTTATCTGGCCGACGGGCAATATGTGATAGAATACCCCACGCCGTTCAACATGGAACAGGAGTCATTGGCTTTGACCGGGAAGCACAATATGTATAACTCTTTGGCGGCAGGCATCACGGCCGACATTGCCGGGGTGAAGAACGAGGTGATTCGTCAGAGCCTGAGTGATTTTGAAGGCGTGGAACACCGCTTGGAGAAAGTGGTGCGTGTGCGTGGCGTGGATTATATCAACGATTCCAAGGCCACCAACGTGGATGCCTGTTGGTACGCATTGGAGAGCATGAAAACGCCCACGGTATTGATTTTGGGAGGAAAAGACAAAGGGAATGATTATGAGGCCATAGCCGAACTGGTGCGGAAAAAATGTGTGGGACTGGTGTTCCTTGGGGCAGACAACGGGAAACTGCATGCCTTTTTCGATTCATTCGGTATGCCCATTGCCGACACCCATAGCATGAAAGACTGCGTGGAGGCATGTTACAGAATGGCCCGTCCCGGCGATACCGTATTGTTGAGCCCTTGTTGTGCCAGCTTCGATTTGTTCAAGAACATGGAAGACCGTGGCGAACAGTTCAAATCATTGGTAAGGGCGTTGTAAAGTAAGGGAGCGAAAGGATGGTCACACCTGTAAAAGTTTTAAAGAAGTGGAGCCTGTTCGAAGGTGACAAGGTCATTTGGATGATTTTGTTCTTCCTCGGCATGATATCCATCATAGAAGTGTATAGTGCCTCCAGTAATATGAGTTACAAGACAGGGTATTATTGGAAGCCGATTCTGCAGCATGCCTCATATTTCGTCGTAGGCGTGTTGGCCACGATTTTGGTGCATAAGATACCGTGCCGTTATTTTAAGTTGATACCTTTGGCCGGCATACCGTTGTCCGTATTCTTGCTTGGGATAGCCATGTTCACCACGAAGGTGAACAACGCGAGCCGATGGCTTGAGGTGGGCGGTATCGGTTTTCAGCCTTCCGAGATAGCCAAAGGCGTATTGATAGCCACGACAGCCATGATTCTTTCGAGCATGCGTGACGAGGCCGGTGCGCAACGTCGTGCGTTCAAGTGGATTATGGGCGTTTCGATGGTAATCTGTGCGCTGATTGTCCCCGAAAACTTCTCTACGGCCGCCATGACTTTCCTGGTCATTCTGGTGATGATGTTCATAGGCGGGATACCTTGGAAACAGTTGGGCACCTTATTGGGCATTATCGTTATTGCCGGAGCCGGTTTGTTCTCATTTTTGCGTTTTGCACCGGACTCCACGACAGAATCCATGAGCGAATGGCCCGGCTTGCACCGTTTGCCTACGTGGGCCAGTCGTGTACGCGGGCATGGGAATATACCGGAGGATGCGGCGGATTACGACCTGACCAAGAATCCGCAGGTGACGCATGCCAAGATAGCCATTGCCACATGTAATGTGATAGGCCGGGGGCCGGGAAATTCCGTGGAACGCGATTTCCTGCCACAGTCGTTTTCCGATTTTATTTATGCCATCGTCATAGAGGAACTCGGATTGGGCGGCGGAGCTTTCGTCATGTTCCTGTATATCGTGTTGCTCTTCCGGTCGGCCAGGATAGCCAGCCGGTGCGAGCGGAACTTCCCGGCTTTCCTTGTGATGGGGCTATCGTTGATGCTCGTCACGCAAGCCATGATTAATATGGCAGTGGCCGTCGGGGTCTTTCCGGTGACGGGGCAACCCTTGCCGCTAATCAGTAAGGGGGGTACCTCCACTTTGATTAATTGCGTGTATATGGGAGTCATCCTGAGCGTAAGCCGTTCGGCCAAGAAAAAGCCCCAGGTAACGGAAGAAACTGAAGATTGAAGAAAGATTCGCATGAGGGACGGTAATGTTCCCGGGAAGGGAACGGACTTTCCTTTATGTCATGATTTATGATTCTCCATCCGCTGCTTTCCCTTTGTGGAAAGCTTGTGGGTGGTTTCGTGTATAGAAGGCTTGTTTTCAAGAGGTTATATTCTTTGAATTTCTTGCCGTAGATTGGAAAACCGGTCTCCGTAGATTGAAAAATCATTTGGCTGTGAATGAAAAATCATTTGGCGCAGATTGAAAAAACGTTTGCCGCAAGTGGGTGGGACAATGGGCTGAATCAAATGAGTTTGTAAGGAATAATTCTTATCCGGAATAAAATAAGGAAGAAAAAAGGATAGAAATACCGGATTTATTATTATTTTTGCTGATAAAATTCAGTTTCATGAGAGAAGAGTTAAGGATTATCGTGAGCGGAGGAGGAACGGGCGGACATATATTCCCTGCCGTGTCCATTGCGAATGCCATCAAATCGCAGCATCCGGAAGCCGAGATATTGTTCGTCGGAGCCGATAACCGCATGGAGATGGAGAAGGTTCCGGCTGCGGGATACCCGATTAAAGGTCTTCCCGTAAGCGGCTTTAACCGGAGTAATCCGTTGGCTAACTTCAAAGTGTTGTGGCGGCTGTGGAGAAGTCTGCGTATGGCTCGCCGTATCGTGCGGGATTTTCGTCCTGATGTGGCGGTAGGTGTGGGCGGATATGCCAGTGGTCCCACTTTGTGGGCCGCTGCGCATCGAGGTGTACCTACTCTCATTCAAGAACAAAACTCCTATGCGGGGGTCACGAATAAGTTGTTAGCATCGAAAGCACATACCATTTGTGTGGCATACGATGGTATGGAACGCTTTTTTCCTGCTGAAAAATTGGTGCTGACCGGCAATCCGGTACGGCAGGATTTGTGCAATGAGGCTTTAACTCGTACCGAGGCTGCTGCTTTCTTCGGCCTCGACCCGAATAAAAAAATTATTTTGTTGATAGGCGGTAGTTTGGGAGCTTTGACATTGAATACGGCTGTGGCAGAGTCTATTCCAGAGATTGTGAAAAGCGGAGTCCAGTTGATTTGGCAATGTGGAAAACGGTTCGACGAACGAGCTAAAATGGTATTGGAAGCAGCAGGCAATCCTACTTGTATTAAACAAATGCCGTTTATCGCACGCATGGATTTGGCCTATAAGGCAGCCGATTTGGTTATTTCGAGAGCGGGAGCCAGTTCCATATCGGAGCTTTGTTTACTTGGGAAGCCTGTGATTTTAGTACCGTCGCCTAATGTAGCGGAAGATCATCAGACCAAAAATGCCGAAGCCTTGTCGTCGAAAGGAGCGGCGATTCTCGTGCGGGATACCGAGGCTCGCCAACGGTTGATGCCTTGTGCTTTGTCGGTGGTTCACGATGAGGAATCTCTGACTTCGATGAGCCGGGAAATCGCGGCGTTGGCGCAGCGTGATTCGGCAGCCCGGATAGCCGATATAATTTTTGATATAGTCAATAAAAAATGAAACAGTATACATCTCTTTATTTCGTAGGAGCCGGAGGTATCGGCATGAGTGCATTGGTCCGGTATTTTTTGGCGAAGGGATATAAAGTCGCGGGTTATGATCGCACGCAGTCACCTCTGACTACCGAACTTAAAACCGAGGGGCTGGAAATCGTTTATGAAGAGTCGGTAGAGTCGATACCCGATTATTGTCGGAATCCCGAGACGACTTTGGTCGTTTATACTCCGGCGATTCCCGCAAGTCATGCCGGATTGGTTTATTTCAGGGAGCATAGTTTCCGAGTGGTAAAGCGTGCCGAGTTGTTGGGGCTGATTACGCAATCGAGCAAAGGCCTGTGCTTTGCCGGCACTCATGGCAAGACCACGACATCGAGTATGGCTGCTCATATCTTTCATGAATCTCCGATAGGTTGCAATGCGTTCTTGGGTGGTATTCTTCGTAATTATAACAGTAACCTTATCCTGTCGGAACAGTCGCCGTTTACGGTAATCGAGGCCGATGAATATGACCGTTCGTTCCATTGGCTGCATCCCTATATGGCTGTCGTTACGGCAACCGATCCCGATCATTTGGATATTTACGGAACCGAGGAGGCTTATTTGGAGAGTTTCGCTCGTTTCACTTCGTTGATACAGCCGGGTGGCTGTTTGATTATGAAGAAAGGTATCAAGCTGGTTCCCAGCGTAAAGGAGAATGTAAAAATATATACTTATTCGGCTCGTGACGGGGGTGATTTTCATGCCGGTAACATACGTATAGGCGACGGAACCATCGTGTTTGATTTTGTGATGCCGGAAGGGAGTGTCGCAGATATAGAGCTGGGTGTTCCCGTGGAGATAAATATCGAAAACGCAGTGGCTGCTATGGCGATAGCGTGGTTGAATGGGGTATCTGGCGACGATATGCGGAGAGCTATGGCCTCGTTCAAGGGTGCAAAACGCCGGTTCGAGTTTTGGGTGAGACGTCCCGACAGGGTAATGATAGACGACTATGCACATCACCCCGATGAATTGAAAGCTAGTATCCGTTCTGTGAAGGCTCTTTATCCCGGCCGTCGGTTGTCGGTGATTTTCCAGCCTCATCTGTACTCCCGTACTCGCGATTTCGCTCCGCAGTTTGCCGAGGCGCTGTCCCTTGCCGACGAGGTTTTTCTGTTAGACATTTATCCGGCGAGAGAATTGCCGATACCGGGCGTAACTTCGAAACTTATTTTTGACAAGATAACATGCAGAAATAAAGAACTTTGTTTGCGTGAAAAGTTGTTAGAACGGATAAAAGAGTGTAACTTTGACATTTTATTGACGATGGGGGCCGGCGATATAGACCGTTTGCTCCCTGAAATAGCGGCAATCGTAGAGTCGAAATGAAAGTACTGTTGAGATTTTTGTTGATGGTAGTGTTGGTATCCTATCTGTTTGTCTCGTTCTTTTTTTTACGCTCCTATGCAGCGGAGGATAAATGCAGGGACTTACAAGTGGAGATAACCGACAGTGCTGTATTGCATTATATCTCACCAGCCGATGTATATAACTATATCGAGGATTTCGAGATGGATCCTTGCGGGAAGCCTTTGGGAGGAATCGATACTGAAAAGATGGAGCGTACACTTATGTCGAACGGGGTGTTGGGCTCGGTCGAATGTTATAAGAAAGTAGGCGGAACTGTGTGTGTGGAAGTGACACAGCGTGTCCCGATTATGCGGGTGATGGCTGACGACGGAAATTACTACGTCGATGCAGAGGGGCAGCGCATGGCTGTCAGGACTCAATATCAAGCGCATCTACCTTTGGTGACGGGACGAGTGGACAGTGTGTTGACCTATCGGGATATGTTGCCGTTGGCTCGGTATATTTATAATCATCGGTTTTGGAATGCTCAAATTGAACAAATTTATGTCAATGAGCGTCATGAAGTAGAGTTGGTTCCCAGAGTGGGAGGCCAAACCATTTTGTTGGGCTCGGTACAGGATTTTGAAACGAAATTGGATAACTTGATGCTGGTTTATAAAAAGGTATTCAGTAAAGCTGGTTGGGCGATGTACGATACGGTTTCGTTGAAATTTAAGAATCAAGTCGTTTGTACCCGAAAGAAAAAATGAAATAAAAGTAACAATATATATGGATACGGAAAGATACATAGTAGCTGTCGAGATAGGAAGCTCGAAGATTACAGGCGCGATAGGAACTCGTTCTCTGAAAGGAGTCGTTACTGTGCTGGGAGTAGATACCGAACCATTGACCGGGAGTGTGAAGCGGGGTTTCGTCGTTAATCCCGATGAAGTTTCATCGAAAGTGAAACGTTTGATACGGAAATTGAATAACCGTATAGGCGCTTCGAAAAAAATCAAACAGGTGTATGTGGGAATCGGGGGACAATCTTTACATGCCGAAGACCACATGATAAGCCGAGATTATCCCGAAGGAACTCCCATTACGGAGGACATTATCAAACGCTTGCAGGAGGAAGCCCGGGAAATGCCTATTGCCGGAGCCGATATATTGGAGGTCGTTCGTACCGGAGTACTTGTCGATGATAAACCTAAATCGGGCAGAGAAGAAATCGAGGGCTCGAATCTGAAAATGAGTTTGAAGTTGATCGTGGCTCGTGACGATTTGAAAAAAAGTGTGTCCCGTTGTTTCTCTGGCGAGCCTTCGATAGTGCGCTATATTCCTACTCCGTTGTCTACTGCTTATGTGGCGTTGAGTAACGAAGACCGCCAAGCCGGAGTCATGTTGGTCGATTTCGGTGCGGAAACGACGACAGTTTCGATTTATAAGGACGGGCTTTTGCGCTATCTTTCTACGATACCGTTAGGAGGGTATAACATTACTCGCGATATTATGACATTGAAAGTTACCGAACCGGAGGCCGAGTCGTTTAAAGTGCGGTTGGGTTCTGCTAAGGTAATGGGCGAAGAATCGAACATTACGCTTCGGGGAGAGAGTTCGTCTGAAATAAAAAGTTTGGATTTGTCGAAGGTAGTCAAAGCTCGTATCGAGGAAATCGTGGCCAATGTCAATGCTCACTTCGAGTATGCGAAATGTGACCGTAAAAGTTTAGGAGCCGGTATGGTGATTGTGGGAGGTGCATCCAAACTGTCCAATCTGGCGGAACTTATCGCAGAGAAGTGCGATATTCGTGTGAGGAAAGGAGCTCTTCGTCAGGATATGTTGTTAGATGTAGCTTCCCAATCGAAGAGTGCCGACTATTTGCAGATTCTGGGGTTGCTTTATTGCGGAAAAGAGAATTGCGTCGAAGTCTTACCTAAGGTTGTCGATGAGCCGGAAGACGAGCCGCATGAAGAAGTAAAGCCGTTGAGCCCAAAGGAGAAAAGGGCGCAAGAGAAGGCACAGGAGAAAGCGGAACAAGAGCGTCGGAAACGGGAAGCCGCAGATGCAAAGCGAGAAGAAAAGGAACGTAAGAAGCGAGAAAAAGAGGAGAAAGTGAAGGGGCCGGGGCTCTTCGGAAAATTGAAAGAGATGGT
>ERZ1106976.2225-NODE-2225-length-17777-cov-5.224749_pt1 | contig 17777 bp, 15 predicted proteins | sample MGYA00403687_ERZ1106976 | MGnify/ENA primary metagenome ERZ1106976 (study PRJEB35170, sample SAMEA104062446) | human gut metagenome | biome: human gut; feature: human-associated habitat; material: faeces | place: Denmark | collected 2013-02-22 ... | reverse complement strand
GACCATTTTGCCCCAAAAGGTTCATGGTTTTCCACCTCAACCGCCGTTTGTTCCGTTGTGATAGTATTGCATTTTCTACGCACCGGGCAGCATAGGTAGCAAGTCTCGCCCCCTTGCTGGCATCGAATGTCGTGATCCCCTTGATCAGCCCAATCGTCCCAATGGAAATCAAATCCTCCTGGTCGGCGGTTTGTGCGTAGTATTTTTTAGACTGGTGTTGCCTGCGGTGTGCTTGAGCGGTGTATAGACGGCCTCATAGGTGCTGCCCAGCTTCAGAAAAATGTCGAGATGAATATCATCCTTGGTGCTTTCCTTCTTGACAACAACCTTATCCAGAATCGTCGCCACCAGCGCCGTATCGATTTCCCCGGTGAAGCGCAACGCCTCGTCCAGCGCTTGCCGGATGGCCGGGATGTCCAGTTCCTCAGAAGACTGATTTTCTTCTTCCTGCCGGATGGCCGTCAGCTTTCCTTGGCACTCCTGGATTTGGGCGTTGAAGGCATCGTTGCGCTCCTTGAATTCCTCTACCGTCAATGCACCGGCGATGCTCAAATCCAGCAGCCGGTTTTTCTTTCGCTCCAAATCATCCATCTCATTTTCCACCTGGCAGCGGAGCTTCCCATAGTCTACCTCCTTGGGAATATTGGTCAGAACCGTCACCAGAGAATCAATGATTTTCTCTTTGTCCCGGACCAGCTCCTTGAAAATGTCGCTGAGAATCACATCCAGGTCACTGCTGCGAATCTGTGGTGCCGGGCAGGCCGCCCTTCCGTGGCTGCGGTAAACCTTGCACTGCCAGACCTCCTGCTGCCCCTTTTTTGTCTGGATCACCTGACGGTGAAAGGTTGTTCCGTGTTCCTCGCAATAGATTTTTGCGCTGTAGGGATAGCGATTGTGAAAGCTGAGGCCGCTGCTGTGTGACTTCATTTCTTCGCGCCTTCTCTTGTACAGGGCATTGGCTCGGTTCCACAGTTCTTCGGAAACGATGGCCGGTATAGATGGGTCCGGGTACGTCACCCACTCGCTTTCGTCCAGCAAAACATTCCGCTTTGTCCGGTAATCCACACTCTGGCTCTTATTCCCACAGTACCAGCCCTTGTACTTGGGATTTTCCAGAATGTGCCGGATGGTCAGGGTGTTAAAGGTGTTCCCCTCCCGGCTGGTGTAGCCCAACTCCATCAACCTTTTGGAAATCGTGCGGGTCCCAAGGCGTTGGTTGCCGTAAAGGTCAAAGATGATGCGGATGATCTCCGCTTCCTCCTCATTGACGGTCAGAACGCAGTCCTTTTTATCGTAGCCATAGAGCTTGTCGTTGCCCAGCACATGGCCGTTCTTGATAGCCTGCCGAAAGCCGAATTTCAGCCGCTCCGACAGCTTCCGAATTTCGTCCTGGGCAACCCCCGCCATGATCACCAGCCGGAACTCGCTGTCAGTGTGTTGATATTGTCGTTCTGGAAAAACACACCCACATTGTAATCCAGCAGTTCCTGCGTATATCGGATGCTGTCCAGAGTCGATCTGGAAAACCGGGAAATCTCCTTGGTAATGATGAAATCAAACACCCCCGCCTTTGCATCCCGGATCATGCGGTTAAAATTGTCCCGTTTCTTCGTAGAGCCGCCGGAAATGCCCTCATCCACATACCCCGGTACAAATCTCCAATTTGGTCTGCTCTGAATCAACTCCGTATAATATTGCACTTGATTTTCCAGAGAATTGATCTGTTCATCCTGATCTGTGGACACCCGGGCATAAAATGTCACCCGAAGTGGCATGTCGTAAAACGACCTGCCATTCCGCATTTCAGCGCGGATTTTCCGAACTTCCATCAGCATCCTCCCCGTTCCGGAAAAAGGGCGGCAAATCCAATGTGCCGAGAACTTTCTCACGCGCCCTGCCGCAAACATCCCCCGAAATCAGGCCTCTGTCCAGAAGCGCCTGCAGCAGAACACACAAAACATCCTTCTGTACCTCATCCATATGCGCTCACCTCGTAACACCATATGAGCGCTGTTTCCCATCATGCTGTCGGCCTTATACTGAACTTCAATTAGGGTCTATCTGAAAACCGGCAGCGCCATTAGGCGATGCCTTCCTGATTAAAATCAAAGATTTTAATCAGGAAATAGTATTAAAACGCAAAAATTCCCAGGGCTTCAAGCCCTGGGAATTCCGCGTATCAATAGATCACATGCAGCCATTTCCGTTTGTCCACGACAACATGCTTATGCCGGTCGATATACTCAATGATCATCTGAGAAATTTCCGTCGGCTGATCCTTTACCAGCCTGCACTTCGCGTAGAACGGATACCCGCCCGTACCGGTCGCCCGGTAGTTGTTCATGCACAGCGTCAGCGTCCGGCCTTCTTCCAGCTCTTTGCCTTCATACACCATGGATGTGACCCGGTCACCCACCGGCCGACGGACGTCCATCGTCACTTCCAGACCGGACAGATAGTCAAAGTTATAGTGCTGAACAATAGGCTTGAGGAAGCTCTGCCCCACCTGTAATTTCCCGGCTTCATCCAATTCAAAGTATTCCGCACAGCGTTCCAGTCCGGCCTTCAGAACCCGGCGATCCACCTGAAGGGTTTGCAGCGTGTTGGGGAACACGTAGGTGGCCACCACGTCACGGATGGTGACCTGCTTATTAAAGCCCTTCACCACATTGGCAAGGCTGGTGACGGAAAGGTCTGCGCCGGAGGCTTCCAGCTGCACCTGATTAAAGAAATTGGCAATCAGGGAGCCGTTTTCCGCCATCTCCATATGATCTCCGGGCAGCAGCGGGATGTCCAGCTCTCCAAGGGGCTGATCCAGAAAAACAGCATTCTGCGCATCCAGCGGCGCCAGAAATGCCGCCAGACGTTCATCGGGCTTTCCGGGTTCAACCAGCCGGGAATGGGCGGTCACGTCCCCATCCGCCGACACTTCCGCATCCATCCGGACGTACTGCCTGCACCGATCCGGGGACTGACAGGCGTAAGTGCCAAAGAGCTGCAAGCCCGCCTTGGCCTGATGCTGGTGTCCCGTCAGCAGAATGTCAAAATCCAGCTCCCGGCAGATCCGGTAAGCCTGATTTTCGCCGGTGTCAGAGAGAAGCTCCCCGGTGGTCAGATCATTTTCAAAACCGCCGTGGTAAATGCAGACCGTAATGTCCACACCCGCCTGCTTCAATTCCTCCAGCGCGGCCGCCGCAGCGAGGAAAGCCTCGTGAACCTTGATACCCACCAGATTCTCCGGCTTCTCCCACAGATTGACAAAATGAGTGGTGACGCCGGTAATGCCCACGCGCAGGCCGTTTTCCAGCGTGACCACAGCAGTCCGCTCCACGCCGGATACCCCCTCCACATTGGCGCTGACACAGCGCGCGCCCAGATGGCTGAGGTAGCTTTCCAGCGTCTCACGGCCAAAGTTAAAATCGTGGTTGCCAATAGTGACAAAATGATAACCCGCCAGATTCATCACCTGTGCGGACACCTTCGCACCCTCCACCGGCTCCCGGCTGAGCCAATAGGCAAAGGGGCTTCCCTGCAAAATGTCGCCGCCATCCAGAATCAGGGTGTTGCCGTCGTGGGGGAAGGAGGAGGCGCAGCGGGAAAGTCCGGTGGTGCCGGGCGTCCCCGTGGCGTAATCCATATCGGAAAAATATCCGTGAATATCGCTTGTAAAGCAGATCGTCAGATTTCGGTTCATAGAAATACTCCCTTGAAAAAGGCTTCGGCGTTGACGCGCCGAAGCCTTGCGTTAAGCAATTATTGACCGTGCGCCAGCTTCCGGCGGATTCTGGTGGAGAAGAACTCGATGACCAGCGCCAGCACCATCAGCCCCCAGACGAAGGAGCCGACCATCGCCCAGCGGCGGCTGTTCAGGCACTGCACCAGCGACGCGCCGATACCGCCCGCGCCGACGATACCCAGAGTGGTAGCGTCCTTCAGGTTGATATCGAAGCGGTAAATGGTGGTGGAAATGAAGCTCGCCGTCAGCTGCGGGATGACGCCGTAGCGGATTTTCTCAAAGGCGTTGCAGCCCATGGCGTCCAGACTTTCCAGAATGTGGGTGTCCAGATCTTCAATGGCTGTAATGTACATTTTGGAGATCATGCCGATAGAGCAGATGGACTGGGTGATGACACCGCAGGCCGCGCCGGGTCCGGTAACGCGAATCCACATCAGTGCCCACACCAGACTGGGAATGGTGCGGATCAGCAGGATCAGCAGCCGGAACAGGTAGGAAATGGGCTTCGGCATGATGTTGGACGCAGCCAGAAAAGCAAAGGGAATCGCCAGAATCGCGCCGAACAGGGTGCCCAGCACCGCAATGGCTACGGTCTGCAGCAGCAGATAAGGGACATCCGTATCCCCAGTGCCGAACAGCAGCTTGGTATCGGGATTGAAGACGCCGTGGAGGACGCCCTTTGCCACTTCGGAGCCTGTTGTGGTCATGCCGTTGAACTGGATGCTGGAGGACGACCAGCTGACCATTACCACGATAATCAGCACGATCAGGGTGTAGAGCATCCACTTCCGGGGACGGTTGGCATAGGCCTCGGCAGCGGTAAGCTTCCGGTTGTAGACTTCCTCAAAGGTTTCCAATTTGGTTCTTGCAGACATGTTCATCCTCCTCTCAGCTCAGCTTCTTGCGCAGGTAGGCGCTGAAGAATTCGATGAACGCAACGACCACGAACAGCGTCAGCAGAACCATGCCAAGGCTCTCATAGTCGCGCCAGCCGATCCGCTCGTTGATGGTGATGCCGAGGCCGCCCGCGCCGACGTAACCCAGAATGGCGGAGGCGCGGATGTTCATTTCAAAGCAGTACAGGCAGTGGCTCAGATAAACGGGCAGGATCTGGGGAACGCAGGCCGACCAGAATGCCTGAAATTTATTGGCGCCCAGCGCCTCCATGGCCTCGAAAGGCCCCATATCGATGGTCTCGATGCTCTCATAGAGCATTTTGGACACGACGCCGAAGGTGAAAATGGCGATGGCAACCGTGCCGGAGAAGGTGCCCAGAGAGAAGATCAACGCGCACACCAGCGCGATGACCAGCGTGGGCAGGGTACGGATCAGCGCCAGAATGAAGCGGAAAATGCTGACGATCACCGCGTTGCGGTTGATGTTGGAGGAAGCGAGAATTGCCACCGGCATGGCGATGGCGCAGCCGATGACCGTGCCCAGAATGGACATCTTGATGGTGTCCAGCAGGGGGCTGACGACCTTGGGGAAGAACTCCCAGTTGGGATGGAAAATCTTTTTCAGCAGGTCCAGCATCTTGGAAAACCGGCTGACAATGACCGCGAGATCAAAGCCGGTCATTTTCAGCGCCCACACGATGGCCAGCGCCAGACAGATCACAATGAGCGGGGTGCGGCTTCTGGGGCGGCGGACGGTGTGTCCGTTTTCCAGCGTGATGACCTGCGGCTTGAATATCTTATCGAAGAGTGTCTCCTTGTAGAGAGCGGTATTTTCGTTGTCCATACTCATTCTCCATCGCCCATGGTGGGGACCTTGGTGCCGTTGTAGACCGCGTCGATCTGCTCCTGCGTAATGGTGCTGGCGGGGCCGTCGAAGACGATCTCACCGGCGCGGACGCCGATGACCCGGTCACAGTATTTGAGGGCAAGGTCAACATGGTGGATGTTCAGCAGAATGGAAATGTTGTATTCCTTGTTGATGCGGACAAAGTCCTCCATGACCTGCTTGGCCGTGATGGGGTCGAGGGAGGCCACCGGCTCGTCGGCCAGAATGATCTTGGGGTTCTGGTTCAGGGTACGCGCCAGCGCGACACGCTGCTGCTGGCCGCCGGACAGCTGGTCGCAGCGGGTATAGGCTTTGTCCAGAATGCCCACTTTGTCCAGGCTTTCCAGGGCGCGCATCTTCTGATCCTTGGTGAAAATGCCGAACAGGACACGGAAGAAGTTCATATCCGGCACGTCAGCGGTCAGAACGTTCTTGATGGCGGTGCTGCGGGAGACCAGATTGAAGCTCTGGAAGATCATGCCCACCTTCCGGCGGTAGCGGCGCAGCGTCTTACCCTTCAGGGCATCCACATCGACGCCGTCCACCGTCAGTTCACCCTTGGTGATATCGTGCATCCGGTTGATGCAGCGCAGAATGGTGGACTTGCCAGCGCCGGACAGGCCGATGATGGCGACAAATTCCCCCTGCTCTATCTGCAGGTTGATGCCTTTCAGTGCAGTGAAGCCGTTGGGATAGGTTTTGTATACATTTTTAAATTCAATCATGTCAGCGTCTTCTCTTTCTTTAAGCTAAGTTGGACACGTGCGAGCCGAAGCTCTGCGGCAAGGCGGCTTGCCGCCAGCGGGCGTTGGGTTGACGGCAACCCGCCCTGCCGCAAAATTCCGCAAAAACAGAGTATTAAGGGCTTCATTAGGGTGAAAGCGCCCTGTTTTGACGCAGGGCGCTTTCGGAATCACTTCAGAAATCAGGAAACAACTTTCAGAGCATTGCGGGCGCCGTCGTAGTCGGAGTCCTTGGCGATGGCATAGCCGGTGTGGCTGTAGACGCTGAAGATAGCCTGTCCTTCATCGGTGTTGATGATGTTGATGAAGCACTGCTGCAGAGCGTCGATCAGCTCGGGGGTGTAGTAGGGGCTTTCCTTGGAAATGGCAACGGTGTCGTTGTAGATGCCGTCGGTGACGCCGATGACATTCAGCTCATTCCAGATGGAGTCGGAACGGCCCATGCCCTGCTTGCCGGTCTCGTCCTTCTGATCGACGGGCAGCGTCCAGGAAGCTTCGTAGTCGTTACGGCCGTCGGCGTAGCAGACAATGATGTCCACCTGCTCAGCAGCAGCGTAGGAGAAAGCGGTGCCGTAGCCGGAGTCCAGAGGAACGACGTTGGACAGGTCGGAGATCTTCTTGCCGTCGTAGTTCTCCATCAGCCACAGAGTGGGGTAGATGTAACCGGCGGAGGAAGAGGTCTTCTGAACGGCCCAAGTAGCCTTGTCCAGATCTTCCCAGGTCAGCTTTTCACCGGCGTTGACCTTGGCGGCCAGCTCCTTGCCGTAGGGAGAGGGAGTTGCGTAGATCAGAGAACGGTAGTAGGTGACCTGAGGGCCATCCTTCTTGGTGGCGTTGGCTTCGCCGTTCCAGTCAGCGGGGTTCTCGCTGTCGTTGGACAGGCCATTACGGGTAGCGGTCAGAATGACCTCGGTATCGTCGGAGTACAGGGCGTAGGTGCCGCCGGGCAGCCAGCCCAGATCGATGGTACCGGCGGACATGGCCTCACCGGTGGCGTCATAGCTGGTGCCAACAGTGATGTCGACTTCGTCGATGTCGTAGCCCAGGTTTGCCATCTCGGCCTTGACCAGCTCGGGCAGGTTCTCGGTGCCGGCAATGATGACGTCGGCGTCCTTGGAGGGAACGAACTCCAGAGTCAGCTTGTCGAAGTGAGGACGGGCAGCTTCGGTCTCAGTGGCCTTCTCGGTGACGCTGACATCGGCTTCGGTGGGAGCCTTGGTCTCGGCAGCGGGGGCCTTGCCGCAGGCGCCCAGAGACAGGACCAGAACCAGTGCCATGATCAGTGCAAGGATCTTTTTCATTTTGAATATCTCCTTTATAATTTTTATTCACGGTGAAACACCGGGAATTACGGATAGGTGTGGGCACAAGATGTCCCAACACTCAAATAATAGCACATTTTGTGGTTTTTGCAAGTACATCGACACATTTTTTCCTATTTTTTACATAACCGCGCACTTGACTTTACCGATGGAGATGTAGCCCTTGAGAACAGCCTCCACATCGGTGCCTGCCGGGACCGCGTCTCCCTCCGTCAGCGGAGAGCCTTGCCCGGTGAGGGCGACCGCGCCGTCCGGCAGTATCGTCTTCCGGTAGTCCTCACTGTAAAACTGAAGGGGGGCGACGGTGCGTTCTCTCAGAATGCCTTTCAGCTTTTCGGGGGCGACCGCCGGGAAATTCACGTTCCACACCTCGCCCCGTCCCTGCCCGGCTTCCATCAACTCCCGCATGATACTTACCAGATACTTTTCGGCAATATGCAGAGGGGCGTTCATGGTGCTGGAAAAGGCCATGGCCGGAACGCCGTTCATGACCGCCTCGAAGGCCGCGCCCAGCGTGCCGGAATAGGCGATGTCGAAGCCCGCGTTATAGCCGTCGTTGATGCCGGAGAAAACATAGTCCGGCCTTTCCACCAGCAGATACTGCATCGCGATCTTCACGCAGTCCGCGGGCGTGCCGTCCACCATGTAAGCCGCCTTCACGGGAACGGGGAAATCCGCTGCCTGATCCACCCGCATATCCCCGCGGATCGTTATTTTCTGGGACATGGCGCTGCACTGATGGGCAGGCGCCACCACCGTGACCTCCCCCAGCTCCATAGCGGCCTTAGCCAGCAGCGCGATACCGGGAGCGTGGATGGAGTCGTCGTTCACAACCAGAATCTTCATATGTATGTTTCCTCTCTCTGTAATTTCGTCTGATACTATTTCCTGATTAAAATCTTAATTTTAATCAGGAAGGCATCGCCTGACGGCGCTGCCTGTTTTGTGATTTATAAGGAAAGAAATCACAAAACAAGTCTCATATGAACTCCATGCCCTTCAGGCAATTAAAATCTTTTTTAAAGATTTTAATTGGAGTTCAGTATGAGAATCCTCCGATTGGTACAGCCCGTCCGGATAGCCGGAACAACCTGTATCCCCGAGGCCATGATATCAAAGCCCTCAACTTTGCTCATCATATCATGATTTTGCAGGAAACGCAACGAAGAATCTACCCATTAAAACACTTTTGCACGCATCCGCAGCCAAACGTCCATCACACCACAATACAGCCCGGCAGGGGTTTGACCCCCGCCGGGCTGTAAGTCTCGTATTTCAATATATTCCCGCAATTTGCCCGAAGCACACGGACAAAATTGTCTCTTCTGTCCGCCGTAGAAAATCTCCCCGCGCATTATCTGTTTTTCATAATGTGCGCCACCAGCCGCAGATTCCGTTCTATGAGAACATTCCTCGCTTCCAGATCTCCCTTCCCCGCCAAGTCCAGATAGTACCGTTCCTCTTCCTCCGTCAGCGGGCGGGGAAAGCTGCCCGAGGACAGCTGCAGTGAATAAAATAATGAACTGAGCATCAGCCAGGCCGCTGCCAACATGTTCGCCACCTCCACTGCCACTGTATTCCCCATTGCCCGTCCTTTTTCCAACAAAATACCGCCGGGGCATTTTGCCCCGGCGGCGAAAACTGTTATTCCTTTCGGGCGCTGCGGTATTGGTCGAGAAAATCCTCCCACGGATATCCGTTGATCGTTCCGTTCTCAGACATATCCAAAACAATCATTACTGCCATTGTATCACAGCAAACACCCGGTGTCATCAAAAACCGGCACATTTCCGCGCATCGATAACGGGGCAGTGGAACTATGGTCATCATACACCATAACTACCCGGTGTGAGGTGCGCGGTGCGCAACTTTTTTTCAAAATTGTCGCACGCCGCGCGACCATAAGTTGAAGGAATCTGCTATACTAAAATCGCCAAATAAGCAGTGGACAATAGCATCAAACGGTGATATTATTTTACCGTAATGGTTCCAAAAATCGGCGGGGAAGCCCCCGAAAGAAAGAGGAATGGAATATGGAAGTACGCAGATGCATGAAATGTATGCACCCGCTGACGGCGGGAGAAACCGTCTGCCCGGAATGCGGACGCCCCTACGGCAGCGCGAACGCGGAGTCCTTCGCCCTGAAACCGGGAACGATTCTGGAGGGAAAGTACCTCGTGGGCGAAATGCTGGGTCAGGGCGGTTTTGGCATCACCTACATCGGCTTTGACCTGCTGCTGGAGCAGAAGGTCGCCATCAAGGAATACTATCCCATGAGCACCGGTATGGTCAGCCGGGAGGGACACTCCACCGTGGTGTGGAGCAGCGCCATGATGGGAAAAACCGGCACTCAGAAAGGCTTCGACAGTTTCCTGAAGGAAGCCCGGAAAATGGCAAAGCTTGGGGGCATTCCCGGCGTCGTGGGGGTGAAATCGGTTTTCATCCAGAACGAAACGGCCTACATCGTCATGGACTTCATCGAGGGCGAGACCCTCCTGAAAAAATTGCAGAAGAACGGCCCCATGGACTTTGACAGCTGCGTCAAACTCATGACCCCGATCATGCAGGCACTGGCAGAAGTCCATGAGCACGGCATTATCCACCGGGACATCAGCCCGGACAACATCATGGTGCGGCCTGACGGCAAGCTGATTTTGCTGGATCTGGGCGCGGCGAAGGATTTGGACATTCAGGGAAATGACGGCAGCGTCCAGTCCTCCCAGATGGTGGCCAAGCACGGGTTCAGCCCCATTGAGCAGTACAGCAAGAGCGGAAAGGTCGGTCCGTGGACGGACATTTACGCCATGGCCGCCACCATCTACTATTGCTGCACCGGCATTCTCCCGCCCCCCGCGACAGACCGCACCATAGACGATACGTTGGCCTGTCAGCCACGGCTGACGCAGGCGCAGTTCGACATTCTGGCGGACTGTATGCATATGCGCCCGCAGGATCGTCCGCAGAGCATGGACACGCTCCTGCAAATGCTCACCCACCCGCAGGGGGAGGCGAAGCCGTTCGATAAAGTGCCGGAAACAGAGCCAATAGAACAGGAAGCAAGGGAGCCAGCCCCGCCCAAACCGATGGAGACGGAACCGGTAGCCCAGAAGACCCAACCGATAAACCCGGAAGCGCAGCCCACCCAACCGCCCCGGCACGATGTGAAGCCGGAGCGACCGCTTTCCAAATGGCTGATACCCGGCGTTGCGGCGGTGGTCGCGGTGATAGCCCTCGCCATTTCCATCGGCAGCGGCGGAAAAAAGTCCGCCCCCGCTCCCTCCGTGAAAGCTCCAACCGTGCAGACCGTCGCCACGGAACCGGCGCCGACAGAAACAGTTCCTACTATTCCCATGGAAGTCCATACCATGGCGGCTGCAGACTTTGTCTATGAAGACGACATCTCTGCTACCCCGTTTTGGGGCAGAGTCAGTATTTGCGCAAAGACGTAAATACCCTAACCTTCCAAAGCTCACTGCAAAACGCCCCCAGCAGTGCATGGGATGTCTCGGAAGCCGGGGACAGAAGCGTGCTGGCCTGGATGAATAACGGAGATCTGTATGTGGCCGCTGACGGGGCGATCGCACCAAACCCCAATGCTTCATGGTTGCTTCAAGATTTCGTAAATCTGAAGACAATCAAGTTTGGGAACTGCTTCGATACTTCCAGCGTGACAGACATGAGTGCGATGTTCATCGACTGCACGAGTCTGACCAGTTTGGACTTATCGGACTTCGATACTTCCAGCGTGACAGACATGAGTGCGATGTTCGACCACTGCACGGATCTGACCAGTTTGGATTTATCCGGCTTCGATACTTCCAGCGTGACAAACATGGGTGCAATGTTCCAAAAGTGTGCGAGTCTGACCAGTCTGGATGTATCCAGTTTCGACACCTCCAACGTGACAGATATGTTTTTTATGTTCAACATCTGTGAGAGTCTAACCAGTTTGGACCTGGCCAGCTTTGATACCTCCAACGTGATAGATATGAGTTACATGTTTGCAAGCTGCGAACGTCTCACCGGTCTGGATTTATCGGGCTTCGATACTTCCAACGTAACGAACATGGCCGGTATGTTCAGCAACTGTATAGATCTGACCAGTTTAGATTTGACCGGTTTCGATACCTCCAACGTGGCAGACATGAGTAATATGTTCCGCTACTGTACAAGTCTGACCAATCTGAATCTGTCCGGCTTTGATGCCTCCGCCGTAACGGAAATGGACGATATGTTCTATGGCTGTGACAATCTGCCCGATATCATCTGCTCCGACAGTAAGATCCTTAAGGAATTCCGCAACCGCTAACACTCACCCCGCCCGGCTCTTTCATCCAGAGCCGGGCAAAATTTTTTCAAAATTGTCGCACACCGCGCAACCGCAAATTTCGTAAACTTGCTATAATAAAATTATCAAATAGGCAGTAGACAACATCATCAAGCGATGATATTATTTTATTATAGTGGTCATCACCGGGAACACGGAACCGAACGTCAGGCCACTGAAAGAGGAGAGAAACATGAAATTTGACCGCTGTTTTGGCTGTATGGAGGAAATTCACGGCTACCCCTGCCCCGCCTGCGGCTTTGACCCCGCGCAGGCCGCCGCACCCAATTATGTGCTTCCCTATGGGGCGATTTTGAACGGCAGATACATCGTAGGAAAAATGCTGGGTCAGGGCGGCTTCGGCATCACCTATATCGGCTGGGACCTTGCCATGGAGCGAAAGGTCGCCATCAAGGAATACTACCCCTCCGGTCAGGTCAGCCGGAATCCCGGCTCCCGGGATTTGACATGGTATACCAACGAGCAGTCCCGGCAGGCAAGGCAGAACGGTATGCAGATGTTCCTGAAAGAGGCCCGAAAAATGTCCAAGGTGGACAATCTCACCAATGTGGTGCGGGTGCGAGATATTTTTCAGGAAAACGAGACGGCCTATATCGTCATGGACTTCGTGGAAGGCGAAACGCTGAAAGCACGGCTGGATAAGACCGGCCCTCTGACATGGAAGCAGGCGAAGGAAATTTTCGTGCCCGCCATGCAGGCCATGGAGCAGGTACATCAGGCCGGTCTTGTCCACCGTGACATCAGCCCGGACAACCTGATGCTGACGCCGGACGGCAGGGTAATGATCCTCGATCTGGGCGCGGCAAAGGATCTGGCAATCAATAAAGGTGCGTCCTCGGCGATGGTCGTGAAAGGCGGCTTCAGCCCTCCGGAGCAGTACGCCCAGCAGGGCGGGTCCGGCTCATGGACGGATGTTTACGCCATGGCCGCAACCATGTACCACAGCCTGACCGGCGTCGTTCCCCCCACCGCTGTAGATCGTATGCAGGGAGAACCCGTAAACTGGGCATTGCTGGAAACCGGCGGCGTTCCGAATCATGTAATTGCGGCCCTGCAAAATGCAATGAAGCTCAACGCCAGAGAAAGAACGCAGACCATGGCAGAGCTTCTGAGCCAGTGCCAGTCCAAATCCGCCCATGCATCCAGAAACCATTCCGGTTCGCAGAAAAAAGCAAATGCTGTGGTGATTGGTCTGGCTGTCGCCCTTTGCGCGATGACGGCGGTATTGGTAACTCTTTTTGTAAAAGCAAAGCCCGAGCCGCAGCCTGCGCCTACCAAAACCGTAGTACAGGCGGAACCCACTGTAAGCCATGTTGAACCGACTATAGCGTATACGAAACCAACCGCTCCAAGCTCCAACCCGACGAAGCCAACGGCATCTACCGTGCCCGAAGAAACTCAGGCAAAGAAACCGGCCGTGAACGTGAATGATATCGTCAGCTTTGGCCATTACGAGCAGGATGGCAATCGCAGCAACGGCGCCGAGGCGATTGAATGGCTGGTGCTGGACGTTCAGGAGGACAGGGCGCTGCTGCTGAGCCGTTATGCGCTGGATGCTCAGCCTTTTCACAAGAAGTATGAGTATGTCACATGGGACACCAGCACAATTCGGCAATGGCTGAACGGCACGTTTTATAATTCCGCCTTTTCCGAGGATGAAAAAACAATTATGGAACGGACAACCCTCCTGCCGGACAGGAATCCCTATATCAAATGCGATTCCGGCAGGGAAACAGCGGACTATGTATTTCTTTTGAGTCTTGAAGAAGTGGATGCGTTCATTCAATCGAATGGGAATATCGATAAGGACGCGCTGCTTTGCTATCCCACGGATTACGCGGTACAGCAGGGGACATACAAGAACAAGGATACCGGCGGATGCTGGTGGTGGCTCAGAACCTCCGCAGATGACAACCTTGCCGTGTGCAGTGTAAACAGTGACACCATAATCGACTATCACGACGGTACAGTAAACTCTCCGAAAGCCGGTGTCCGTCCCGCCATATGGGTATCTATCGGTTAACATGTAAAACAGGAAGCAGAAATCTGGAACAAAGAGGAGCATGAGAGTGATATGGAACTGAACAAATGCTTTGGCTGTATGGAGGAAATTCAGGGCTATCCCTGCCCCCACTGCGGCTTCGACCCGCGGCGGGTCACGGGAATAGAATATGCCCTGCCCATGGGAACGATCCTCGCGGGGAAATATCTGGTCGGCCGGGTGCTGGGGCAGGGCGGCTTCGGCATCACCTACGTCGGCTGGGATATCGCGCTGGAACGGAAGGTCGCCATCAAGGAATACTACCCCTCCGGTCAGGTCAGCCGGAATCCCGGCTCCCGGGGACTGACGTGGTACACCAGTGTGCAGTCCCAGCAGGCGAAACAGAACGGTACGCAGATGTTCCTGAAAGAGGCACGGAAAATGTCCAAAGTGGACGATATCCCCAACGTGGTACGGGTGCGGGATCTTTTTCAGGAAAACGAGACAGCCTACATCGTCATGGACTTCGTGGAAGGCGAGACGCTGAAAGCGCGGCTGGAAAAGACCGGCCCGCTGCCTTGGGAACAGGCAAAAGGCATTTTCCTCCCCGCCATTCAGGCCATGGAGCAGGTGCATCAGGCAGGGCTTGTCCACCGGGACATCAGCCCGGACAACCTGATGCTGACGCCGGACGGCAAGGTAAAGATTCTGGACTTGGGCGCGGCGAAGGACTTGAGCGTCAACAATGGCGCGTCCTCCATGCAGGTCGCCAAGGGCGGCTTCAGCCCCTTTGAGCAGTATACCCAGCGGGGCAGCTCCGGCCCATGGACGGACGTCTATGCCATGGCCGCCACGGTCTATTACACCCTGACCGGAAAACTGCCGCCCGTCGCCACCGACCGGGTGGTGGAGGACACCATCTCATGGGAGGAACCCGGCCTGAAAGCGTTGTCGGCGCAGGCGCTGGAAGCGCTGCAAAAGGCCATGGTGATATCCGCCAAAAACCGGATGCAGAGCATGGAGGAACTGGAAAAGGGACTGTACAGCACAACGGTAAAACCGGAACCCGCGCCAGCACCTCAGGCGGTGCAGGAAACCCAGCCGGAACCCCAGCCCGCACCAGAAACCCAGCCGGAATCTCAACCAGAGCAGGGGTCCAAGCCAAAATCTCAGCCGACACCGGAACCCGCGCCTCAGGCCCAATCGGAACCCAAGCCGGAAGCGGGTAAGAAGTCCGGGAAAAAGCTCTGGATTGCTGCGGCGGCGGTCATTGCCGTCGTGCTGTGCGGAGCGCTGGTATGGGCAAACGCCACGAAGCTGGTGAGTGATACCAGTGAACCCACGAGTGCGCCCGGATGCGAAACCCTCGGACATTCGTGGCAGTCAGCAACATGTACCGCCCCCAGAACTTGCACGAGATGTGGCGAAACAAGTGGCAGTGCGCTGGGACATGATTGGCCAACCATGGAAGAATTGTCATATTGTTCAAGATGTAACGAGCCTAACGGGAGTTTGGAATTACTGGACCCGAGTTCATATAAAGCGCTTTGGACAGGTCAGGATGTTGAATTTACCTTAGATAACGGGAAACGCGTTACGTGTACGATTTGGGATCCGGCCTTAAAAATTGAAAAATGCTACTCTCTCACTCTCTGTCTTCAGATTGACACATATTCCTATGGAAATATCAAAGGAGAATGGGGATTCTACATTCGGGATTTGGACGGAGCATGGCATCTGGCCGATACATTCACTCTTTCCGAAGACTATGTAGAAGCGCATTTTGAATTTGATGAACCAATATCCTTTGATGCGTGGGCTTGCCCGTGCCATGTTCTTGGTAATGGCTGGAACTTCTCCTATAGTTCATGGTTGCAGGATGTTACAGTCTTTACATGTACCGCCACCCCGACTACGGCTGCCACAGTTGCGGAGGAAGCGTCTTCTCAGCTTGTGTATCCCGTCTTAAACATGACGGACGCTGAGTTTGAGCAAGAAGTTATGCCGCTATTCGATGCCGCAGAATCCTGGACAAAAGAGACTGCGCCCCAAAACATCAAGGATTTCCCCATTTTCCCGGAATCGCTTTTTGAACTGTTTGACACACTTGAAGGTGCAGAATCAGAGATAGAAATTGCGAATTCCACACTGTCCTGGAAAACGAATTTGCTCGAGCTTCTCCCCGTCGGTATATCAGACTCATATTGGGGATATTTTGATAATAATGACGAGTGGCAGCGTGCGGCATTCAAGTCCGTAGGAAATGGCACATATATCGTTACAGCTTCTGCAGATGCACTGGCAGCTAACAGTTTCCCGACCATGTATTTCCATTGGTACACCTATCTGGAAGGGTGGGGAGAAGATATATATGTGAACTATGATATTTTAAATCAGCGCATTGAACAAACGCCATACGTTTCCCTGCAAATGTTGAATGGCGATTATCTTATTGAGTGGGGACATAATAATTGGGATGGCAAAAATAACTTTACTATTGATATATGCACATTTGTACCTGAAACACCCACAACTAGTGTTGCTACGAGCATTTGTTACCTGGTATATGACGCAGCCAGCGGCAAACTTATCAGTGTTACAAAACCTTAATTGCCCCCACCCCCAAAAACAACCAAGGAGTACACCATGAACCATTGTAAAAAATGCGGCCACGAGCTGTCGCCGACCGCAAAATTCTGCGGAAATAGCGGTGGAGCCGTACCAAAATGAAAAACGGCATACGATGCAAATTCGTTGATGTTGCCCGGCAAAGCATTATAGTTGTTATATACTAACTAAAATAAAGGAGAGAGGAACATGTATTGTTACAACTGCGGCAAAGAAATCGCGGAAACCGTGAAATTCTGCCCCTATTGCGGAGCAGAACAGAAGCAGCCTCAGCAGCCCGTCCAGCAGCAGGAACCCCAACCGCAGCCCATCCAGCAGCAACCCGCCCAATGGCAGAACCCCCAGCAGCAGGACACTCAATGGCAGGCCCCTCAGCAGCCCACCCAGCGGCAGAACCCTCCGGCGGCGAATAACAGCGGAAAAAACAATTCCTGGCAGTCCAGACTTCCCATCATTCTGGCAGCCGTCGCCCTTGTGGTCGTAGTTCTGCTTGCAGTGCGCGCGTTCCATAACCGCACCGATGCGCAGAACGAGCTGAAAGCGATCGCGACTACAGAACCTGCCGCTACCGAAGCCGCCCCCACCGAAAAAGTCACATACACCGAGCCTCCCGCCCCGACGGAAACAGAGGCCCTCACGGACGGCTGGCACACCATAAACGGAAAGCGCTATTACATTCAGGATGGTGAAAAGTATGTAGATCTTCAGGAAATCGACAACGCGCTGTACTACTTCGACGAAGACGGCGCACTGGCTGAGAATGAAGACGTGGACTATTATGGGACTACTTTACATGCAGGCCGCGATGGTATAATAGAAGGAATTACTATTGATGAAATTGGGGGAGAATGGTCAGATGAGTACTACCATTACGGGAATAACGGACGTAGTTCTGTTCTGGAATTATCCTTTGAAGTAGAAGACTGCGATTTCTTCCGGTTCTATCTGGAGGCAGGCGGCTTGCATGGTGCAAAGGTGAATGGAAAGTGGAAAATCTATGTCAGGCACAACGGCAACTGGGAATTTGTACAGGATATCAATTACACAGAGCCAAATGGATATTTTGACATAAAACTCGACGGTTACAAGAACTTTGATGCCATTACTGCTTGCCCGATGGTGCAGGGCAACGCCACCTACTCCGCGGTTTTCTACCTGCAAAACGTACATTGCGTACTGTAATCGTGATCCGGCCGCAAGAAGACAAAAAAATACCGCCGGGGCAATTGCCCCAGAT
>ERZ1106976.2221-NODE-2221-length-17794-cov-128.079768_pt1 | contig 17794 bp, 10 predicted proteins | sample MGYA00403687_ERZ1106976 | MGnify/ENA primary metagenome ERZ1106976 (study PRJEB35170, sample SAMEA104062446) | human gut metagenome | biome: human gut; feature: human-associated habitat; material: faeces | place: Denmark | collected 2013-02-22 ... | reverse complement strand
TTCATACAGAACAAATGAAAGAGATGTTATATATCTTTTTCTATATATGGTATGGTATTGAATATCTTATTATAAGACTATTTCATATTAAACAACATGATGCATATAAAGATATAAGTTTTGAAGAAGAAGCTCATATTAATGATGATAATCTTAATTATATTAGTAAACGTAAACATTATACTTGGACTAAATATCTAGGTATTAATAGTTCTAAAACTGCTTAATTAAAAAATGTTAATAATATTGTTAAACTACTTGTTATTAATAATATAATTTATATTTGTAACAAACTAAATTCTAAAGATATGGAAGATGATAAAAGAGTTAATTATAAGTTAGATGCTATTAATAAACTTATTAATAATCTTAAACTTAGTATTTCAGGTAATAAAGAGCATGATGAGCTTGGAGAAAATAATGTTATAGTTAATCTTGATGAGATTAGTCAAAAGATTACTGAATTACATGAAATGGTTAAAGCTGAATTTGATGAATTTGAAAATCAACATAAAAGTGAATCAGATGAAACTCAAACTCTTCTTAATAATCGTTTTGATAAAATTGATGCTAAATTAGATAGTATTAAAGCTGCTGTTGGTAATAAACTTGATACTGTTAATTCTACTATTAATAAAGCAAATACAGATATAGTTGCTGCGATTAATGCTATGAAAGCTAGTAATGATACTAAAAACGATGCTATAATTACTGCTCTTCAAGGACTTGTAACTCAAGTTAATCGAAATACTAGTAATATTAATTCTCTTAACGGTAGAGTTGATGCTCTAGAACAAGCTTAACATGAATTTTAATTTAGTAGAGATGTATAATGGCTTGTTAAGATTTAACAAGCATATACTAAATGAACTTGCAGAAGGACTTAAACATTTACCTAATTTAGATGGAGTATCTAAAGGAGATAGTTTAATTATTAATGAACAAGGTAATCCAGCTTGGGGGTCTGCTGCATTTATTCCTACTTTTGAAAATGCTGCTTATGGTATTGAATGGACTAAAGATGATAATGATATAATCAGAATTGGTAATGCTAAATTTCATAGAGAACTTCCTATTCAAAATAGACTTAAAGGTTGTGTCTATAATGAAAAGAAAATCAGTTATTTCCTTAATCCTACGGGTTGGGCTAAACCTCTTGAAAATGGTCTTATTCCTCCTCTTGATGGAAGTGATGGCGATGTTGGGTAAGAGTTCCAGAGTTTTATATGTGCGTTAAAGATACTGGTTACTTTACTTCTGCTTTGGTTCGGTCCGCTTCTAATACTCTTGTCGGCTTCTTTACCACAGTTAAGCTTGATTAAATAAGTCCACGTGGAACTGTTGCTAGGAGTAGTTGGTTAATTAATTTGTTTCTGTTTTTGCATTTCTCGATACTACTCCTGCAACAGTTTATTATAGCATTAAATATAATAAACTTAAAACATAATATATTATGACTAAAGATAAACTTAAAGATGATATTATTAGAACTATATGTTTTTTAAATAGTGATATATCTAATAAAGATAGAAATTTATTAATTGAATTATTAAATTCTATTGTTGATTATACTAATAATACTGAACTTGAACAAGATGTTAAAGTTATAACACAAAAACATAACGAATTAGCTGAAACAGTTAATGAACTTAAAACTAAAGTTGAAACATATTCTAATAAGATTAATGAACTTGAACAAAGAGTTCATCAATTAGAAAACGCAAGTCAATCTTAACATGGCTAGTCTTAATCAATTAGTTAGTGAATTTGCTCATGCTGTTGGCAATCCTAATAGTATTCCTCTTAGACGTAATCTTCGATATGCTATTCTTCATGGTCGTAATGAACTAATTCGTAAAAGTTATGAAAATCATAAATATGTTGATAAAGGTATTCAGCAACGTATTCGTGTTTCTATTATTAATGTTCCTGATGGTGACTTATATAATAGTCAAACTCTTGGGCTTCCTGCAATTAAACGTACTAAACAAGAAGTTCCAAAGCCAGTTAGACTTATTAATAACTTACCTTTCCAATCAATTAGAACTACCGGACATTCTGGGATAGAAATACCTTTTGCTAAAGAAGCTAGTGCTAAGTTTTATCATTATCTTGCAGGTATGTGTAATCTTCCTGTTTATGATTATATTAATGGTTATATTTATTTCTTTAGTAATAATAAAGATTGGTTTCAAAATATAGGTTCTATTATTATTGAATCTCCATTTGAAATTCCTTATCTTGTTCCTACCGAAACTGTTGAAAAAGCTAAAGATGTAAATTATGATCCTATTGATGATGAAGCTAAATACGATGATGATGAATTTCTTATTCCTGAAGATATGATTGGAGCTCTTAAAGAGATTGTATTTAAACGTAATCTTGTTGAGGTTCCTCGTCAAACAAATGAAACTCCTATTGATAATTTTGTAACTAGATAAATTATGATTAAAGATATAGATATTAGTCATTATTATAAAAAGTTTATTGAAACTTCTAATGACGATATGGCAAAATATAATAAAGAACTTGAACTTATAAATAAGATGAAAACTGATTGTCGTGCTTATATTAAAAGTAAAAATCAAGTTATTAAAGATGATTTAAAAATTAATCTTAATGAATATGGGTTTCAATTTCTTAATGATAATGTTGAATTAATTAATAAGTTAGAACAATTAATTAATAATCAACTTAGTTATACAGTTGGAGAAAAACGTATTGTTCTTCTCCAACTTTTGCGTTATTGTAATTTAGCTAAAAAAGCAAATGATTATATTGTTGCTCTTAAACTTGCTACAAGACGTTCTGAATTAAGTCTTTCTGATTATAAAAAGTACATTCATAGATATTATAGTTATGGTGTTCATAAATGTGTTCTTGAAGGTTATGCTTATCATTTTAAATATGAAATTGGTGATTTAGTTATTAATTTCTGGAGATATAGAGATAAACCTAGAGATACTTATGTTGATTGGAACGCTACTAGACTTAAAAAACAAGAAATTATTGATGCTGGTCTTAAACCTTATGATAAAGAAGAAGCAGAGATATATAAAATTCGTGGACTTAAATATGATGGTATTCCTTATGTAGTTTATAAAACTAATAAAGAGTTTTATGAAATACAACTTATTAATAACGGAACTCATAGTTATAGTGCTATTAAATTTAAGTATGCTAATTATATTAATAGAGAACTTAGAGGTAAAGATGCAAAACAACTTAATTCTGAATGTAAAACTGTTGATGATATTTTTAATCTTAAATTAGGATTAAGAAGTAAACTTCTTGTTTATCTTGAACGAGAACCTAATGCTCCATTTAAATATATTAGAAATGTTAATCAACAAAAGTATGAACGTGGAGCACATAATAATGGTAATAAAACTAGATATAAAAACTAATATTATGGCAAATAATAAAACGATTACGATAGAACATATAATTGGTAAACTTGATAATGATTTCAATCCTGATGGAAGTGATTGGATTCCTAGAGTTCCTGCTTGGTGTGTTGATGCTATGAATGAACTTAAAGTTCTTCGTAAAGTTGATAAGAAAATGAAACTAAACGTCATTAATAAGATAGCTAAAAGTAAATGTTGTCTTATTGATGACGGTCTTAAAGTATATGATAGTAATGGTTGTGAAGTACCTAGAGCTGATACTAGTAAATATAGATGTGGTGATACTGAATCTACTCCATCCTCTACGGGGGGTCAAGCGGAGGACGAAAGTCCGGAGCGTGCTACTAATAAAGACTATCTTGGTATGCCCGATGATTGTTGTCCTAATGGTTCTAGAACTAGAGAAGTTATTGATACTGGTAAAGTAGGATGTAATCCTGTTGTTTATACAGTTCATAATAATACTGAATGCCCAAGATGTCAGCATGAAGTTAATTCTCATTGTCAGACCCCCCGTGGAGGATATGATAAGTCAAATCATAATTATATTCTTATTGGAGGTAATACTATTGAACTTAATTTTAATGATACTTGTATAACAGTTGTTTATAAAGATATTGAAACTCAATATAGTGATAATTATCATTGTGAGATTCCTGTTATACCTGCTAACGGTAAATTAATTCAAGGTCTTACTTATTATTGTATGGCTCGTATGCTTATGAGAGGATATAAACATCCTGTATTTAATCTTTCTGCTAGTCAATATGGAACTAATCCTTTCTATCTATGGGAAAGTATGAAGAAAGATATTAAGACTAGTATTCTATTAGATGAACAAAGTGATGATGATAGTGGTTGGAATGAGTTCTTTTATAACTTTACTTTTCCTAAATAATTATGAATATACAAAAGAAACTTAGTCTTAATAAACATCCAGGTGATTGTGTGCCTTATTCATTAGTTGCTGCTAAGAACGTTAAAGTAAGTAATGATGATAGGATGATTGTTAATGAAGAAGGACTTGAAGATTGTAAAGTAATTGCTAATGCTATTCATGAAGATGGTATTAATAATTTTAAAATAGTTGGTGTTATTCCAACTAGTACTGAACTTATTTTATTTATTGTTAATACTGATTCTAATGAGTCTTATATTTATAAATATAATGAACAAGCTGACAATTGTTATAGAGTAAATAGTAATTGGAAATATAATGGTGGAAAGATTAAAGGAACATATACTTATAATGTTAAAAATCATCTTATAATAGCTATTGCTGAAAGTGATGCTTCTATTGATGTTCCTCTTAAAACTATTAATATTGATTTAGATTCTGACCGTCCTGATTCTGAAATGTCTGTTATTCCACAAGTAATTTTACCTACTATTAGTGGTTTAAATTATGTTAGTGGTGGAGCTTATAAAGGATTTTATTTTATATTTATTAGATATAAGATAGATAAAACTAATTATACTAAATGGTATAGTATTGGATTTCCTATTTTTAATGATGTTATAATTCCACAAGTTATTAATAAAGTTTGTTTTAGAAAAACTAATGTTTATGAACCGAAAGATGAACCAAACGGTTATTGTTATGGTAATACCGATTCATTTAGTGATTCTAAAGATATATGTAATCAAACTTTTGAAATAAATATTAGTGGAGGTCGTTCTGGTCTTTATCAACTTGGTTTTATTGTATGTAAAAAATATAGTACTCAAGCGTTTAGAACAGATGATTTAAATAATAATATTTTTAAATTTAGTAGAGATGTTCTTGTTGAATATAATGTTGCTGATTTAACTACTGACTATTATAATTATTATAATGTTGGTAATATTATTAATTATAAAAATAGAATATATATTGCTAACTATAATGAAAAAACTGATAATGATAATAGAACTTTAAGTAACGGTAAAACATTAGAAGAAGCTGTTAAAGATATTATTATAAAACTTCGTAATAAAGCTGTTAATGCTTATTATAATGATTATATCACTGTTAATGCAGTTAGTGAAAAAGGTCCATATTTTAAAATGGCTAGCCTTCAAATTACTGGTACTGCTGATTGGCAAATTAAGGATATTGATAAAGTATTTAATAATAATCAATATCCTTTTCGTACTTTTAGAACTTTATTTAATGATACTGTTATTCAAGGTATTGCAGCACATGAATATTTAAAGATTAATTATAATGTTAAAATAAAAGTAGGTAGTAGAGATAGTCATAATCTTAAAGAATATCTTGCTTGTCATTGTTTTATTATTCCTACAAGTTATAAATATGAAAATAATCAATCTGTTTATACTTTACCTAGTACAGTTAAAATAGCTTGTTATGTTTATAATGGAATTGGATTTACAGAAGATGCTGTATTTACTAGTGGACAAGTATTATTTGATGATACTATATTTGATATTGATAATTGTAAAATGAGAATTACTCATTCTATTATTGAACCTAGTTATGATTTTAATGAACGTAAAAAGAACGATACTCTTATTCCTGGAGAAGTATATAACTTTTTTATTCATTTTGTTGATAAATATGGTGATGCTAGTAGAGGATATAAATTGTCAAATAAAGATAAGTATATAAATAATATTGTTAATGATGGTTCTCATTGTACTATAATTACTTTTAATTGGGACAATCAAGGTAATGGTAATATTCCATATTGGGCTGTTATTAGTGGAGATATTCCAATATCTAGTATTAGTTCTAATGTTAAAAGATATATTGCTAATCATAAAATTGTAGTTTATACTGCTGAACCAATAAATAATCCTACTACTAATATATTACTTAATAGCTCTGGTGAACTTGAAGCTACTAATAAAGATGAACTATGTACTCTTATATCTAATTACTTTATTGATTATCAAGATAAAGATGAATATAATGATTTATATATTTATCAAGTTATAAATAGTGGTAGTTATACTCCTTGTAGTAATCAAGTAATAGGTGCTATTGGTGTTGATAATGAAGCTAAATTTGGTTATTACGAAAATATTAATGGCGATGAACTATTTAGAATACCTGATTTGATATTTGATTCTGAAGTTGTTGGTGGTGAACATATTAGAGATTTTGTGTATAATATGAATAATACTTTTAATAAGTTTTATATTCGTGCTAATATTGATACTACTTTATGGAATCAAATTAAAGAATTAGGTTATGTTGGATGGTTTATTAGTTATGAAAAAGTTGAACCTATTACTAGATATACTGGATTATTAACTAGAAAAGATTATTGTAATATAGCTAGTAATGTTACTTGGCAAAATGGTAGTTGGGGTATAAAACCGGGTTTTGTAGCTAATAATTTTACTAGTGATAAATGTTATCTATATAGTAGTCGATTTGATATTGATGATAGTATTAAATATGATTTTAATATTATTCGTATTGATGGTAAATGTAAATTTGAACCTTATAAAGAGAAACATGATGTAGTTGATATGGTAGTTAATACTACCTATCCTTATAGTTATAATATGCCAGTTATAGGTGTAATTAGTAGAAATGAATATAAGCCTATTAATAATTATAAATTAGTAGTTGCTGATAGTGTTACTGATAGTAGAGCTGGAAAAGGAACTGCTCTTGAAATGGATGATTATAAGGAATTACTACTTGATGCTGAAACTATGTTTCTTGCAACAGTTCTTAATTGTACTAAAAATATTTATACTAGTAAAGAAAAAGAACTTGTAAGACTTAATGGCGTTTGTTATAATGGTGGAACTTATTCTATTGAACATGGATATAATGGTAGAATGACTTATGATGGTGTTCTTATTTATAGTGATAATGGAGTTATAATGAACGAAGGCAATTATAAATTATATACTCCTACTAATAATCAATATTATTATAGTGGTGATGAACCATGTTGGTTTGATATTCCATTTAATGTTTATATTCAATTTCCTCTTTATAATGATAAGTTCTTTGAAAGTAAACGTTTTAATAATGAACCTAGTAAGATAGCTTTTAGTATTAAAGAAGAAACTGACAAGAAAAGTGTTGCTTTTGGTACATTTGTAGAACCTAAAAATAGTGTTGATTTATTTAAAGACCCTATTGGAAATGTTGACCAATATGTTCCTAAATTGTTAACTCAATATCGTAATGATATTATTAATATTACTCGTTTTGATAAAACTATAAGACGTAGTGATGTTATTCAAGATGAAAGTGAAGTTAATGCTTGGAGAATATTTCCTATTGAAGGTTATAAAAATATTACTGAAAATAAAGGAAGTATAACTAATTTAGTTGGAATTGGATATTATCTTTTAGTTCATACTCAACATAGTATGTTTATGTTTGATATAAGTGCTGCACTTAAAACTAGAGATGAAAATGTTCAATTATATCAGCCTGATGCTTTTGAAGTTGATTATAAAGAAGTCTTTACTAGTGATAAAGGTTATGGTGGACTGCAAGATGATTTAGCATATATAATTGGAGAATTTGGTTATATTTTTTATAATGATGATTTTCATAAACTTTATCAATTTGATGATGGTCAACTTAAAATAATGGATGAAGATATTAAATTATGGCTAGATAAATATCATCCTAATAAAGTTAGATTTGCTCATGATAAATTTAATAATCGTATTCTAATTAAATTTGATTATACTTATGATAATATTAATCCTAATACTAAAGAATCTATTATAGAATCGCATAATGAAGTTATTAGTTTTAATTATAAAGTAGGTAGTTTTATTAGTTTACATGATTATTATTTTAATAATGCTTGGTCTACTAAAACTAAATGTTATTTTCAAACTGAACATAACAATGATAGACTTAACTGCCCTCTTCATGTATTTACTCATGAATATAATTATGGTAGATTTAATACTCACATGGGTGATGATAGTAGAAGTCTATATTTAGTATCTAAACAAGAAGTTGGTGATGAGCCTATATTAGTTTATAATAGTTATATTGATATTATGGTTAATGAATCTTATGAACTTATTAAATTTCTTGAATTTATTAAATATAAAGTACATAAGATATATATTCCTATTTATAGTGATAATATTAATAATCCTGTTGATTTAAGAGAACATCCTTATGCTGGAGATATACTTCGTATATTTAATGAAGATAATGATACTGATGATATAGATATTAATATTGATAAACTTAATGAATTTAATAAGTATAAAAAACCTTGGTATGAACTTACTCAATATAACTTTAATTATTTCCGTAATGCAATTAAAGAACATCCTAATACAGTAAGTGATAAACTTCGTAGAGTATATGGTAATTATTTTGTAGTTCGTTTCATATTTAATAATTCAGATAATAAGCGCATTGAATTTGAAAGTCTTGAATGTGCTCAAACTCAATTTAGAAAATTATGATACAATATAGAGATAGACAAAGACAAAAAGCTTTTATTGGTGCTATTATTGGTGCAGCTGCTAGTATTGCTGGTGGTATAATTAAAGGTAATAAACAAAAGAAAGCTCAAGAAAAAGCTCAAGCTGAAGCTCAAGCTGCACAAGACCATAAAGATGCTTTACAAAATGCTCAAGCTTTAACTAGTGCTTATGCTAATCAAGATTATGTTGGTCAATATAATGATAAGCTTACTCTTAAATGTGGCGGTAGAGTTCGACGTAAAGCTGGTTTCGGTACTGAATTTGCTGATGCTCTTCCCGGTTTAGGTAATCTTGCTAGTTCTATTACAGGAGTTCAAGGACTTGGTGAATTAGGTACTGCAATAAGTCAAGGTATTTCTGCTAATCAACAAATTAATGAAAATAAACGTATTGCTCAAGAAGCTGAACAGCGTAAACAACTTCAAGCTGGTCAGCAACAACTTAATATTACTTCTGATAAAATGACTAATCCAATGACTATGTATCAACGTTCTAGTTTTATTAATAAATATAAATGTGGTGGACGTAGAAAAGCATGGATTGGTGCTGCTATTGGTGCTGCTGGAAGTTTAATTGGTGGTATGTTTGGAAGTAAAGGACAACAACCAATTCAAGTTAAACAAGCTGACCAAGCTAGTTATAGTGCTCCTAAAACTGGTCTTGAACGTCCTGAATGGATTACTAATGGTACTGTTCAACAACCTGTTATGCCTCAATCAGTATATCGAGATAGGCTAAATGTATATCGCTGTGGCGGTCATAGACGCTAGTCTTTTGCTCTCTGTTGAATTATTATATATAGGTATGAACTATTAATCGACTGATAGCTATCGTTCAGCAGAGAGCCTTAAAATCAATCAAATTACAATTTCTCATTATATTATATAAAATGCCTAGAAAAGATAAAGTTATTCATATAAGTAATTTACCTAGTACATTTAGAGGTAATGTTACTCGTAATGGAAGATTTATTCAAAATGGTATTCCTCCACTCGGTGGAGCTTATGATAAAGTTGCTAAATCTACTGGTTTAATAAGACTTGGTAATGAATTTCTCTATAATGGTGTAAACAATTTGGTGTCTAAAGATAATAGAGAAAAATTAATGAATAATACTGCTGGTAGACTTATTAATTATGTTAAAGATTTTAATAAAGAATCTCTACCTAGTGATGATGAACTTGGACCAACATTTCCATTTAATATTATTCAAACTCCTAGAAGTAATGGAAAAAAGCTTCCTCAAAAACAATATGCTGTTGGTGGTAAAATACCAAATGTAGTTGCTGGTGGTATTGCTCAACCTCTTGGTAATAATTTCTTTTATATGAATGGAAGAAAACATAGTCAAGGTGGTATTGATATTGGGCCTAGTGATAAAACTGGTATTGAAGTAGAAGGTGGTGAAGTAGTTGAAACTAATGGAAATGAACTTAAAATTTATTCTGCACAGCCTATTCTTAACGGTGCTAGTCCTGCTCAATTAGTTATGGGTGGAGCTAATCCTAATAAAGTATTTAAAGCTCAAGAAGATTTTAAAGATAGAAATGGGATTAACGATGATGGTACTAAAGCTAAATATGGTAAAGAAAAATATGTAGCTAAAAGTGATAATACTAGAGTAACTCCTATAATGGAATCTCCTAGAAATAGTGGTATTAAACAAGGAGATTTTATTTATTATCCAGAAACTTATAGAATAGCAAATAATACTTTAGAAAAAGTTCCTGCTAGAAAAGAAGTTAATATGACTCCTCTTGAACAAGTTAATCCTGAATTTGATATATTGTTAGGTGGCGCTGGAGTTTTAAGAGGTGTCGATAAAGCTACTAAAGTTGCTATGGCTTTAGATAAAAATATTTCTAGAACAAGTCAAAAAGCTATTACTAAAGGTAGAGATGCTTTAGGTTATTATTCTATTTCTCCTAATATTCGTTATAATTTATCTGTTAATAATGGTAGAAAAGCTCTTGGTGTTAAACCTACTAAACTTCTTGAAGCTCCTAAAAAACAATTAACTTCTAATATTGGTAAATATAAAGATTTTGTTAATATATTAGATAGTAACGGAAAAGTTATTGATATACCTGATGTTCTTCAAACTAATATTGATGATACAAGAGCTTTTCTTAAAACTTTTAATAAATGGAATGCTCGTTATGGTTATGAACCTATTCCTTTATCTGCTGCAAAAAATCCTAAACAAGCTGATAAACTTATTAAAGATAGATTATTAGAACATAATACTTTTATTAGAGGTGTACACGAAACAGGTAATGAAGAAAATATAAATAATATACTTAGAAGAAATGGTATTGAGCCTACTGCTGAAAATAGAGCTAAATATTATGCTTCAACTTATGCTCCAGATACAGGAGCTGGTAGAGCTGGATTTAACTCTTCATATAAAGGAAAAGGTACTATTTATTCTTCTAATAGTTTAAATACAGGTATTGGATATGCGAAAGCTAAACATCGTAATGAAAAAGATGGATTTGTAGTATCTGTTAGACGTCCTATTAAATTTGAAGGTAATAGAGAAAATTGGGTTAAAAATGCTGATTTTGCTTTTGATAATTCTGAACAAAGTAAACTTTATACTGATTACGAACTTCCATATTTGCTTAGATATGGTAAAAGTGCTAGAACAGAATTAAGTAAAAATAAAAATATTCCTTATAAAGATATTATTTCTAAAGTTAATAAAGACTATTCTGAATTTTATGGTTATAATGAATATATTGCAAATGATATAAAAGAATTTATTAATGACCCTAATATAAAATATAAACCTAGTTATAGTGTAACAGGTAATCCTAAAAATGATTACATTAATTATGTTATAGGTAATAAAATTAGTAATTTACCTAAATATAATCCTTTTACACATAAAGTTCGTAAATATGCTTATGATATTTTAGAAAAGAAAGGTATTGGAGTAACTTTTGGTGATAAGAATTTTAAAGTAATTAATTATAATAATGATATTTTTGGTAATGATGTAGTATATCAAATACCTAAAAAAGAAGTTAAAGATATATATTATAAAGATATTAATAATCAACTTGGTAAACTAATTTCTAATAATTATAGAAAATATGTTGAAAAACAATTTGATAAACTTTATAATAAAGATATTAATAGAGAACTTAAAAAAAGTAAACGTATTAGTAATAACGAATTAAAAGAATATATTAAATCTAAAGGTATTCATCCAGAAAATAAAAAATATAATGTTATAACTAGCGAAGGACTTAGTAAAACTAGTAGAAATAAAGGTAATCCTTATCAACATTTTATTTTTACAGGCGATGTTGGAAAACAAGGTCTTGAAGTAATTGATGTTAAAGATGTTAATTCAGAAGTACTTAAAGATATATCTAATACTAGAAACCATATTGGTAAATATACTAAAGGTTATAGTCGTAAATCTAGAAAATTTGGAGGTAAAAATATGATTATAAGTATTAATGGTAATGTTAAGAATGGATTAATTCATTCTCCATCCTCTACGGTGGGTCTACGCGATAAATTTGCTGTTGGTGGAACTCGAATTAATCGTCATGGAAGAACTTGGGAATATGATGAACAAATTGGAGCTTATGTTCCTATAACTAATAGAACTATTAATAGAACTTCTACTTATCCTATTAATAAATCTGCTAGAGGTGAAACTATTGTTGGTAGTGATTATACTTTTAGAAATGGAAGATGGTCTAAAAATAGTATTACAAATAATAATGTAAATACTAATACTAATAAATCTAATATTGATAATGGTAATCGTCGTCCTCAATATTATGCAGAACGCAGACTTCCTTTATTTGAAGATGGTGCTGGAATTACTAGTGGTTTAGTTAGAGCCGGTTGGAGTCATGGAAATAATAGAGGTATTAGTACAAATAATACTAATATTCCAAGTTTATCTGAAACTAAATCTAGTGGGAAGACCCCCCGTGGAGGACGTAGTAAGTCAAGTCAATCAACTCAATCTGTTCCTACTAAAACACCTCCTACTGCTGTTTATAATCGTAATCTACCAAAAGTAGAAGCTAGTATTCCTACTACTTTACCTGTTTCTACTAATATTCCTGCTAAAGGAACTACATCTTCCGATAGTAAAGGTCAAGGTAAATTTAAAAATCTTACTACTGCTGATTGGATTGGACTAGGTAGTAATGTAGCTGGTAGTTTAGCTAGTTATTTTGCTAGTAGAAGAGCTATTAATAAAATGAGAGGTCCAGGTCAACCTACTCTTATTAGTGCTAATAAACTTAAAACTAAATATAATATTAATCCTCAACTTGATAGAATTAGAGAAGATAAATTCGAAGCTTATCGTGATATTGATTCTAATACTGCTAGTAGTCGTGTTAGTTTAGCTCGTAAACAACGAGTTCGTAATGCTGCTGGTCAAGCTGCTAATGAACTTTATGGTAATAAAGAAAATATAGAAACTAATCTTATTAATCAAGATAGACGTAATCAACAAAGTGTTCGTCAATTTAATGCTCAACAATATAATCAATATATAGATAGAAAAGCAGCATTTGATAATGGTATTAGAGAAGCTAAAGTAACTAATATTAATAATTTATTTAGTGGTATTAACGCTGGTATTCAAGATATGATTAGTAGATATGAAAATCGTAAAGCTTTAAATAATACTATTGGTGCTATGAGGGCATCTGCTCCTAATGTAGATGATAGAATTATGCGAGATGCTGGAGTTGATTATGATGAATTTATTATTCGTAAACGTAGAAAACTTGGAGGAAAACAATCATGCCGATAAACTTTTATACTCCTACTTTTAGACAACAAGTTAATCCTATTGACTTAAATGTCTTAGCTAGAACTTATAATACTATTGAACAAGGTCATCAACAAGCTATTCAAACTAAATCTCAAATTGATGCTCAACTTGCTCAATTAGATTTAAATGAAGCCGAAGATGCTTGGCGTCAAGAACAACTTAATAAAGTTCGTAATGCTCTTACCGAAAATATGCAATATGGTAATGCTTATTCTAGTCTTGATGATATAGTTAGAACTTATGGAGATATAACTTCAAGTCCCGGAATGATTGGTCGTTTACGTGCTCAACAAGATTATAAAGCTTATATGAATAATCTTGATAAACGTACTGATTTATCTGAAGATTATAAGAATTATTATCGTGCTATTAATAAATATAATTATCAAGATATAACTGATAAGAATGGTAATGTTATTGGTGGAAGTAAATGGGCTCCTATTGATAAAGAAGTTTCTGAAATTCCTATGAACCAAATACTTAATCAAGCACTTCAATGGGCTGCTAAAGAACAAGGTGGTGGTAGTCAAACAAGATGGCTTGATGCTAATGGAAAAGTTACTGATGATATTACTAAATCTGTTACAGGAGAGATTTATTCTCATACTAAAGGTGATTGGCAAAGATTAAGTAAAGCTAAACTTGCTGAAGCTGTTAAAGCTGTTATTGAAAATACTCCCGGTGCTAAAGCTAGTCTTGAGCAAGATTATAAGATTGCTAAATGGAAATATGACCAAAATGGAAGTAATCCTGATATAACAGATAAAAATGGTATTCTACTTACTCCTGAACAATATCTTGCTAAACGTATTGACCCTTTCTATAATGCTGCAACTTTTTATAATCAAAATAGTAATACTACATATGGTGCTGCATGGAAAGCTCAATTAGCATTAGCTCAGAAAACTGCTGCTAATAATACTCAAAGAAAACAAGCTATTGATAATTTAACTTATAAAGGTACTCCTGTTCGTATTGATAATTTTATGCCTGCTCAAGCTCAAGCTGAAATTACTAGCAATAGACAATCAATAGCTGGATTACTTAGTAAATATAATCCTGATATTAATATTAATTTAAGTACTGCTAATCCAGATGATATTAGAACTAGTATAATGACTAATATTACTAATCCATCTGATAGAGCATATGCTCTAAGTTATCTTAATGATATTATTGATAATCAAGAATATATTAATAGTCTTAAAGTTGGTAAATCGCAAGATAGCATTGACGGATTTGATACATATAATTCTATTATTAGTTTAAGTGATTTGCCTAATAATAAATATTCTGATACATATAGTAAATATGTTAATCAGATATTTGGAGATAGTTCTGCTATTAGACAATACTTTAATAACGATGATGTATATAATTCATTTATTAATGCTATTGGTGGAGAGAAAAAAGCTGCTAGTCTTGGAATAAGATTTGGTTCTGATGGTAATGGTTATAGATATGCTGAATTACCTAAAGATTATCATAAATCTATTTATAGTTTTGGTAAAGCTGTTAAAGAAGCTGAAGATACTAGAAATCCTTTAAATGCTTTTCTTAATTCTGCTAAAACTAGATTCTTTGGTTATGGTGATAAATTTGTTAGAGTTGATTCTAATGGTGAAGAACATCATGCTGGATTACCAACAGGTAATAAAGAACCTTATATTGGTTTAGTTAATTATGTTGATTCTCTTAAATCTAAAAATGATGCTGTTCTTGATGGTGGCAAAATAACTTCTTCTACTATTGGTATTAGTGCTTTAACTCCAGAATTAGCTGAAATTAATTTTATGATGAACGCTAATCCTGAAGAAGCTAGTAAACTTTCAGCTTATAAAAAGAATAAAGAAGAACAAGCTATGATGGCTATTCGTAGTGGTATTGATTTAACTCAAGGTGAAGCTTATATTACTAGTGAAAATGGAATATTTGAATCTATGACTTCTGAGGATAGAAAAGCTTATACAGCTTATCTTAGAAGTGCTAAAGAAAATGAAATTACTCCTACTATTGTTCGTGACCCAAAAACTGGAGATGTTGGAGTTCAAATTAATATTGCAGGTTACTATGATACAGAAGGTAAACTTAAAAGAGAACCTATTACTTTACTTGTAGGTAGTGGTGCTATTGATAGTTCTATTATTCAATCTTGGAATCAAGATACTAGTTGGAGAGCTGCTGGTAAAGTAGAAAATTACTATAATGCTAATAGACCTATTTCTCTTACTAATAATGCTGCATTTACTGGAATTGATAAATTTAAATTAGTACCCAATGGTGGAGGTTTTAATTTAATTAATTCTACTAATAATCAAACTATTGGTTTAGTAAGTAAAGAAAATGCTGTTGATATTGTAGATAATTTATCTCAATGGGAACAAACTGTAACTGCTGTTAAAGCTGGTATGGCAGTAGATGAAAATGCTGTTAAGGCTATTCAACAAAATGTTGCTACTAAACTTGCCCAACTTAGTGGCAGTTTAGACCCTTATGTTATTCAATATTACTATGATGAATTAACTAATAATCTATATTAATATGGATGTATTAAAGTTTCTACAAGGTGGTAATAAAACACCTAATCCTGAATATAATCCTAAAACTAAAAAGGGGGCTATACAGCCTCCTACTTTAGTTGATTACAACCCCGGCACTTCTATTAGTGACCGGGGTCGTGGTCATTTATTTAGTCGTATTGCTAGGCAATCATATAATCTTAATCAATATGATATAGATAAATATGCTCCTTATGATGTTTATGTTAATCCTGTTGATGACCCAGAAAAACTTGATAAAGAACGTGCTGTTAATCAAAGTAATTGGGAACAAGGGTTAAGAATGATTGGACAGATTGGTAATGAAATTACTGTTGGAACAGCTATTGGTTTTGCAGATTTAGCTGACGCTTTCTATAATATGGTTAGTAATAGTCCTAATGATTATCAATCTGAAATAAGTTCTGAACTTGAATCTTTAAAAGAATCTATTAATGAACGTTTAGCTATATATAGAGAAAATCCTAATGCTGCTTTTGATATTGGAGATTTTGCTTGGTGGGCTAGCAATGCTCCTAGTATAGCTAGTTCTTTAACTCTTATGGTTCCTAGTACTGGTCTTGCTAAAGGTGTTTCTTTATTAGGTAAAGGTATAAAGTTTAATAAATTAGCTAATAAAATGGCTAATGCTATTAATATGACTCAAAAGAGTAGAGCCATTACTGGTAGAATAGCAGAAGCTACTGCTATTGGAGTTCCTTCTCGTTATCTTGAAAATTATCAAGAAGCTAGACAAACTTATAATGATATTGAAGATTATTCTAAAACTCAACTTGCTAATATGAATGATAAACAAAGAGAAGAGTTTTATAATAATAATCCTAAATATAGAGATATGTCTGATGAAGAAGTAGCTAAAGATATTGCTAAAAATAGTGCTGATGTTACTTTTGCTGAAGATTGGGCTAATGTTCTTTTTGATGTATGGCAAGTTTATAGTTTAAAGAACTTATGGAAAAATGCTTTAAGTGGTAATACAACTAGTTCTAGACTTAGAAATTTAAATACTGCATTTAATAGTAATATTGATGATGCCGCTGCAATTACTAATGCTTTAAGTAATAAAACTACTAAACAAGCTATTACTAGCACATTAAAAGATATAGGTGATGATATTCTTCATGGTGTTAGAGCTGAATGGACAGAAGGAGTTGAAGAAGCTATTAATTATATAGCTAGTCAAGATGGTTTATATAATGGTAAAAAAGTATTTGATAAAGATATTCCTCAACAAACTATTAAAGATTATCTTCAAGACCCAATGTTATGGGAGCAAGCATTTTGGGGTGCTCTTGGTGGTGTTATTTTTAGTAGTGTTATGAATAAAGCTGGAGAGTTTATTAATAAACGTCTTGATAAAGATTGGACTTCTGCTGAAAAACAAAGAGAAAACGAAATTCTTGGTCGTACTGCTACTTTTCAAGCATATCAAGAAAGACTTAATAGTATTGCTAATGGTAAAAATCCATTTATAACTATTACTGATGAAAATGGTCAACAGGTTAATCCAGATATTATTACTGGTACTGAAGAAGAACTTCGTAGTATAGCTGAAAAAGAATATATGGATAATATTA
>ERZ1106976.2213-NODE-2213-length-17838-cov-3.838160_pt1 | contig 17838 bp, 10 predicted proteins | sample MGYA00403687_ERZ1106976 | MGnify/ENA primary metagenome ERZ1106976 (study PRJEB35170, sample SAMEA104062446) | human gut metagenome | biome: human gut; feature: human-associated habitat; material: faeces | place: Denmark | collected 2013-02-22 ... | reverse complement strand
GAATGAAAATAGTTATCTGAATTTTTAGACCTAATAAAACGAACAATTCGATAGGGTGGCTCATGGTCGAATCCGGTACTTTTGCGGTGTTGGATCGTACCAACTTGTACTTGTGTTTATTGTGATCTGGTGTGTACGCACACACCTGCTGATTAATAAAATAGTGAGTCAAACCTTAATAATTAACCAATTTAATTTTATTCTAGTTATGAAAAATTTGCAGAGTAGGACAAAAGTGCGGTTGCTTCAGTCGTTCCTTTTGATTTCCTTGAGTCTCTTTTTCCTTGTCAATCCGGCTTATGCTCAAGGCGGGTTTGCAGTGAAGGGAGTTATTGTAGATAAAACAGGATTTCCTTTGCCTGGCGCCAATGTGATGGAAAAGGGAACATCTAATGGAACAATTACAGATTTAGATGGTAATTTCTCATTGAATGTTTCGAAGAAGGGAGTTACTTTGACTGTATCATTCATGGGATATACCCCTAAAGATGTGGTAGTGAAAGATAAAACAATGAATATTACGCTTGAAGAGAACGCTAAGTTGTTGGACGAAGTAGTGGTGGTGGGTTATGGTACGATGAAAAAGCGTGATGTAACGGGAGCTATTACTTCCATCTCAAGTGAGGCTATTGAGCAGAAGATGGCTACCAATGTTTTTGAAGCACTGCAAGGTACTACTGCCGGTGTACAGGTAGTGTCCGGCTCGGGACAACCCGGTGAATCTTCTTCTATTAAAATTCGTGGTACATCCACTTTCTCCGCCGAAGGAGTTACTCCTCTTTATATTGTAGACGGTGTGCCTTTGGAAAGTATCGATGGTATCAATACCAATGATATTACTTCCATGGAAATTTTGAAGGATGCGGCTTCTGCAGCGATCTACGGTTCCCGTTCGGCTAACGGTGTGATTATTATCACTACCAAAAGTGGGCAGGAAGGTAAAGCCCGTATTGATATCAAGTATAATCACTCGTGGGGTACATTGTCTCACAAGGTTCCACAAGCAAACCGTAAAGAACGTTTGTTGTACGACCAGTATCGTAAAGAGTATTTTGAAACATACGGCGGAGGTAATCCGGATGAAAGTATTGATATTCTGGATGATCCGTTGAATTCATTCTTCAATGTAGACAATGATTATCTGGACATGATTACAAGTACTGCGCAGAAAGATCAGGTGGATATCAGCGTAGGTGGCGGTACAAAGAAACTGAAATATTTCATCAATACCGGTTATTATAACGAGAAGGGTATTATTTCCAATACTGGTTTCCAAAGATTAAATACTCGTATCAACTCCGATTATTCACCGACAGACTGGATGAATATGGGTAGCCGTATTTCTCTTACTTATTCTAAAAAGAAAGGTCTGAATGAAGGTACGTTATTGAGCGCAGTGTTGACTCGTCGTCCTTATTTCAATACTTATTATCCGGATGGCTCTTTGGTCGGAGTGTTTAACGGTCAGAAGAATCCTATTGCGCAGGTCAATTATACCACCGACTTTACTGATTCTTATAAGGCTAACTTCTTCCAGTTCTTTGAAATCAAATTCAACAAGTATTTGAAGTTTAGAGCTAATATTAATGCCAACTTCTATCTGGATAAACGCAAAAAACTCGAACCGAGTCTTATCACCGATGAATGGCAGAAACAGAATAAAGGGTATTCTTATAATTACCTCAACTGGAACTGGATGAATGAAGATTTCATCACTTATGCACGCAAGATAAAAGGACATAATTTCAGCGCGATGGTGGGTGTCAGTGCTCAACAATGGCGTTATGAAAATGAAACTTTTGTGGGATTGAATTCCTCTACCGACTTTATTTATACAATGAACGCGTTTGCTGCCAATCTGGATTTATCCTCTACGGGATCTACATTGAGTAATCACTCCATGGCTTCCGTTTTTGCACGTGTGACGTATGATTATCTGGGGAGATACCTGTTTACAGCGAATATGCGTCGTGACGGTTCTTCTCGTTTTGCGAAAGAAAACAAATGGGGTAATTTCCCGTCAGTGTCAGTGGGATGGCGTTTCTCAGATGAAAAATTCATGAAGTTCTCGAAGAAATTCCTGGAAGATGGTAAGATTCGTGTAAGTTATGGTATCACCGGTAATGAAGCGATCGGAAATTATGATTATATTTATTCTTATTCTCCGAATTCTATCTATGACGGAGTGGGCGGCGTTATTCCGACCCGTATCGGTAAAGACAATCTGAAATGGGAGGAAACTAAACAGTTCAACCTTGGTTTGGACTTGAATTTCTGGAATAGCCGTTTGACGATTACTGCCGATTACTACGATAAATACACAGACGGTTTGTTGGCAAACTACCAATTACCTAAGGAGTCTGGTTTTGCATATATGAAAACCAATGTCGGTGAGATGAGCAACCGCGGGTTTGAAATTGCCGTTACCGGTGATATTATCCGCACGAAGGATTGGAAATGGAATGCTTCTTTCAATATCTCCAGAAACATCAACCGTATTGAAAAGCTGTCTGAAGGTAAGGCATATATGGAAGGTGATATCTGGTGGATGCAGGAAGGCGGCCGTGTAGGTGACTTCTACGGATTTAAAAGTGCCGGTGTCTTTGCTTATGATGAATCAAATGCTTTTACGGATAACTGGGAGCAACTGACTCCGGTGTTTGAAAATGGTGTATTCCAATACAAGTATTTATTGAATGGAAAGGAATATGCAGGTGATATTCGCCAGAAAACGTTACCGAACGGCAAACCGTTCCGTGGTGGAGATTACAACTGGGAAGAACCGGAAGGAACCCGCGACGGTGTGATTGATGATAACGACCGTATGGTGATTGGTAATGCCATGCCTGATGTGACCGGTGGTTTGAATACAACCGTAACTTGGAAAAACGTAAACTTGTATCTCGGATTCTATTATTCATTAGGAGGACAGATTTATAATGCAGCCGAACATAATCGTAATATGTTCAAATACACCGGAACTACTCCTTCACCGGAAGTCATCCATAATATGTGGTTGCATCCGGGTGACCAGGCAATCTATCCGCGTCCGTATAATGATGATTACAACAATGCCCGTATGGGTAACTCGTTCTATCTGGAAGATGCTTCATTTATTCGTTTACAGAACATACGTGTAGCATACGATCTTCCTGAAAACTGGATAAAGAAGCTGATGTTGAAGAATATAAATATCTACGCTTTTGTAAACAACGCTTTGACATGGACCAACTATTCGGGATTCGATCCTGAATTCTCTACCAACAATCCTCTGCAGGTAGGTAAAGACTCTTACCGTTATCCGAGAAAGAGAGAATATGGTATTGGTTTTTCTGCAAACTTTTAATTGAAGATATCGTATGAAGAATATAAAATATTTTGTTGGAGCTGTATGCCTGGCTCTATCATTGAATAGCTGTTCAGACTTTCTGAATGAGGAACCGGTAAGTGAAATTCCGGCAGGTGACATGTGGCAGACTGCCCGTGACGCTAAGGCAGGTATAAATGAAATCTATGGATTGTTACGTTCCACTTTACGGGAGAACTATTTCTATTGGGGTGAGTTCCGTTCGGATAACGTAGCTCCCGGAGCACCAGTGATGGCCGATCAGGCACGTGTGATCAACAACCTGATGTCTACGGACGAGAAATGTGCGAAATGGACGACCTTGTATCAGATGATTAACCAGACCAATCTGGCCATCAAATATGTTCCTAATATCAGTATGCCTGATGTGGCAGACCGAAATGACTATCTCGGACAAGCTTATGCATTGCGTGCTTTGGCCTACTTCTATGCTATCCGTGTTTGGGGAGACGTACCTTTGTTTATAGAACCTACTGAAAAGTATTCGGAGGCCATCTACAAAGAGCGTACGGATAAAAACTACATTTTGGAACATGTCATTCTTCCGGACCTGAAGAAAGCGGAAGGACTGATAAACCGTAACAAGAATTACGAACGTAAACGCATTTCTATCTGTGGCGTATGGGCCATCATGGCGGATGCTTATATGTGGACTAAAGAATATAATCTGGCTGACCAGACCATCGATAAGATGGCAACTATTGCTTCCAAAAAGGGCGGCCGTTTTGTAGACTTCGAACCTAACATTGCTACTTGGCATACCATGTTTACGGAAGAACTGACTAATAAACCTTCCGATGATACACCGGAAAATGATGAATATAACTCCAGAGAGTTTATTTTTCTTGTTCATTTCAATATGGATGAAGTCGGCACGAATGGTTACAGTTATATGTATCAATGGTTTTCCGGTTCAGGAAACCGTGCGGCAGTTATGTCCGACAAGTTTATGAGCATCTTTGATGAAAAGGATATGAAAGGTGATTTGCGCAAAGATTATACGGTGAAGAATTACCAGAATGGAAATGAATTGCGTAAATATATGGCAGGTGACATCAGTAACTCTTTGAATAAGACATGCGAAGTAGCCTATCCAATCTATCGTTACACAGATATGATGTTGTTGCAAGCAGAAGCTCGTGCTCATCAGGGAAAATGGGGTGAAGCTTTGGATTTAGTAAAAACTGTACGTGACCGTGCCGGATTGAACACGTTGACTGAAAATGATTTTGCTTCTGAAGACGAAGTCGTTAATTATATATTGCGTGAACGGCAAGTGGAATTAGCCGGCGAAGGACGCCGCTGGTTTGACTTGTTGCGTACCGGAAAGTGGAAGGAAGTGATGAAACCGATTAACGGAATGGAACAGGACGGAAACGAACTCTTCCCGATTCACTATTCACATATCTTGGAAAATCCGAAGATTGTGCAGAACACGTATTATGGTAATACTAACAACTAAAAAAGGTAGAAACAATGAAAAAGACAATATTATATAAGACCCTTTTCTTTTGTTGGGCGATATTGGCATTGACCGGCTGTGACCTGGACTTGCAGAAGAATTATGATTATGAGCCTTCGGTGGATGATCCGTATGTAAAAGTGACAGCGTGGGAATATTTCCAAGATCACAAAGATATGTTCTCGGAGTTGATAGCAGCTATTGAGTATACAGGTCTGAAGGACTATTATACCCAGACTGACAATAAATATACTTTTCTGGCTTTGAATAATGCCGGTATGCAGCTTTATCGGGAGAATGAATTTGCAGGCGTAGCTTCCATTACAGATTGTGATAAAGAAAAGGTGAAGAATATGTTGCTTTATCATATTGTAGATGGAGAATATAGTTCTTATGGGCAATTGCAGGTAGAACCGATGTTCGTCTTGACTATGCTGAAAGGTGAGACTGGATTGATGACAATGTCTGTATGGAAAAATCCATGGCAGGCTGCAGTAGGTAAGATTCTGGTGAATCAGACCGGAAGCAACGGAAAATCTCCGCAACGGCAAGCTAAGACTAGCAATATTCTGCCGACAAACGGTGTGATTCATATATTTGAGAACTATTGCAAATATTCCAAATAACCACAGTTAATTAAAAAGAGAACTAATTATGATTCGTAAAATATATACCTTATTAATATTAGGACTTTGCTTGGGCTTTGCTGCCTGTGGCGACGATAATGATGGACTGGATCCTAATGCAGCAGCTCCTGTGATTAATTTTCCTATGGAGCAGCTGGACGTTGATTTGAATAAAGTAGACAATCTGCCGGTAGTGGCTGTTATTAAATCACAGGCAGGGCTTCAGAGCGTGACAATGAAATTGCAGACGGCAGAGGGAGGGACAGAATATAAAACAGTAACTGACTTTTTCAATCCCAATTCGTATAGCCTCTCTGAAAACTTGGAATATAATGCTAACTACGAAGCCTTTATAATTGAAGCTACGGATAAACTGAATCATGTTACGAGTGGGACTTTACCAATTGCTGTTACCGATGTAATGGCACGTCCTGTCATTACATTCGATCCGGAAGAGATTATATATGATGAAATGGATGAGAATCCGGTAATGCCTCGTACTACTTTTAAAATTGTTTCGGAAGCAGGTTTGAAGAAAGTGGAAAGATTCTTGGTCTCTACGGACGGACAAACACCGAAAGGCAGTGATATACTGAATGGCGACAAAACGTATGAGCACGATGAACTGATAGAATATAAAGAAGGCGATAAGGGCTTTAAAGTGAAAGCGGAAGATATCTATGGTAATATCACAATTTCTACTTTGCAGGTGTCATATAAGACAGTTCCGGTTCCTGTATTGACTTTGGGTAAAGAGCTTATTACTACTGATGAAGGAGTAGATACGGAAGTTCCGATGCACATCGAATCCGTTCGCGGTGTAAAACAGGTAGCTATCTTCCGGGTGGAGAATGGAGTAAGTACAGAGATTTTCCGTGAGCAGATAGTGGGCGATAACAAGAATTTTGATTATAAGCCTAAGGTGCAACTGACAGAAGAAACATCTCAACTCAAGGTGGTTGTTTCTGATGGTCGGGAAGGCAAGGAAGTTATAGGGATCGTAAAGACCTATGTGAATATGGAAGTTGTCCAACTTAAGGTTGGCAGTCATGTATTGGCCAATGCCGAACCGTTCGCTCTGATTTCGTTGAATGATATGAAAACGTATTCGGTAGATGAAGCTATCTCCAGTGTGGAAAGTGCTAAGAATGTTGATATAAAGTTCTTTATAAATTCTGCTAATAGTGTTCTTTCTTTCCGTTTCTATTCGATGGAGAATGTAGATAGCAAGAATAGTCTGTATAAAGGATCGGGCGGAAAGTCCTTGAGCAATCTGCCGGCTAAGAATATGACAAAATTTGTGTTATTCCCGGCAGGCTTTGATTACGATGCGGCTTCTCGTTCTTCTATTAAGAATGAATATTTGGCCGGAAGTGCCGATCAGAAAGTGTATATGACAATTGATAACTTTGTCGGTAGTGTGATTGGATTTAAGACTAGTGGTAATTCAAGTGCCGGTGGAGAAAGATACGGTGTCATGAAGGTACTTGATGTCTCCGGAAAGATGGATAATAATACGACCAAACAGATAGCAACGGTTGAAATCAAATTCCCTAAGAAGAAGTAAGCAGGGTAGTATTACCTACCGTCTGAAGTCTTAATAGAAAACTTCTTTTCTATTAAGACTAAACTTCCCTTTCATTGGGAGTAAAGTTTCTCTCTGTCCGATACAAACTATAAACGAAGCTTACGTTTTTATAAATGCAAGTTGCGTTTATAAAAACAAAACTTGCAATTATAAAAACAAAGCTTGCGTTTATAGTTTATAATAAGGATAAAAGAAGTTTGCAACAAGGGGGAAGGGAGTTCTCTCCTTGTAGAGAATAACTTTTCTATTAATAGCCGACGCGAGAGTTATTAACAGCTATCCCGGTGAACAGTAGATAGAGTATACGAAAGATGCGATTGATAACAAATACGATGGTTAAGTAATAATGTGCAGTAGCTGAAAGTAATATGAGAAAACATATAATATATAGGTATTTCCTCTTTTTATCTTTGGTCGGACTGATGCAGTTGACGTTTAGCTGTTCCTCCTCTTCCAACGAAATAGAACCTTTGAAACCGGAAGGAGAAGATACTCCTTTGGAAAAAGATGAATATACTTTTATGAATGTAGAATACCGGAAGTGGCAGAACGGAACTTTCCAGGCATGGACAACGGCAGATTCAAGGGAAACACGTACCATTGATAATATGAATTGGTATACTCCCTCTTCGGATTATAGCCGGACTGCATGGGGAGGACGAATCGGTTTGCAACCTTCATCTGTGGTTGGAAAAGAAGGCTTTTTCCGAGTGGCTTATTGTGGAGGCCGTTCTTATTTGCTCGATCCGGATAATGGAGCTGTTATCATTCATGGAATTCAGCATGTTCGTCCGGGAGAATCTACTGCTCATAAGAAGGCTTTCGGTACTCGATACGGTAGTGAGGCGCGATGGAGTGAAGAGACTGGCAAACTGTTAGCAGACAATCATATAAACTATATTTCGTATGGCTCGAACCGTATTGAAGTATTTCCTGCTGCAGTACGTGGTAACTTGTTGACCCCTAAGACGCAAAAGATTGCTTATGCAGAGAATCTGTATCTGCTTCGTACCTTTATGTGGGATATGAGTAAGAATTTGGGCTACGCGTTTGATGATGACAAATATAATCGCTTAGTTCTTCTTTTTGAACCCACATTTGCTACGTACATAGATCGTCTCGTACAAGAGAAGTCAGCTTTATTTGCCGGTGACCGGCATTTTATAGGTTTCTATCTTGACAATGAATTGCCATTTGCCAGTTATCAGAATGCTGACCCTTTGCGAGGAATTGATCTGAAACATTTCTTGTCTTTGCCCGAACGCTATAAAGCTGCTCGTGAGTATGCAGAAAAGTTTATGCGGGATAACGGTATAGCTTCTACCGGAGTGATAACCAAGAAAAATCAGGAAGATTTCCGGGGGATGGTTGCTGATTATTATTATCAGTTGACCACCGCTACCGTCAGACGATATGATAAAGAGCATTTGATATTGGGAACACGTCTGCATGATTGGAGTAAATATAATCAGAAAGTGGTGGAAGCGTGTGCTCGTTATTGCGATCTTGTTTCCGTCAACTATTATGCACGTTGGCAACCGGAGGCAGATTTCTTGGCAAACCTGAAAGTCTGGTGTGGAGCGAAACCTTTTTTAGTTTCAGAATTCTATATAAAAGCGGAAGATGCCAGTTATCAGGGAACTGGATATGCTAATACTGAAGGAGGTGGCTGGTTGGTGCATACACAAAAAAATAGAGGTGAGTTTTATCAGAACTTCTGTCTTCGTTTGCTTGAAACTCGAAACTGTGTAGGCTGGGTACATTTTGAGTATAATGATGGTTACGATTCTAACGGAAAAGCTTCTAATAAAGGAGTGGTTTCCATCGAATACGAACCTTATGAATCTTTTCTGTCGCACATGCGGCAGTTGAATCTTTCAGTTCATTCATTGATCGATTATAACGATACAAAATCGGTTCAATAGATTGACGGAAACTTTAAATAGACAAATTGAATATTTAGAATTAAAATAGTTATGACCATGAAGAAGTTTAGTTTATTTGCAATCCTTTTAGGATTTAATATAGCTTTGGGAGCATGTTCCGATGATGATGCCGCTCCTGTAGTAAAAAATGAAATCTTTCAACTTCCGGAAAAGGCTTATGTACTGGCGGAACAATCCAGACGGGCTATTGTCATCAGAGATGCGGAGACGCACCGCAATATTTGGAGTTGGGATCCTTATACAGCCTGTGTTCCTGCTGCACAGCAGGGTTGGTTTGTTAATCCGAGTGAAGTAAAACCGGTTTTCAATAGACGCTATATCTTGATGACTGCCTCCGGCGGAGCTGTGGCTTTAATCCGTTTGTCCGATCATAAATTAATGTTCTACGCAAATTGCGGACAGAATCCCCACTCTGCGGAGGTATTGCCCGATGGAAATATCGTGACGGCAGAATCTAAATCCGGTGAAATCAATACCTTTGTGGTTGACACGGTTAAGGTATTGGGAGCAAAAGCTAATACGGTGAAGTTGGGTAATGCGCATAATGTTGTTTGGGATAAGAAAAGATCGTATCTTTATGCTACAGCTACCAAAAAAGAGGGAGTGACTGCATTATTCCGTTTTAAGTACGATGGCAACCGGAGTAATCCCAAGTTAATAAATCAGACTACCCTTTATACATTCAGCAATGAATCGGGTGGGCATGATTTGTTCCCGGTATATGGTGAAGAAGATAAATTATGGCTTACTGCTGCTTCGGCTGTCTATAAGTTTGATTTGACTGGAGTTACCGACGCTACGACTAATGACTCTACCGAACCTACTTGCGAGAAAGTTTACAGCATAGCCGATATAAAAAGTATCTGCAACGGACCGGATGGAATCCTGATGTTGAAACCGACTGAAGAGTGGTGGGCAGAAGGACTTGTAAATGAGAAGGGAGAAGAACTTTTCAAAATGGACGGAGCCAAGATTTATAAAGGCCGTTGGATGATAGACAATCTTTTCAGTTATCCGGAAAAGCATGATTTCGTGTTGAGTGAGGACTGATTAAGTATGGTGGAAGATTGATTAAGTACATAAGTTGAATAATTAAGTTTGGAACAATGAGGAAACTTCTTCTTTTTTTATTGGTATCTATCGCATTACCGGCCTTGGCGCAGAATGGAAAGAAAGTGTATGCCGACTTCCACGGTGTACGTTACACCCGGCAGCATGACGGAAAGTTGGGCCGTTGGGAAATGTATGCCAATACGGAAAAATCAAGTACCGGAAGGAAGTCGCTGTGTTATAATGCCGATCTGATAGACAGCGAAGGACGGCATGAGATAGCGGCAGTGGCTTATCCCCAAGTCGGAATGCAGTCCAATCTCGATCCCGATTATATCGAATATCAGATATTGTCGGCAAAAGCGGCTAAGATAGATGGATTCTTTATCGAATGGGGGTTCAAGCCTCACGAAAATGACATCTTGCTGCGTGAGATGCAGAAAGTGGCAGCAAAGTATGACTTTGAAATCGGCGTAAACTGGTGCGACGGTTGGTTATATTATGACTGGATTACGAAGATTTATCCGGAAGTTAACACCCGTGAGGCAAAGACCGAATACATGGCCAAATGTTACCAATATCTGGTGGATAGCGTCTTTACCGGTCCTACAGCTCCTATGGTGAAGGGAATGCCTGTTTTTTATCATTTCGGTCCCGGAGCGAAAGTCGATGAATACAAGAAAGTGTTATCACAAGTGAAGTTTCCGCAAGGAATGAGGCAGCCCGTTGCCTTACGCCGTTGGGCGGATTGGGGAAAACTGGAAAATGATAAATACATTCCCGTCACCCGCAGTGATGATATGGATGCTTGGGAAAAAGTGGGAGAAATACCGACTGCATGGCTTCCTGCCCGTGTCCGTACAAGAGATCAGGCACATGCCGAATGGGATAATTACGCCACTCAGGATGATGTTATTGAGTTTATGAAACCTTTCCGTGATTCAATTTGGCATAGTAACAATCCTGCTTATACCATTAAGTCGGGATTTGCCATGCCGGGAATGGATAACCGGGGCTGTGCAGGCTGGGGACGTGGACACTTCTATTATATCCCTCGTAACAATGGAGAAACTTATCAAAGTATGTGGAAGTTCTGTATGGCAGAGAAGGACAGCCTGGACATGATGTTTATCGCTTCGTGGAGTGACTATACCGAAGGACACGAAATAGAGCCGACCATTGAAAACGGTGACCGTGAACTACGTACGACTTTAAAGTATGCAGCGGAATTCAAAGACGAACAGGCGGACGAGCGTGGATTAACCTTACCTTTAATGCTTTTCCGGCTGCGAAAAGAAGCCCGTTTCCTGGAAAAGACGAAGATGGACGTATCCGCTTGTCAACGTTCGCTCGATAAGGCGGCATTGTTGATTAGCCAGGGACGTTATCCGGTGGCGATAGGCTTGTTGTCACAAATAGAAAATGATGTCAAGACAGCAAAATCCGCTTTGGCGGTTGAGATGATGCGTTTGCGTGAGTCGGACATGAAGATTCAGGGAAAGCGAAAATCCGGTGGTTACAATGCCGAAGAAACTCTCTCTATCTCTTTGCCCAAAGAGCTGGTTTCCAAATTACAAATGAATAACTATGTAGGGTATCTCTATTTTGAATACCTGGACAAGGGAAATGAATCTCTTTTTATACGTTCATCTACACAGCGCGAACCGAAAGAGCCGTTTAAAATTGTATCCCGGATACGTACCGACAATACAGGTGAATGGAAAAGCGCAAAAGTAGAATTGTATAAGGATAATATCATGAATGGATTCAATATGCCTACTTTCTATTTAAAAGGAAATGTCGTAGTTCGTAATTTGTCATTGGGTTATACGATCTACTCAGTCAAATAAATGCATGGATGAAGAGTTTTAATTGGTTATTAGTTTTATCTGTACTATCCTGCTTCGGATGTTCCTCTCCGGTCCATGAAGATGACAGGGGATGTGCTTTCGTATCTGACAGTATTCAATATCGGGTCGAGTTTATGTCGGCGGGGTGCGTGCGGATTCTGTCTTTTCCCGAAGGTGATACGCTGGTAACAAAAAGATTGGTGGGTGATTCGGAAAAGCCGGCTTTCAAAGATTATAAATGGGAAGATACGGGACAGAAGCTGCTCTTTCGCACCCGTGAACTTTCCGTAGTTTTTGATAAGGCAGATGCGGCTTTCATTTTTCAGGAAACATCCACAGGTAAGTTATTACTAAAAGAGAAAGGGGATAGAAAGGCACGGAACTTCAAACGTTCGGTTGCCGGAGGTGAACAATGTCTCGAAGTCACTCAACGCTTTGTTCCTACCGAGGATGAGGCCATTTACGGACTGGGACAGTATCAGAATGGAATCATGAACTATCGGGGGAAATCTGTACTTCTGTTACAGGCCAATATGGATATTGTCAATCCGTTCCTTATTTCGACCAACGGATATGGTGTCTTATGGGATAATTATTCTTCTACGAAGTTTGAAGATACGAAGGAGGGCTACTCATTTACTTCCGAAGTAGGTGATGCCTCCGACTATTATTTTGTCTATGGTAAGAATATGGACGAAGTCGTTGCCGGTTATCGGGAATTGACGGGGGACGTGCCGATGTTTGGAAAATGGGTGTATGGCTTCTGGCAGTCCAAAGAACGATATAAGTCGTTCGATGAATTGAAGGCAGTCGTTAAAGAATACCGTAAACGGGGAATTCCGTTGGATAACATTGTGCAGGACTGGGAATATTGGGGAGACAAACCTCATTGGAACAGCCTGACCTTCCATCCGGCAAACTTTAATCATCCCCGTCAAGTTATTGATGAACTGCATCAACAGGACCATGTTCATTTTATGCTTTCCGTATGGCCCGGATTCGGACCGGAAACGGCTGTCTATCAGTCTTTGGATTCTATCGGTGCATTGTTTAGTGAACCTACATGGGCAGGTTATAAGGTTTTTGATGCCTACAATCCTGCCGCGAGGGATATTTTCTGGCAATACCTCAAGAAAGGACTCTATGATATGGGTGTGGATGCTTGGTGGATGGATGCAACGGAACCATCTTTCCGGGATGGATTCACACAGTTGAAGCAGGAAGAAAAGACCAAATCAGCTGGTAATACTTATCTGGGTAGCTTCCACCGTTATCTGAACACTTATTCTTTAGAAATGCTAAAGGACTTCTATCAACGCCTGCGCGCCGAGAGCGATCAGAAGCGTATATTTATCCTAACTCGTTCCGCCTTTGCCTCGCAACAGCATTATGGTACAGCCGTATGGTCGGGTGACGTTTCGGCTTCATGGGAGAATATGCACAAACAACTGGTTGCCGGCTTAAATTTGTCTATGTCCGGTATTCCGTATTGGACTTCCGATACGGGAGGATTCTTTGTCACAGAACGGGATGCAAAATATCCCGACGGACTGAAAAGTAATGATTATAAAGAGTTATATTCCCGTTGGTTCCAGTTTAGCGCATTTACTCCTATCTTCCGTGCTCACGGTACGAATGTGCCGCGTGAAATTTGGCAATTCGGTGAAGAGGGGACATTATCTTATGATAATCAAGTGAAGTATATCCATCTGCGCTACCGTCTGTTGCCATACATTTACTCAATGTCCCATCAGGTAACCGCCAATAATTATACCATGTTGAGAGGTTTGGCAATGGATTTCACAACAGATACCCGGACATTTGATATTGATAATGCCTATATGTTCGGTACTTCCTTATTGGTGCGTCCGGTATTTCATCCGCAATCGGAAGAAAAGAACATCTGTATTTATCTGCCGGAACACAGCGGTAAATATTGGTATGACTTCTGGACCGGAGAAGCTTTTGAAGGAGGAAGAGAACAAATGCAGACAAATATCCTCGACATACTTCCGCTCTATGTGAAGGCTGGTTCTATCTTGCCTTTGGCAGAAGTGAAACAATATGCGATGGAATATCCCGATCGTGAACTGGAATTGCGTATCTATGGAGGAGCGGATGCTGCTTTTTTATGGTATGAGGATGAAGGTGATTCCTACCGCTATGAAGAGGGCGTATGTTCGAAAGTGCCGATGCAATGGAAAGATTCGGAACGGACATTGACTATTGGACTGCGTGAGGGAACTTATCCCGGTATGCCGGAACAAATAAAAATGCATGTGAAATTATATCTGCCTGAAGGTGCAGCTCTTGATAGCAAAGAGTGCGTCTACACAGGTAGAGAAGTGAAAATAAAGTTTTAATTATAAGTATATATCGATTATGAAGAAGTTTCTCTATATTTTTATTCTATTGTTTATTGTGGGATGGGCACAGGCGCAACAGCGTGTGGTATACACAATCAACGACGGATGGAAATTTACAAAAGGATCTCCGTTTGAAGCGCAGCTGGCCGGCTGTGACGACTCTTCTTGGGAGACGGTCAATATACCTCATACATGGAATAATAAAGATGCAGACGACGAAACTCCGGGATTTTATCGGGGACCGGCTTGGTACCGGAAACAATTGTTTGTAGATAAAAGCCAGGAGGGACGTCAGGCAGTGATCTATTTTGAAGGAGCCAATCAGGAAGTACGATTCTATCTGAACGGTCAGTTCGTGGGAGAACACAAAGGAGGGTATACCCGTTTCTGTTTTGACATCACTTCCCATTTGCGTTATGGACAGGAAAACCTGTTTGCCATTTATGTGAACAATGTCTATAATCCGAATATTCCTCCCTTATCTGCCGATTTTACTTTCTTTGGCGGTATCTACCGGGATGTCTATCTGCAGTTTATGAATCCGGTGCACATTGCAACGAATGATTATGCTTCGTCAGGAGTTTATATCCGTACACCCGAAGTGAACAACTCCGCAGCCTCGGTAGAAATTACTACATTACTGACGAATAATACACTCCAACCTGCAGAAATCAGGGTGGAAAATGTAATCTGCGATGCGGATGGTAAGGAAGTGAAAAAGACTCATGCGGAAATAAAGCTGGCATCCGGTGAAACAAAGACAGACATCTCTAAAAAGATAAAAATAGATTCGCCCCGTTTGTGGGATATAGACGATCCTTATCGGTATATGGTATATACGCGTATTCTCGATAAGAAAAAGGGTACTTTGCTGGATGAAGTGGTGAATCCGTTAGGCTTGCGCTGGTTTAAATTTGATTCGGAAAAGGGCTTTTTCCTGAATGGCAAAGGACGTAAACTAATCGGAACTGCCCGGCATCAGGATTATTTTCAGAAAGGAAATGCCTTGCGCGACGAGTTGCATGTACAGGATGTACTACTGTTGAAAGAGATGGGAGGGAACTTCCTGCGTGTGTCACATTATCCCCAAGATCCTGTAATCATGGAAATGTGTGATAAACTGGGTATTGTGACTTCGGTTGAAATCTCCGTTGTCAATGCTGTTACGGAAACTGAAGAGTTTTTGCAGAACTCCGTTGAGATGGCTAAAGAAATGGTACGTCAGGATTTCAACCGTCCTTCTGTTATGATTTGGGGGTATATGAATGAGATTTTTCTGCGTCGCCCTTATACCGAAGGCAAGCAATTGGAAGATTACTACCGCTTTACTGAAAAAGTAGCCCGTGCCTTGGAAGCGACCATCCGCGAGGAAGATCCTTCAAGATATACCATGATGGCTTATCATAATATGCCTCAATATTACGAAGATGCCCATCTGACCGAAATCCCGATGATTCAGGGATGGAACTTGTATCAAGGCTGGTATGAGCCGGATATCAATGAGTTTCAACGTTTGCTCGACCGTGCCCATAAGGTATACAAGGGAAAAGTGTTGATGGTTACGGAATATGGACCGGGAGTAGATCCGGGACTTCATTCCTACCAGCCGGAACGTTTCGACTTCTCACAGGAATATGGTTTGGTGTATCATAAACATTATCTCCGTGAAATGATGAAACGTCCGTTTATTGCCGGTTCCAGTCTGTGGAATCTGAATGATTTTTATTCCGAATCCCGTGTAGATGCTGTTCCTCATGTAAACAATAAAGGCGTTGTCGGGTTAAACAGGGAGAAGAAAGATGTTTATTGGTTCTATAAGACAGCCTTGTCACGTCGTCCGATACTTGTCATTGGTAATCGGGAGTGGAAAAGCCGTGGGGGAGTGGTGAATACTGCACAGAAAGAATGTATTCAGTCTGTTCCTGTATTCTCCAATGCGGAAGAAGTAGAGCTGTTTGTGAATAACAAGAGTCTGGGAAAGAAAAAGGTGGAAGATAATTATGCTTTGTTCGATGTACCGTTCGTTGGTGGGGAGAATCTCCTGGAAGCGGTTGCTGTGGCTGGTGATAGCAAATTGCGGGATATGCTCCGGATTCAGTTCCAGTTGGTAGGCTCACAGTTGAAAGACGAAGCAATTCCATTTACGGAAATAAATGTAATGTTGGGTTCTCCGAGATATTTTGAAGACCGTACAGCAAATGTAGCATGGATTCCCGAGCAGGAGTATAAGCCCGGTAGCTGGGGATTTGTAGGCGGAACTTCTTATCGTCGTAAAACAGGATTCGGCAGTATGCTTGGTTCGGATATTGACATTCTGGGAACGGATATGAATCCAATCTTCCAGACTCAACGTGTTGGAATAAAATCTTTTAAAGCTGATGTACCGAATGGAGAATATTCCGTATATTTGTACTGGGCAGAATTGGAGTCGGACAAAGAGAGGGAAGCGTTGGTTTATAATCTGGGAGCTGACTCGGAACAGACGTTTGCCGGAAACCGTAGCTTCGGAATTTCAATGAATGGAACGACTGTTTTGGATGATTTCAACATAGCTCGTGATTACGGATATGCCCGTGCTGTTATCAAGAAATTTGTAGTAACGGTGAAGGATGGAAAAGGATTGAGTGTTGACTTTCATAAAAAAGAAGGAGAACCTATTCTGAACGCTATCCGTATTTATAGAAACTATTAATCATAAACACTGTCAATATGCTTAGGTCTATTTATTTACTGTCTTTTCTCCTCCTGCAATCTTTATTTGCTTTTGCCGGGAATGTAAAGGAGAATGTTCCGTCTTCTTTTGACTTGTATGTATGCATCGGACAATCCAACATGGCGGGGCGTGCAACATTAACTCCGGAAGTCATGGATACCCTCCAAAATGTGTATCTATTGAATGATAAGGGGAATTTTGAACCGGCAGTAAATCCTCTCAATCGTTATTCTACAGTTCGGAAAGATTTGTCAATGCAGCGTTTGGGACCGGCTTACGGCTTTGCTAAAGAGATGGCCCGACAAACGAAACGTCCTGTCGGGCTGGTAGTAAATGCGCGTGGAGGCTCATCCATCAACTCCTGGCTAAAAGGGAGTAAAGACGGATATTATGAAGAAGCTCTTTCCCGGGTTCGGATTGCAATGAAGCAGGGAGGTGTTTTGAAAGCAATCCTTTGGCATCAGGGAGAAGCCGATTGTTCGAATCCGGAAGCGTATAAACAGAAACTGATTTCTTTGGTGAAAGACTTGCGGGAAGATCTGGACATGCCGGATCTACCGGTTGTTGTAGGACAGATTTCACAATGGAACTGGACGAAAAGAGAAGCAGGTACAGTCCCCTTTAATCAGATGATTAAAAAAGTTTCTTCATTTATTCCCTATTCCGATTGGGTATCATCGAAAGGATTGGGATGGTATAAAGATGAGAAAGACCCTCATTTTAATACGGAAGCACAACTGTTATTAGGAAAACGTTATGCGAAAAAGATACTGAAGTTTTATAAACATCAATAGGATACCCTTTTTCGAAGGAACATAAAAGCCGGCTGATTCATGAGGGATCAGCCGGCTTTTGTATGGTGAATAACTA